>Ga0265293_10001911_pt1 | contig 43792 bp, 33 predicted proteins | sample Munlanlewell138R_FD_192505 | JGI IMG/M metagenome (GOLD analysis project Ga0265293, IMG submission 192505) | Leachate microbial communities from a municipal landfill in Southern Ontario, Canada - Leachate well 138R | ecosystem: Engineered > Solid waste > Landfill > Unclassified | place: Canada...
ATATTATACTATACATTTAAGGTAAAAACAATAGGGAATTGCATTCATTCTGCAAGTCCCTATACATAGTTTTGCTTGTTATCGTTGACTTTTCAGCTTTTCAATATTTTTCTATGCGATTGCCCTGGTAAGACAGGGGACGGTTCTCTGTCTTGTCCCTAGTTTTCCAATTTATTCTGCATTCTTGCGTAAACAAGACAGAGAACCGTCCCCTGTCTTAACCAATGCAATTGCATTATTTAATTGTTCCGGCAAAGGTTCGTCCTTAACCCCAGCTATTTGAATATTGCATCTGTTCAATGGTATCAATACCTTTATAGCATTACTTGATGCAATTGCGCTTGCCATAGCTGGCGTAAGCTCTCCAAGCATTGAATTGGCTGCTATAATTCCTATTGCCCCCATAATGACGTCTACCCTGTTTGAATTGTAACAGATAGCATTTTCACCTGTAGCACCTTCATCCGCACCTGCTTTGATCATCTGTGCGGTAGCAGCCACATTAGTACCTAATGCTATAATTCTTATATCATTGTCAAATTCTTTTCTTAACTTTTCCACAATAACTTTTCCTAATCCTCCACCCTGACCATCTATTACCGCAATTTTCATAATATTTTTCTCCTATAATTATAAGTTTATTTAAAATCTTGAACTTAGTTTACCAGAAACCATACGCAAAATAAAGCCAGTTGTGCTGTTACTATTCCATAGGTAGCTGTAGAGATATAACTTTCGCAATGTTAGAAAATATTAGCTAAATACAACTTAGAGCTGTATAGTCAGGGCAAAGAAAAGAAAGCCGACTATCAGATCGAAGTTATGCTAAAATATAGATATGCTTATTTTCATAGGAAATCGTATATAATGATTAATATCTAAAAAGCATAATATATAGTTTCAGAATGTTCCTTTCTACAGCATATATTTTATGTGAAGTTAGTTCAATTTACTTTTGGGGTAATAAATATTTGTAATGCTTAAATTGGGGGGTGGAATATTTTATTTATGGAGTATGGTGTTGTTTTTGGCGGGGGCGGCTCAAGAGGTTCATATGAAATCGGAGTATGGAAAGCACTCTTAGAGATGGGTATAAAAATTAAAGCAGTTGCAGGCACCTCTGTAGGTGCACTTAATGGAGCTATGCTTGCACAGGGTGATTTTGAGATTGCTCAGAAAGTATGGTCAAGTCTTGATATAAAAAGTATTATTAAGCTTGAGAATCCGAATCTATTGTCTGAAAACAGGATTGGACTTCGTGAATTTGTCACACATTTAAAACAATTATGGAAAGATGGCGGATTAGATATTACACCACTTAATGATATGCTAAATAAATATATTGATGAGGAGCGTGTTCGTAAATCTGCCATTGATTTTGGTCTTGTTACCTATTCCATTTCCGAATTAAAACCTGTAGCTATGTACAAAGAGGATATACCTAAGGGACAGCTAGTTGATTACCTTATTGCTAGTGCATCACTTCCCATTTTCAAACACCATGTTATTGAAAACAAAAGACTTATAGATGGTGGTGTCTATGATAATATACCGGTATCCCTTATTGTAGAAAAAGGTATAAAAAATGTTATTGTTGCTGATTGCTCAGGATATGGCAGAACAAGAAAGATATATTTTGATGGCGTTAATACTACATGTATAAAGAACTCCGAGCACCTAGGAGGAATTCTTCAGTTTGACACAGATATAATAAAACATAATATCGAAGTTGGTTATCTTGATACACTAAAGGCTTTCAAAAAGTTAAAAGGAAAAAAGTACTTTATACAATACAATAAAAAAACTAGTACCAAACTTGCATTTCCTTTAACCCAAACTGAAATAAAAAGGCTTATTTCTACTATGGATTTAGGCAAACAACAGGTTGTTACAGATAAGCTGTCTAATTACAGGATTTTAAGAACAATAAAAAGCTACTCAGGGAATGACTTTAGTGAGAGCACTGCAGTATTGGCAGCACTAGAGATAACAGCAGAGGTGTTTGGCATTGACCTGCTAAAAAATTACAAACCTGATGAGTTAGCTTTATTAATACTAGATGAATATTATAAAATTAGAACCATTGATTTTGTTGCAAACCCCCTAGAAACAATTAAAACACTTATTCCAGATAAGATAGCAGACCTTAAAAATGTTGATATTAAATACCTTGCAGGAATTGGTGCTGGTGATGACAAATCTGCGATTATACTTAACTACAGAAAATTCTTAGCAGCAACTTTACCAAAAATATGCATTGCAAACCTTTTTGTATCCTTACTACTGTGGAGAGTAGGCAAAGACTAATGCAATTCATATCAACCTCAACCAGATCCAATTTAAAAGTGTAAGAAATTACCTTTAACACACTAGATCACAATTATCTGCGAAGGTATCTTCTAATTTTTAAATTATAGTATCCAATAAAAAGTGTATAAATATAATCATAAATAATAAAAACAATCTGCAATAAAAGATATACCATCCATAACGGGATATCAGGCACTATGTTACTGAAGAAAACATTTCTAAAAGTAAAATATACAATAAATATTGCAAGGTTAAAATAAAGCAATTTTAATATGTATTTTAATGAATTTTTATTTAACTTATCAATATAGAAACTGACTAGTCCATAATTTCCAAAAAACAATACATACGGGACAACGCCCAGTTTGTTACTTAAGATAAGAGCTGAAATAATACTTGACACAGTATAAAACAAGCCTCCTGCTTTAGCCCCAGATTCTATTATCACAACTGATATAAAGAATGAGCTCAAAACATAAAAAGAAAATCTAGTTGTAGGCGATGTAGTAGCTAAAAATAGTATAATAACCACCATTGCGGTAAGAAGTCCGTTAACTGCAATTATTTTTGTTTTGTTCAAAATCTATCACCTTAATACTTTTCTTTAATAGAAAAATCGTTATACAACTATCCTAAAAAACAATTATTTAAATATTAGCAGCCACCTAAACAGTTACATAGACAATCTGTACACCATAAACACTGACAAATAGTACAAAGATCAGGCTCACGCATATAACCTCGACCATAGGATGACTGCCTATAATTTTGTGTAGAAGAATTCATTCTATTTAGTGTCTGTCTGTATTCATAATTGTGTGGTTCCATACTTACAGCGGTCTGAATCTGCATTAATGCCTCATTGTACCAGCCTCGCTTAAGGAATATTAGTCCTTTTAAATAATGCCACTCTGCCGGTCGGTTGGTTGTGTTGTTTAATAGCTCCTCAGCTGCTCTAAGGTCACCTAGGTTAATATAGTTTCTGGCCTGGCTTAGTGTACCATTGCTTTCACTGGTTCCACCTCGATTGTAATTATCTTTGTGGTAGCCTCTGAAGCCTCCGGTACTTTTCTTTTTTATTAAAATTTCATATGCTTCATTAATTTCTCGTAGTTTTTCACCTGCAAGATCTGATAAAGGATTATTGGCATACTGGTCAGGATGATATTTTTTAACCATGTCTCTATATGCTTTTTTAATTTCTTCTTCAGTTGCCCCTTCCTGCAAACCTAAAACTTCATACGGATTTCTCAATACTTCCACATCTCCCTTTACCGATTGGATTAATTAACAGTCCTACTTTGTTTCACTTTTGCGCGCTTTTCACCGCTAAGAATAATTTCTGTCTGTCTTAGCATACCCATAAAAACAATATTTTCAATCAAGTCCTTATTTCGCTTAACTTCCAAAAGCTCGTAAGCTTTGCCTATTTCGTTAAGCGAATATATAAGTATAAACTCAACATCATTTCTGATCCTATTTTTAAATTCACAAACCTTTTCACTGTGATATTCATATTGATACAATAACGGATTATATGATTTATCAATTAAATCTTTTTCGATATCATCGAATGCATCAATAATATACACCCATTTTCCAATATTATATCCAAGCCATCTTAGCACCTTTTTAGTCTTTTCATCTTCTATAACTGGACAGAACTCCATTATTTCAGCCATCATTTGGGCAAATGGCTCGGCTGCTTGATCAACTGAAGAGCATTTTTCCTCTTCGAGTTTTGATAGCTTCTTTAATTTTTTTTCAATTATATCACATAAAAAAGGATATTTCTTGGTCAGTTTGTTATATTTTCTTGAAAGGGCTGCTGTCCCAGCAATAGATAACACTAATTTTTCATCTTTCCATTTATCCAACAAACTGTGGTACATTAAAATAATATTAACATCCGCAGCATAATCAATTGCTTTATCGTTTTTGTATATATTTCTTTTTTGAACTGGATGAACCACGCATCTTTCAACCCTTTTTTCAGGTGCAGTATTTGAAACTGATGAAAATAGTAATGCTAGGAACGTTGCATCATAGCTAAGCGTTAATCTAGCAATTTGACCAGAATTTTTTGCTATCGACTTACATATTCCACAGTAGAAAGCTCTAAATTCGTCATACTCTTTTATTTTTAGCTCAGGTTTTTCCGGTCTGATATATCCGAACATATAGCCTCCATAAATTGTTTAGAAACGTACTTTGCTTAAGAACCTTTCTCAGAATCCTTTTTGATCTTTTTAAAATTTCTTATATACATTAATAGCGCAAATAGCGCAAAAAGAAGAGCAATCACTATAAATACGTTTCCATAGGGTAAATCAAAAATTATCATGATAATTGCTAAATAAAAAATAACGGATGAAAGCTTCCCATACCAATTAGCTGTAACAACAAAATTCTTCTTTTTGTACAAAAACAAACTGCCTAGAACCATCAGAACCTCTTTCGCAAACACAAGTATTAAAATAATAAGTCGAATTTTACCCAGAATTGTAAGCACAGTTAGAGCCATCAACTGCATCAGTTTATCTGCAAAAGGATCAGCTAATTTCCCAAAGGATGTAACTAAATTGTATTTTCTAGCAATAAAGCCATCCAAAACATCCGTAATACCTCCTGCTGCAAAAAGAATTACAGCAACGATATAATTTTCTATATAAAGATAATATCCAAAAAAGGGTACCAGCAAAATTCTAATTGCAGTTAAAATATTAGGTATATTAAACATCATTCACCTCAAATTTATAAATTTTCTTCCCCATTTTCCATTAATTCAAACAATTCTGGTTTACACTTTTTTATATTTACCGGTCTTAACTCTTTATTTGTCCATACATGTACAGTTTCACCTGTAGCTATTGGCTTTTTTACTCCTTCTTTATATACTTCATAGTAAAATACGGCTCTGGTACCGGTATTTTTTTTTATACTTGTGATTACAGTAATCTCGTCTTCATATCTTGCAGAACTTAAATACTTGCAGTTAAGCTCAATCAACGGAAACATAAAACCTTCGTTTTCCACCGAAGAATAGGGAACGCCAAGTTTTTTTATGAAATCGGTTCTCCCTGCTTCAAACCAAATGGGATAATTCGAGTGATGAACAATTCCCATCTGATCGGTTTCTGCATATCGGACAACAAATTTAGTCTCACTTATCAACATACCACTATAACACCACCATATAAACACAAACCCGTGTCATTAAAAACACGGGAGCGATTCTCAATCATTTGCGATTTAGAAAGCTAAAATCCTTCTATTATAACGCTGTGAGCTTCCTCTACCTCTGCTTCAGGAACAAGAACCTCATAATATGTATCATTACTGCTGTCCCTGTTCTTGCTGACCGGACTCAATTTTACTAATATACCTTCTTCTATTAACAATTCCTGAAGTTTTATCGCAATTTCCTTGCTCTGTGCCATGTATACAACTGTCCACATTTAACGCACTCCCCTTTTAACTTCCTTATCCAATTAATCCACCCAAATCTTACTATATATTATTTCTAGTGAAAAATCAATAACCGATTTTATTATGAAAACTTAACATTCTCTACACCTAATCTTTGCTTTAGCTCATCTATTAAACAATCATTTGGATTTATCCATGCATCCTGAGGCATTTCCTGTTTTCTCTTTTCTTTCTCAAAGTATAAACAAACAGGTGTATTACCGTTAAAAAATTTCAAAAGTGGTTCAATGCTTTTTACAACATCTTCATCCATTTCATTGGTAATCCTTAAGTAAACTTTTGATTTTTGTTCACTTTCATTCTTCATAAAAGTTGAAACAGTATCACATATGATTTTAGGTGCTTCCTCTTCTTTCATGCTGATCCTTCCCTTAATTAGGATAATACTTTCAACCTCAAGAAGCCTTTGAAATCTTTTAAGTACTGCAGGAAATACTATAACTTCAAAGGAACCATATAAATCTTCAACAGTAATAAACGCCATCATATTATTGCTTTTTGTAGTCTTTGTAATCCTTCCAGTAATTATTCCACCCATGACAACATTCATACCATCACATATGCTTTTAATGTTATTTGCACTTTCTTGTCCTTCATCTTCATGCACCAAAACAAGATCTGTACTGCTCAGAGTGACGTATTCTTTTAAAGTGTTTTCATATTTTTTAAGTGGGTGTCCTGAAATATATAATCCAAGCATATCCTTTTCCATCGAAAGAAGCATCTCCGAAGGAAATTCTTTAAGCTCAGGATAGCTTTCGCTCTCATCATCTGAAATATCTATGCCTGATATTTGAAAAAGGTTCATCTGTCCTTCAATATTTCTTTTTTTTCTGCCTGCAACAGAGTCAATTATCTTTTCATAAACAGCCATAAGTCTTGACCTGTATATCCCAAAGGAGTCAAAGGCTCCACACTTAATAAAGCTTTCTATACACCTTTTGTTAATATCCTTTCCACCCATCCGCTCACAAAAATCCCTAAAATTATTAAATGCTCCGTTTTCATATCTCTCAGCAATAATTCCTTTAACAGCATTAACGCCAGCATTTTTTACAGCAGTAAGACCAAATCTTATCCTTCCGTTTACAACGGTAAAACGCACATCACTTTCATTAATATCTGGTGGTAATACCTCAATGTTTATTGATTTACATTCATGTACATAACGCGAAATCCTATTACTATCTCCTAATGCGCCATTTAAAAGGGCAGCTGAAAACTCAACAGGATAGTGACACTTTAGCCAAGCTGTCTGATAAGCTATAACAGCATAAGCTGCAGCATGTGACTTATTAAAAGCATAAGATGCAAAGTCCACCATTTCATCAAATATTTCGTTTGCAACTCTTTCATCAACACCATTTTTAATAGCACCTTTAACTATTACATTACCATTTTCATCAATTATACCATTAACAAAGCTTTCTCTTTCTTTATTCATTACATCAGCATTTTTCTTAGACATTGCGCGCCGCACAAGATCAGATCTACCCATAGAATAACCAGCAAGTTCTCTTACAACCTGCATTACCTGCTCCTGATAAACCATACATCCATAGGTAACACCAAGTATTTTTTTAAGTAATGGGTGCTTATATGTAGCTTCTTCCGGATTATTTTTATACCGTATATATCTTGGTATTGAATCCATAGGCCCTGGTCTGTAAAGAGAAATCCCTGCTATTATATCCTCAAGCGATTCAGGTTTAAGTTCGGTCATAAACTGAGTCATACCAGAACTCTCCAGTTGAAACACGCCACTTGTTTTCCCCTTTGATATCATTCTGTAAACTTCATTATCACTAAGCGGAATATTGTCAATATCTATTTTCACATTGTGATTTTGTTCAATTAAATTCAATGCATCCCGAATAACAGTAAGGTTCATCAATCCTAAAAAATCCATTTTAAGAAGTCCCATTTCTTCCAAAAGAGTCATGGGAAACTGAGTTGTTGTAATGCTATCATTTTTCTGCAACGGTACACATTCATTAATAGGATCTTTTGAAATAACAACTCCTGCAGCGTGGGTTGATGCATGCCTTGGCATGCCTTCCAGCTGTTTTGCCGTATTAATCAAATCTGACACCTTTTCATCTTCTTCATAAATTGCATTAAGCTCAGGATTTAGCTTTAGTGCTCGATCAATAGTCATTCCCGGCATAAAAGGAATCATTTTTGCTATACGATCAACTTCATGGTAAGGTATTTCAAGAGCTCTTCCTGCATCTCTTATGACACCACGCGCGGCCATTGTGCCAAAGGTTATAATTTGCGCCACATGATCTTCCCCATATTTTTCAACAACATAATCAATAACTTCCTGCCTTCTAACTACACAAAAATCTATATCAAAGTCTGGCATACTAACTCTTTCAGGATTTAAAAAACGTTCGAATATCAAATTATATTTTATGGGATCAACGTTAGTTATGCTAAGGCAATAAGCGGCTAGACTTCCGGCACCTGAACCTCTTCCCGGTCCAACCATTATATTGCTCTCTTTTGCAAACCTTATAAAGTCCCAGACAATCAAAAAATAGTCTACATAACCCATTTGGTTTATGACAGATAGTTCATAATCAAGCCTTTCTATGTTTTTTTCATAATCATTCCCATAACGCTTCTTTAGTCCCTCGTAACACATTCTCTTTAAAAACTCAAAGGGATCTTCATTTCCTGGAACTTTAAATTCGGGAAGATGAAGCTTGCCAAATTCAATCTCAACGTTACACCTTTTAGCAATATCTATTGTATTTTCAATTGCTTCGGGAATATTCTTAAAAAGATCAAACATCTCTTCGGGAGATTTTATATAAAATTCATCAGTAGAGAATCTCATTCTGTTTTCATCATTTATGTTGGTGGCCGTCTGAATACATAGAAGTATTTCATGGGCTCTAGCATCCTCTTTTTTAAGATAATGTGCATCGTTAGTAGCAACAAGGGGAATGCCAGTCTCTTTTGAAAGCTTAATTAGCTTCTGATTGACTAGATTCTGCTCCTCTATCCCATTTATCTGAAGCTCTAAAAAAAAGTTTCTCTGGCCAAAGATACTATTTAAGCAAAGTGCAAGTTCTTCAGCTTTTTTATAATTGCCCTGCATCAGGTAAAAAGGAATATCACCACTTAAGCAAGCGCTTAGTGCAATTATCCCTTCGCTGTATTTTTTCAAAACTTCTATGTCAATTCGAGGCTTATAGTAAAATCCCTCTGTAAAACCAATGGATACAATTTTCATAAGGTTTTTGTAACCCTTGTTGTTTTGGGCAAGTAGTACAAGATGCCCTTGGTCTGAGTCTAGGCCTGAATCACGGTCAAATCTCGACCTACGTGCGGTATAAACCTCGCAGCCAAGAATCGGCTTAATCCCATTTGCAATAGCTTCTTTATAAAAATCAATCACACCATACATTACACCATGGTCAGTTATCGCAACACTATCCATACCAAGCTCTTTTGTACGTTGTATCAGATCCTTTATTCTGTTTGCTCCATCTAGCAAACTATATTCACTATGCACATGCAGATGAACAAAGTCGGACCGGGCGCTACCTAAATTTTGTCGATTATTGTCGATTTCCAATTTGCATTCAACCCTTAATTAATAATATTGATTATAGTGCTTTTAAAATATTTGAGTTATTTAATACGCAGCCTACCTAAAACTGGAACACCCCTATAATAAAAAGATTAAGCTTCTTGGCAAGGTCTAATTCATAACAGTTGTTTAGTTTATGGTTATATTCGTCAAATATAATCCTCACCACCGGTCTTGTAGGGAGATTCTGATTGTTTCTAACTACAATTCCACGTTGTTTGTTATTAAGCATAACACCTGATCCTTCTGGGTATATGGCTACATATTTACAAAAAGTTTTCACAACTTGACTATCAAACAGCTGATTTGACAAAGCGGTTAGGTATTCTAAGGCTTCATGTGGCTGCATCTTTCTGCGATATACTCGCTCAGAAGTCATAGCATCATATACATCTGCAACCGCAACTATCCTAGTAAACTGATGGATGCTGTCACCTTTAAGATTCATAGGATAACCGCTTCCGTCAAGACGTTCATGGTGACCAAAAGCAATGATCGCGGATATACCGCTGATATTGCCGCCTTTTTTAAGTATTTCAAAACCATAGTGTGTATGTTTCTTAATTATCTCGTATTCTTCAGGCACCAAACTAGCAGGCTTATTCAAAATTTCAGTAGGAATGCTTGCTTTACCTATATCATGAAGAAATGCTCCAACACCCAATTCTCTAACTCTATTCATATTAAGTCCCATACCAATTCCAAGAATTATAGACAGTATACAGACATTTACAGAGTGCTCAAAAGTATAGCCATCTAAAGACTTAATATCAGCAAGGTTAACCATAACATTCTTATTTGTAAGCAACTCATCTATAATCTTACCTGCAATATTATGTATTTGCTTTGTATTAAAATCAGTCTCATTTCGAAGGCTTATCATCACATCCTGAATAATAGACCTCGCTTCTCTGCGTGTATCTTCAGATACCACATCTTTAACTTTTATACCCTCGGATATTTCATCCTCAATATATATTTCAGTGATACCCATGCGTTTTAATCTTTTTACAAAAACCGAAGTCAATTCAACCCCAGCTTTGAGCAATATCTTGCCATTGGGACTAAGTATAGTATTACCAAGCTTCATGCCGTCAACTACCTGTTCAATCAGTATTTTGCGCATTTTAACCCCCAAGCTACACGAGCGAGCATAATTCTTTATGCTACTATTATTTTTATTTTACAACATTCCTAGTAATTCTACCAGTTAAAAAATAACATAATTCATAAACTCATAATTCACATACATCTTCAACAGAAAGAGCTAGTTCTTTCATGAGATCTATTTCAAAATATTCTTCTAACTTTTCATTCTTTTCGTTATAAATAATTCTAACTCTTGGTCTTGAAGTCACATTATTGGTATGAACAACCAGTCCCTTCATTTTATTGTTTAGTACAACTCCAGTGCCTACAGGAAAAACAGCTACATATTTCATAAAGCATCTGACAGTTTCATAATCAAACTGATATGTTGACATTGAATTTAAGTATTCTATGGCTTCGACCACATGCAATTTGGCACGGTAAACACGGTCAGAAGTCATAGCATCAAAGCAATCAGCAACACTCACTATCTTTGCAAAATCGTGCAATTTGCTGTTATCAAGCCCTAAAGGGTAGCCATTTCCATCAACCCTTTCGTGATGGGTTAGAGCTAAATATTTTGTAAAAGCGCCAAAATTACCTGATTCTCTAATGATTTTATAGCCTAAAACAGTATGCTGCTTAATGGTTGAATACTCAGAATCTGTTAGTTTCCCAGGTTTGTTTAGTATTTCAACTGGAATTTTAATTTTGCCTATATCATGTAAAATTGCACCCACTGCTAATTCCTCTATCGAGCGAATATCATAACCTAATCCTATAGCAATTATCACAGAAAGTGTACAAACATTCACACTATGCTCATAAGTATAGCCATCAGTTGATTTAATATCTGTCAAATCAATCATAATTCTTCCATTAGCTAAGACTTCTTCTACCAAGTTTCTTGCTACAGAGTGCACAGCTTCTCTATCAACTTTATTGGTTGTTGCGGCTTTTTGCAATACATTGTATATAGCTACTTTTGCTTTTAGTCTCGTGTTTTCTGAAATAAAATCCTCAACTTCCACTCCATAAGATATCTCATCTTCAATAAATAATTCCGATATGCCCAAGCTTCTAAGCCTTTTTATATACTTACTATTAAGCTTGGCTCCAGCAGATAAAAGTACATTGCCCTGCAAATTAAATATAGACTTGCCTAGCTTTGCTCCTTCTTCTGCATTGTTAATAGAAACCTTACGCATTTTGTCCTCCTAAGCTTATAAAAACCAATTGTATTTCAATTATTACAATGTAAAATTACGATTGCTCCCCCAGTAAGCTGCAAAGTGATTTTCTGGGTTATGCCAAATTATACTAATAACTTTATATATTTCGACAAAAACAGACAAAATCCTGCAATAAAATCAGAGTTTTATAAAAGACGCTTATTTGATTGCAACACACAACACATTTTTTTTAAGATAAGCTTGAATTTATTTTTTTATCTTTTAATAACCTTCTGCCAAAGAAGTGTTAAAACGAAAAATAAAGTGCCCAAAATGCAAATAATCAAACCCCATGAGTATATTTTGTGAATACCTAAAATGTCAATAATTAGTCCACCTCCATAATTGCCAATTATGCCTCCTAATCCCACAAAAAATCCAGATGCAACTGTCTGTGAAGTTGACTTTAACTCATCGGGAGCTAAAGTATCAATGTAGTAAACAGCTGCTCCGAGAAAAAGACCATAATAAAGCCCTTGTAAAGGTTGTATCAGAATTATATGGATAGGCGTTTTTACAATTGTGAACAGAAATTGCTTTAAAATAAAGACACCCGCCGAGGCTAAAAGAAGGGTAACTGAACTGTATCTTCTCAAAAGTTGTTTTGAATAAAAAAATACTGGAACTTCAAATATTGCCATCACAGCAGATGCAATACCTAATTGTTCTCTGCTTCCCCCTACTGATTCAATAAGGTTGGGAAGGTATGTATACGCTGCTTTATTTGGAATAAATAAGAAAAGCGCAAAAATTAGAAAACTTATGTATTTGAAATTCTTAAAAAGCCTTCCTACTTTTATATCTTTAATATTAACTGTATTGACAGGTTTGTCACTCTTAATAAACCTAGTAAGAAACACTGTTACTAAAGCCATAACAAGAAATATAGGAAACATTAGTGAAACATCAATAACCTCAAACAGCATTCCAAATATCCAAACAAATACAGCATAACCGATAGAACCCCATAACCGAACGTGTCCATATCCAAAGCTTTCATTTCTTGAAGCACTAACTATCCAGCTATCAAGAAGTGGCGAACCAGGTGATTCAAAAAAGGTAATAACCGCAAAACAAATACACATTAGCAAAAATGAGTTAATAAACGGAAGGGGTAACATTGACAAACCAGCAGCCAACATACAAAACACAAACACTTTTTTAACCGACCGCATTTTATCGCTGATCATTCCCCAAAAGGGCTGGGAGATTACTATAGTCACTGAGTTAACAGACGTTATTATTCCTATATTTGTATTTGAATATCCTGCTTCTTTTAAAAATACGACAAAAAACGGATAATATACTGCAAGCATTGCCCAAAATGCAAATTGCAGCGCACTGAACTTAAAATATCTGGTTTTTGATACACTGGAATAGTTATGTATTGATTCATCAAGGTTTTTCATTAGTTTGTTCTCCCGTAAATTCTCTGCGTCCATTAGTGTATGTAAATATTTAATATAGTCTATCATCATAGTGAGCAAAAATGCAATAGCTCTGAAAAGCTTCGAGATTTCCTTTGAGAAAATCTAGGATTCTTGGAATATGAATTGCATTAATTAAGGACCTGATTTTTGAACCAGGTCCTTATCCTACATAAAATATTTAGTTTTGTTTACGCTTCCCATGAAAACCAGGATAGCCACTACCGTCCCATTTTTCTAGTTTTTCTAAAAACTCTTTCAGTATTTCGTCTGCCTGTTCCTGCGTTATCTCCCCTGCCTTTAACAATGAATCCAATTTTACTTTAAAGCTTTGTAAAAGTAACTCCTTTTTCTTATTAAGCGGTAATTTTTTAAACTCTTCAACTTTCTTAATTCTTTCATTAATTTTTTTTGTTAGCTCTTTTGCTTTTTCATCGGATATTTTTCCTTCTTTTCTCAAAGACTCAATTTTTTTCTTTCTTTCTTTAAGAATCTTAATTGGGTCTTCTTTCTTCTTTGAGTCCTTGTGTTCCTTCCTCTGTTTTTCATTGTTTTTCTTTATAATACCTTTGCTTGGCTCGTTTTGCTGATGCGGTGCGTCAGGCGCTGCAAAAGCAGTTGAAACAAGAATACTTGAGATGGTCAGCATCAAAAACAGTGTTTTGAAAAATTTCACTGTATCGACCTCCTTTCAACAGTAGTATTTCCAATACAATATTAAATTTGTATTGGAATTTGAAGCAAATTTTTGCTTAACAATTTTTATTTTATTTTCTAGACAATAAAAAGGTGGCTTCGCCACTTTTTTCGCTAGGGAACCTTATGGTTCCCTTCGACGGATGCTCCGCATCCTTGAGCACCCTCCTTAAAGCAGCAAAGAGGCTTCCCCTTTGCAATCCCCATTGTCTAGGAAAGTATACTTTCCTAGACAATGAAAATAGCAAAAAAACTTGAGGATTTTTTTCCCCAAGTTTTAATTGATGCTTTGCTTATAAAAGTTAAGTTCTAGGGCATAGCGCCCCTTTTTTATTTCTTCAAGCGATAGGTTTAGGCTTATTTTTATCCTACAATATTATACAAATCAAACCGCCGCTTCCTTCATTAATAATTCTTTGCAAGGTTTCCTGCAACTTAATTTGTGCATCCTCAGGCATTTTAAAAAGCTTATTCTGAAGCCCTTCCTTGATAAGCTCATGCAGGGATTTCCCAAATATGTTGGAATCCCAGAGCTTTTCCGGACTATCTTCAAATTCTGCAAGTAGATAGTTTACCAGCTCTGCAGATTGTTTTTCGGAGCCTACCAGTGGCGCGATTTCCGTTTCTATGTCCGCACGGATCATATGAATTGAAGGTGCACTTGCTCTGAGTCTTACTCCAAAACGGTTGCCCTGCTTTACTATTTCAGGCTCATCAAGAGAAAGCTCATCCATCTGGGGCGATATTATCCCATAACCCTTAGTTCTTACTTCATGTAATGCAAATTCAACCTTTGAATATTCCTTCTTAACCTGTGCAAGCTCCTTAATTAATGTAATAAGCCTGTGTTCTCCTTCAATTTCCATACCTGCAAGATCACTGAGTACTCTGTAAAAAAGTGCATCCGGGGTGCTTATTTCTACAAGTGCTTTGCCTGTGCCAAGATCTATTCTATCAATGTATGTCTTTTTAATGAAATCATAATCAAATTTTCCTGCAGAATCCTTTACTTCCCTTATTTTTCTTATATTTTTGAAGCATTCCTTGATGGCATTAATCATGTCTACTCTCAACCAGTGATCCGAAGACAATGCTTCAACCCATTTGGGAATATTAATTCCCACTTCACGTACGGGAAACTCATAAAGTATTCGCTCCATAATAGAATTTATATCTTCTGCTCTCATGCTTAGAGCATTCACACATATAACAGGGATCTTGTATTTTTCTTCAAGTTCTTCTCTGAGCACAAGTGTATCATCTTCATCGGGAGCTATAGAGTTTAAAGCTATAACAAACGGTTTGTTTGTAGCTTTAAGCTCTTTAACTACCCTTTCTTCTGCTTCTACATATTCTTCTCTGGCAATATCAGTAATTGATCCATCGGTTGTGACCAGTACTCCGATAGTTGAGTGTTCATTGATAACTTTTCTTGTCCCAATTTCAGCAGCCTCACCAAAAGGAATCTGTTCTTCAAACCATGGAGTGTTAACCATTCTTGGTGCGTTTTCTTCTAGATATCCGCGCGCACCCTTGACTATGTACCCAACACAATCTACCATTCTTACATTAAATTTTATATTTTCATCTATTGTAATTTCTACTGCTTCATTTGGAATAAACTTAGGCTCGGTAGTCATAATAGTGCGACCTGTCGCACTTTGAGGAAGTTCATCCCTTGCGCGTTCCCTCTTAAAATCGTTGTCTATGTTCGGTAAAACCAGTAGATCCATAAACCTTTTAATAAAAGTTGACTTTCCAGTTCTGACAGGACCTACAACACCTACGTAAATATCGCCTTGAGTTCTATCAGCAATTTGCTTATAAATATTATACCTTTCCACCGGCAACCCTCCTTATATAATTGACACAATCTTATGATGGCGAATATTTTCTATACTATAATAAAGAACCATGAAATCTTATACTTATAGTTTTTAAAAAAGTAGTCAGAATCCGCATCGTAAAACTATAAATTCGAGATCTACATCCGTTCTGTATAGTTAATATTATTATTGCAACATAAAAAATATGTCCTTTTTTTAAGGTTTGTTCAATTTTTATTTAACGATTAATACCCAAGAAAGAATATTAGATAAACTTCACATACAATTACTCTTCATTGTTTTTTGCACCAAGCTTTGATTCGGTGCCATTTATAATACGCTTTATGTTTTCCCGGTGCCTGTTAATCGCAAGTAACGCAATAATAGTGGCAAACAAAGTGAAAATTAACGATTTTTCAAATGCTGGTATTAATGAAATGAATGGAAAAAATGCAGCGCTTGCAACCGATCCGAGTGAGACATATTTTGTAAAAATAACTATAACAATAAAAAAGCCCAACAATATAAGTCCCATTCTCCAATCCATAATAAGTATAACCGCAAAAGATGTAAATATGCCCTTGCCGCCCTTAAAGCCAAAATAAACTGGCCAATTATGTCCTATTACTGCAAAAAGACCAGCAATCATAATTCCCAAATTTCCTACATCTTCAATATGACCAATTATGTAATGTCCTATTAAGCAAGCTAGCATCCCTTTGAGTACATCCCCCAAAGAAACAAACAACGCCGCTGTTTTTCCAAGGGTGCGCAAAGTGTTAGTGGCACCTGCATTCCCACTTCCATGCTTTCGTACATCAACACCATAAAACTTTCCTACCACAAGTGAAGCATTAACACTTCCTAAAAGATAACCTATTAAAGCAGTTAATATAATTTTACCAGTCATTACCAATTAAATCACTCCTTATCCCGCTCCCTTATAATAAAACGAATCGGTGTTCCTTCAAAACCAAAGTTTTTTCTTAATTGATTTTCAATATATCGCTCATAAGAATAGTGCATTAGTTCTTTACTATTCACAAAAATAACAAAAGTAGGCGGCTTAACGCTTACCTGAGTCATATAAAAAACCTTAAGCCTTTTACCTTTGTCAGAGGGCGGTTGCGTTATTGCTACAGCTTCGTTAAGAACATCATTTAACATGCCTGTTGAAATGCGCAGTGCTGCCTGGTCAGCCACATAGTTTATGAGCTCAAAAAGACTATTAATTCTTTGCCCTGTCAGAGCAGAAATAAAAACAATAGGTGCGTATGTCATAAATGGAAACTTTGCAACAACCTTTTTCTTGTAATCTTCCAAGGTACCAGTAGTTTTTTCCACAAGATCCCACTTATTAATAACTATTACAGAAGCTTTGCCCTCATCATGGGCATAACCGGCTATTTTTGTGTCCTGTTCAGTTGCACCCTCTACAGCATCAATCATAATGAGGCACACATCAGCTCGCTCTATCGCAGTCCAGGATCGTATGACACTGTATCTTTCAATACTTTCATTAACCCTACTCCGTCTTCTTATACCTGCTGTATCTATAAATATATATTTATTATCTTCCTTCTCCACATATGAATCTATGGCATCTCTTGTAGTACCCGGAATATCGCTCACAATAACCCTTTCCTCACCTAGTATGTTATTTATAAGTGAGGATTTACCTGTATTTGGTTTTCCAACTACAGCCACCTTTATCAAATGTTCATCATAGTCCTTAACTACTTGCTGCGGGAAATAATTATAAATTTCATCAAGAAGGTCTCCAATTCCGAGTCCATGCACCGAAGAAATTGAGATCAAATCTCCAAATCCAAGGTTATAAAATTCATATGCTTCAGGTGGCATCTCTCCAACATTGTCTATTTTATTTATTGCAAGTATAACCGGTTTGCGGGTTTTCCTGAGCATTTGGGCAACTTCACTGTCTGATGCAGTAATTCCATATTTCCCATCCACCATAAACAATATAACGTCAGCCATCTCTATTGCCATTTCTGCCTGTCGCTTCATCTGTTGCATAATAATGTCTTCAGCATAAGGCTCTATTCCTCCAGTATCAATAAGTACAAACTTTCTATTTCTCCATTCAACTTCGGTATATATTCTATCTCTGGTAATACCCGGAGTATCATCTACAATTGAAATTCTCTTTCGCGCTACATAATTGAAAAATGTTGACTTACCAACATTAGGTCTGCCAACTATTGCAACTACAGGTTTTGACATATTATCACCCACCCTTTAGTAATTTTTTTTTACAACAGCGCTAATTTTTATTCCACTACTCTTAAGGGTAGTGGGTTAGTTTATTTCAAGAATATAGTCAACAAAATCCTTTGCAGTACTATTAACAGGGACAACCTTAACGTCAAGCTTCTCTTCAAGCTGCGCTACTGTAAAATCATCAAGAAACAATTCTTCTCCTGCCTTTAGCACCGATTTTGAAAGTAGCAATTCTTCTCCTAAATCGCAACCACTAAGTTGTCGGAATAAATCCTGCCCGGTTAAAAGTCCTGTCACAGTAACATTTTCTCCGAAGAACTCATTTTTTATTTCATAAACATTTATTCTAATCCCACTAAACTTGTCTTCCAAGCATGAAGCAAATTCCTTAATGTATTTATATGACGCCCTTCCCGTTGCGACACTCACAACTCGATCTGCCTTTTTGGGCTTTAAATTCTGCTTGAGATATTCATAAAACTCATAACGAAAAAGAGCAATCATTCCCACACCGTTTTCCAATTGCGGAAAACCTTCATAATCCTCATAACGTGGAAGAGGTAAGTCAGCCATTATATAAAATTCATCCGCAAGAAAAATAATATTTGAACCTTTTTTACTCTTCAATTTTTTCTGCCATTTTTCCACCTGCTCTATTACACGCCTTGAAGTGCTTTTGTCATAAGGCGTCAGCTCAGAAAGCTTTTGTCTATACTTTGTAATCCCCACAGGTACGATAGATACACTGCCTATACCAGGATGGAACAAACAAAGATCATGAATGCTTCTGTCAAGCTCTTCCCCATCATTTACACCTCTTAAGAGCACTATCTGACAATTAACTGTAATACCACTAGAAGTTAGACTTTTAATTTTTTTAATTATGTCCCCGGCAAATTTGTTTCTGAGCATCAAGCAACGTAAGTCTGGATTAGTTGTATGAACCGAAATATTAATTGGTGACATTCTATGTTTTTTGATGCGGAAAATTTCCTCCCAAGTTGTATTGGTAAGCGTTACATAATTGCCCATAAGGAATGATAATCTTGAGTCATCGTCCTTAAAATAAAGTGTTTCTCTCATTCCAGGAGGTAGCTGGTCTATAAAACAAAATATGCACTTGTTTGTACAACCTTTTGCATCGTCTAACATCGGATCATAAAATTCAATTCCCAGATCCTCATATTCATCCTTGTAAATATCGATTTCCCATATTATGTCATTACTTTTGTAAACTTCTAATGTGATTTCATCATCTATAGTTAGAAAGCTGTAATCAAATATATCATTAATAGGTTCTCCGTTAACTGACAAAATAACATCACCAGGCTCTAAGCCAGCTTCTTCGGCAATGCTTCCTTTTTGGACATACTTAATAGCTTTGCTGTTTTTGTTCAAAAAGCTGTTCCCCTCCATTACAAGCCATTTTAGCTAAACTCTATTTTATAGTATTGCTTATAAAATAATATAAGTCAAGAAAAAACTCACACATGAATTAATTAATTATGATCCACTTATGATTAAATATACTTTCCTAGACGATAAAAAAGTAGGCTTCGTCACTTTTTTTCGCTAGGGAACCTTATGGTTCCCTTCGACGGATGCTCCGCATCCTTGAGCACCCTCCTTAAAGCAGCAAAGAGGCTTCCCCTTTGCAATCCCCATTGTCTAAGAAAGTATACTTTCTTAGACAATAAAAAAGTGGGCAAAGTATACTTTCTTAGACAATAAAAACAGCAGACATTCTGCTGTTTTATTTGTTTTATTGCATAAAGGACAATAAAAAAATAATTCTTTTATTTAGCTTCTACTTTTATAACTTCCTTACCGTTATAATATCCGCATTCCTTACAAACTCTATGAGGTAACTTAAGAATGTGACACTGAGAACACTCAACCAACCCTGGGATAACAAGTTTCCAGTTTGCTCTTCTTTTAGCTTTCCTAGCCTTAGATGTTTTCCTTTTTGGTACAGCCATTTATCTACACCTCCCCATTGTATCCACACTTTACAATCTAAAAGTGTGAGAGTACAATATTACTGTTTAAAATAATCCCTCAGCTTCTCCATCTGAGGATTAATTTCTTCATCTTTACAATCGCATGCTTTTTTGTTAAGATTTGTTCCACATCTGGAACAAAAACCTTTGCACAAATCACTGCACACCTGTTTTACCGGTAGATTCAGAAGTATATTATCAGTAACAACTTCATCAAGAACAATTTGGTTGTTTTCGTAGAGATATACATCTTCATCATCAATATCAACATTGTTATTAGTATTTACAAAATTCTCATTCAACATAACTTTTAAGTTACGGTTTAAGTTCTTAAGGCATCTTGAGCACTCAACTTCATATTCGACTTTGAGACATCCGTTTAGGTTTATGACCCCATTTATATTTATTAGTCTGCCTTTAAGATTAACACCTTTGTCAAATAAAATATCACTATTTTCAAACTTTAAGTTTTCCATAACCTTAGCAAATTCTATGTCAAGTGAAGCTCCATCATTGCTAACAATACTAGAAATATCAACTTTCATTTAACTCACCTCTAAAAGACCAACAAAAATTATTATACTAGTGAATCCTCAGCATGTCAAGATACTATTTGACCGCGGTTTCTGTCTTATGATGCTTTTCGTCTTATTGTTCAGACCCTATTCCTTTGTGAACAAGATCTCTAATACTACAAAAATGACCACTATTACTTTACCAAGTTGAGTGTTTCTCTTGCTATTGCTAATTCTTCATTTGTAGGAATCACAAGGGTACGAACCTTTGAATCTTCGGAACTTATGTCGACTTCTGATCCGCGAAGCTCATTTTTATCCCAATCTACTGTAATTCCCATATAGGCTAGACCATCTAATATCTTTTTCCTTACCAGTGGATTATTTTCTCCTATTCCTGCTGTAAATATAACAGCATCCAAACCATTCAATACACTAGCATACTCACCTATATACTTTTTAACATTATAACTGAAAATGTCTATCGCCAGCCTTGCCCTTTCATTTCCTTCTTCAGCTGCTGCCTCTATATCTCTGAAATCACTGCTTACACCCGATATACCAAGTACACCTGACCTTTTATTTAAACATTTATTTACTTCATTTATCGACATTTTTTCGTTTTCCATCAAGAAAAGAACAACAGCAGGGTCTATAGTTCCACATCTAGTCCCCATAGGTAGTCCTGCTAAGGGTGTAAATCCCATACTGGTTTCAACGGATTTTCCTCCTTGTATTGCACATACACTTGCTCCGTTACCTAAGTGACATGAAATCAGTTTTAATTCACTGATTGGCTTGTTTAACATCGCTGCAGCTCTTTGAGAAACATACATATGTGAAGTTCCGTGAAAACCATATTTTCTTATTGCATATTTTTCATATGCTTCATAGGGTACAGCATATAAAAATGCATGTTTGGGCATAGTTTGATGAAAAGCAGTATCAAAAACAGCAACCATTGGTTTTTTAGGCATTATCTCTATACACGCTTCTATGCCTGTAATATTTGCTGGATTATGAAGCGGCGCTAACTTTATACAATTATTTATTGTTTTCATTACTGTATTATCTATTATGACCGATTCTTTAAATTTCTCGCCACCATGTACTACACGATGACCCACTGCCATAATCTCATCCATATCCGAAATAACACCAAGCTTCTTATCAGAGAGTACCTTGATAACCTCTTTTATAGCCACTTTATGATTATACATATCCCTATCTATTACAACAGTATCGCAGCCATCTTTTTTATGCTTTAAAAACGACTGTCCTATTCCGATCCTATCACATAATCCTTTTGCTAGTACCTTTTCATGAGTCATACTTATTAACTGATATTTTAATGATGAGCTTCCCGAGTTTATTACTAATATTTTCATTATTCAATATCCCCCTACTTTTGTTTGATACCCTTCTCAACTTTTGCACCTTACCAACTTCACGCTTTCCAACTAATTCTGTGCCTGTACTGCTGTTATTGCAACGACACCTACTATGTCTTCTGCACAACATCCTCTTGAAAGATCATTGATTGGCATTGCAATTCCTTGTGTTATTGGTCCGTATGCCTCAGCTTTTGCTAGTCTTTGAACCAATTTATAGGCAATATTCCCACAGTTTAGGTCAGGGAAAACAAGCACGTTAGCTTTGCCTGCAACATTGCTTCCGGGTGCCTTTTTCTTACCAACAGAAGCAACGATCGCCGCATCACCTTGAAGCTCACCATCAATCGCAACATTTGGTGCTTTTTCTTTAGCAAGTTTTGTAGCTTCAATTACTTTTTCAGTTAATTCGCTTTTTGCACTCCCATATGTGGAATATGACAGCATTGCAACAACCGGATCGGCAGCAACAAGCTGTTTGAAAGATTTGGCAGAAGAAATTGCAATTTCCGACAGCTGATCAGCATTGGGATTTTCAACTAGACCGCTATCTGCAAAAACAAATGCACCATTGTGACCAAATTCGCAATCTGGTACTACCATGACAAAAAAGGCAGAAACCAACTTGGTACCCGGTGCGGTTTTGAGAATTTGAAGAGCTGGGCGAAGTGTGTTTGATGTAGAATTTACTGCTCCAGCTACCATACCGTCAGCCTCTCCCTTTTTAACCATCATAACACCATAGTAAAGAGGGTCTTTCATTGTTTCAGCTGCTTTTTCAGGTGTCATTCCCTTTGCCTTTCTCATTTCATAAAAAGTGTTGACATAGTCAGAAAAACTGTCTGAATTTATGTGATCTATAATTTTGACTCCGCTTAAGTCAATATCACTTGCCAGTTTTTTAATACTATCTTCATTGCCTATAAGTACAACTTTTGCGATTCCTTTTTTTTGTATCATTGATGCGGCAGTTACTACCCTTATATCTGTGCTTTCAGGCAAGACAATGGTCTTTATATCAGCCTTTGCACGTTGCACTATTTGTTCTAAAAAACCCATTGATTTATCCCCTTTCAAAATCAAAGCTTAAGATAATCTCTCTAAGACAGAATATATCATCTGGTGATATTATCTAGCCTTAAATTACGCTTATTAAGCAAACTTTAACCAACAAGTATTATATACAATATGCACTTTGTATACAAGGCTAAAAAAAGTGATTGTTAATCTAATAAAAACTATGTTAGAATTATGTTGTTTCGTTTACAATATTTAATTGAAACAAAAATATGAAATTTATTAACCATCCGGAGGCTAATTTATGAATTCATTAAGTGTTGACTGGGTTTATATTGTTTTTGGTCTATCAGGTGGCGGATTCACCCGAAAACTAATAATGAGTATTAGGATATAATAGTTGACTGTTGGAGTGATATAGATGAAAAAAAATGTCTTATTTAAAAAATATTATATAAAAAATGTAATAATCATGGGTCCTGACCAAGAGGTTGTTGTATGCAGCAAATCTTCAAGATTTAAGAAAGATGATTCACTTTATATAATCAATATCTTCAAGAAGAAAAGCTCAATCAATTTGCTTACCCAAGGTATAGAAGACATGAAAAAAACAGGTTATTTATATTACGTAGAACATTTTTTACAAAACAACAAACTTTATGTCATATTTAATTATTTTGCTCCATGCAGGGTCAAACAGTTTATGAAGCTAAAAATACTATCTTTTGCTGAAAGATTGAAAACTGCAAATAGTTTTTTTTCCAACGCTCTTGAATTAAGAATACTTCCGCTTATTATGCAGTACAAGTTTCTTGAGCCTGATAATATAAACATAAACGAATATGGTATTGTTTATTTCAGTCACATATTAGATTTTAGGGAAAAGTCTGAAGATATTAGTGAGCAAAATATTATTGAACGTATCGGATATACATTAACAAAAGTTTTTGAAGGTCATTCAGATATTCCTCAAACTTTCACCGAATATCTGAACAGTATCAAAAACAATGAGTTTGAAAATGTCGAAGCAGCGTATGCTGCTTTCAGACCTTTTTTAAAAGAGTTTGTCGGAGACGGAGATATCCCGTACTCTTTAGACACCAAGCCAACCCCCGACATAATAATGCAACCCAAAGTTAAGATTTCACGGAGCAGCAAGGCATTTAAATCAATACTTATTAGCCTGCTTGTACTATGCATTTCTGTTTCACTTTATTATGGATTTAGATTTTTAAGTAGTTTAACAAAGTCTATCAAAATACCAGTAGATGCACCAATAGACACACAAATAGCAACACCAACTTGGCTACCCAGCGCTAATTCAGATGCATCTCCACAACCAACATTAGATGAAACGCCTAAATCTACACCTGTCCCAACCTCATCTCCTTTGCATAGCGCCAGCCCAGAACCTAGCACAGCTTCCAAGCCGGTTACTTCGCCTGATGTTATTCCGGTTTCTACACCTGATATTACACCGATTCCTTCGCCCAATGTTACGCCGGTTTCTTCTGGAAGCCCAATTCCAACTCCCACAGCCCAGCCGGAATACATATTATATGAAGTTCAAAAAGGAGAATGGCTCAAAGAGATTTGCAGAAGGTATTATGGTAATCCCGATTACTATAAACAGGTTTCTGTTTATAATAATATTCAAAATCCTAGCGAAATAAATGCAGGTCAGGTAATCAAGCTACCCAACATTAACATGCTTGAAGTACCGGATGATAGCTCTTCGGATCAAGATTGATTCTATACTTAAGTCCATCATTCGGATAATGAGTAAAAATGATATGGTGTAGCAAAAAGAACAGTTGGCTTTATTTTGACAGAAAACTCGGTGAGTGGAATATAAAAATGCGTGAAAAAAACAGGATGTTTTTTTAGCTTTATGCGCCACGGATGGTGCATATAAAGTGTTAGCATTTTTATATTCTTAAGAACTGTTAGTTTTCTCAAAATAATTAGCCTGTTCTGTTGCTACACCATATCATTTTTCACAATCTCAAAAACGGATTGAATATAATATAATATAACTACATCCGGAACTAATTTTCCATATTACAAGTCTAAACCAATATAATCAACAACCAAACAATGTTTAATGTTTCCAATGAGGAGGTTTTACTTGTGTTTAAAAAATTAACCGGTATAAAATCCCGGGTCAATCCTTTTTTTTCAGGCAAATCCGGAAAACTGCATAAAGTTATAGCTGGTATTGTAGTTATAGCCCTAGTCGCGGGAATTATAATAACCTTTAATCCCTTTACAACCAGTCGTGTAAGTGCGGGAGAATATCGTGAAGGGTTTTTACTTTCTCCGCTAAGTCAAGATTCAACTGGTGTTCAGCCGGGCAGTAGTTTTACGTTAAAATCACAAATTCCCATTATGTTAGATGATCTAAAACAGGATCTAACAATTGATGGTGAGCCAGTACCCCTTATTGAAAAGCTTAACGATGAGAGCTTTTTGATAACTCCAACAAATCCTTTAGAGCAGAACAAGCTTTATACATTCTGTTTAAGAAGAAATGAGCTCTCCACAATTAAGTGGACCTTTCAGACCAGCGCACCCTTTGACATAGTAGGGAATTTTCCTGCTAATGCTGCAACCGGGGTGCCTGTCAATTCAGGAATTGAAATATACCTAAGTCATGAAGAGTATGATGATATTGATAATTTTTTTGAAATAACCCCAAAGGTAGAAGGCAGCTTTGAACGTCACAAAAGAGCTGCTGTTTTTGTACCCAAGGAACTAAAGCCGGATACCCTTTATACAGTAAAAATCAAAAAAGGTCTTGCGCTAAAAGGCACAGATTATTCCCTTACCGAAGACTACACTTTCATGTTTGAAACCCAAGAATCAAGCAACAACGATAGAGCCAAAGGTTACTTCAACTATAATCAATTAATCAGTGAATTTTCAACTACCGATACTCCTCTGCTGCCATTTAATTTTTATGTAAACGAGCGACTGCTTACGCTTGAACCAGAAAGCGGAATGGATTCCTATGATAGCTCCTATGCAAGGGATTTGGCTGCTGGCATCAGCTCAGGAAATACAGAAAATTCTAATATTATCGAAGTTGAAACCTCTGTATACAACTATAAAGATGTAGATTCTTTTGTTGAAGCATTAACCAAAAGAAGTGAAATTCCACCATGGGCTTATGTGAGTTATCAAAAAAACAAAACAGAAACCAAGGATCTTACAAAAGTTCTTGATTTTAAGCAGCAATTTGAAACCCGTCCAAGAGAGCAGCAGTATATAATGATTCCGCAAACACTTCCCGAAGGTTTCTATATTGTAGAAAGCAATTGGGAAGACATCACTTTCCAGACCTTTGTTGAGATAACTGATATCGGTATGTATATAATGAATTCCGAGGATGACATCTTGGTATGGCTTAATTTTATTAGTACCGGAAACCCCGTGGAAGGGGCGAAAATCGAACCGTTTGGTGAAAACAAGTCTTATACCTCTGATAATGAAGGTATAGTTCTTTTTGATAACTCAAGTTTTGAAGCTGGAAATGACACAAATTATATTAAATTTTTCAAGGTTCACACAGGTGATAAAGTCGCAGTCTTCTATCTATACATGCGAAATTATATACCTTATAAGGAATATAACAATCAAAACAACTATTGGAGTATCTTAGAGACCGACAGAAATCTTTACAAACCAGATGATACAGTTAATCTTTGGGGCTTTTTAAAACCTAGGTATAGTAGCGAGAAAATTGATTCCGTTACAGTTGAAATAAGCCAAGGGTATTACAGACCCATGTTCCAGGTTGTTGGATTACGATGGCTTCCTACTGCTAATCAACCTTTTGTGAGTAAAACAGTCAACCTTGAAAATGGTGTGTTCCATGGGCAACTTAAGCTTCCCTCTCTGGAACCGGGCGGATATCAGTTGGTTGTAAAGCGAGGTTCCGAGATAATTGCGCAAAGATATTTAAGTGTTGAAAACTACATCAAACCTCTTTATAAAATTGATATTACCAAAGATAAAGAAGCAATTCTTGCCGATGAGGAAGTAACTTTTACAATAAAAGCCTCCTTCTTCGAAGGTACCCCTGTACCCGGACTTAATGTTGAATATAATATCTATACTGGTATTGGTACTCCAAGAATATCCGGAAATGTTACAACCGATGATCAAGGTATCGTGACAGTTAAATATACTGCAAAACCCAGCGGGGATGTTCAAGGTGAAAACTATGCAAGCATATATGTACGAAGTACCCTTCCTGAAATGGGAGATATTTCAGGTCATAATCAGGTAAGAATTTTTGTCAATGATATTAACGTAAAATTCGAGACTGAATATAAAGATAACAATGGTAAAATATCAGCAACGGTCAATGAAATAATATTGGACAGAATCAATGACGGCACAGCCGAAAAAAACTCAGATTACCTTGGCAACACAGTACAGGGTAAAGAGCTTAAAGGAACACTTTATAAAAATACCTGGATAAAGATAGAAGATGGCGAATACTATGATTTCATAAATAAGGTAACACAAAAAAGATACCGACATGAGCTTAAAGAAGAAGCAATTCAGAATTTTAGTATCACAACAGACGAAGATGGCAAAGGCACTTTTGAGTTTTTTGCTGAACAACCCGAAAGTGGTTTTTATTCCGCGAATCTCAACTGTACCGATGGCAACAACAGAAACATGAAATTTAATGTTCATATCGGGAACTATTATTATTGGAATGATTATGATAATAACAGCTACTCACTTCATGGCGCAGAAGATAAATATAAAATGGGAGAAGAAGTTTTGCTCACATTCAAAAAGGGCGAAGAAGCTTTAAAGAGCGGGCGTTTCCTTTTTGTAAAGTCACAAAACGGGATTAAAGAATATGAAATTTCTGATAGCCCTGTCTTTTCCTTTAATATACAGGATAAAGATATCCCAAATGTATATGTATCTGCAGTATGCTTTAACGGTATCAACCATATCAAAGTTCGCGATGTTAATATACGTTATGATTATGACGAAAAGAATCTCATTTTAAAGCTTGAGAAGGATAAGGAAACCTATAAACCGGGTGAAGAGGTTACAATTAAAATAACAGCTGCTGATAAGGATGGTAATCCACAAAAAGCAACTGTTAATGCAAGCATTGTAGATGAGGCACTGCTTAAGCTGAGTAATAAATTTACCAACGTATTAGCTGATTTATATTCCTATGTTCCTTCCGGGATTCAAACCACTTACTGTTCACACCAAAATTCCGGGCAGAATATATCTTCTGATATTGCCAAAAGCGCAGCACCGGCTATGGGAGGAGCTAATTTAAACGGTGGTAATATGGCTATGAGCATGGATTCTATGGAGCTTGCATCAGTTGCCCGTGAGGGCTCTACCTATGAATCTGACAGTGATTATATCCGTTCGGATTTTCGTGATACTGCATACTTTAAAACAATTACTCTTGACGAGTCTGGATACGGTGAGTTAAAGTTCAAACTACCCGACAATGTAACCTCATGGAGAGTGACTCTTGCCGGGGTCTCCGAAAATCTTCTGGCTGGCAGTGATTTGTATGAGCTAAACGTATCCCTCCCCTTCTTTACAAATTATACAATGAATACTACCTACCTTGCAGGCGACGTGCCGGTGTTGGGTGTTAACGCCTATGGAAATGAACTTATGGACGGAGAAAAGGTGTATTTTAAGGTGACAGGAGGAGGAAATACTTTTTTGGTGGAAGGTAAAGCCTTTGAACGAGTAAACATACCTCTTTGGGAGCTTGATGAAGGTCTGGATCAGGAAATTACCATTACTGCATCAAGCGATAAGTATTCTGATTCATTAAAGCATGTCTTTGATGTGGTTAAGTCTTACCATGTAATCGACCGGGCGGAAATTTATTCACTTGAGCCACATATTGACTTTGAAGGCGGTAAAACCGGAAATACAACACTGATTTTTACAGATAAAAGCCGCGGAGCATTCCTCCCTGAGCTTACTTCCCTGCTTTATTCAAGTGGAAACAGAGTTGACCAAAAATTATCTGGGCTGGTAGCTTTTCAGATGATTAAGAAATACTTTAAGCAGGATGAAATTAAAACACCAGATGCTTCTTTTAAGGTCACCGACTATCAGACATCTGACGGAGGGATAGCAATACTCCCCTATGGAAGCAGTGAGCCTGATGTGAGTGCTAAGATTGTATCGCTGGCAAAAGATGATGTTAATAACCATAACCTAAAGCAGTATTTTTATAGCCTGCTTTATGGGGATTCTCCGGGAATTAAAGGAAATGCACTGTATGGTCTTGCTGTTCTTAAAGAACCGGTGCTTTTAGAGCTTGATAAAGCTGCTGGGGTAAGCAATGCCGACATGAAGGATATTATATATATAGCCCTTGCATACTGTGAGTTGGGTGAAACCCCCAAAGCCGAACAGTTATACGAAAATGTAATATCAAAGAAAATTGAAAGTATGAAGCCATTTTACCGCATTAACACCGGCAAAGACCAAGATGACATTTTAGATTCCACAGCACTTGCTGCCTATCTTGCATCCATATTGGAAAAAGATGAAAAAGAGGGCTTGTATGGATATGCTGTAAGAAATGCAACAAAAGACATATTGGTTAATATTGAAAAACTTTTATATGTTCAAAACGAAATTGAAAAATCTAAAAGTGAAGATGTGGAGTTCACTTATACACTTAATGGTCAGGAGTTTACACAGATACTCAAAGATGGAGAAACCTTTACCCTTACCATTCCATCGGCAAACCTTAACAAGTTCGATGTAACGGATGTTAAAGGTTCTGTAGCTATGATATCAATGTTCAAGGATGATAAGGTTACAAAAGATACACTAAGTAAAGACATATCGGTAACCAGAACTTATTATTCATTTAACGGTGAGAAAACAAACAATTTCAAGCAGAATGACATAGTAAAGGTTGTGCTCAATTGGGATATAAAAGAAACAGCTATAGATGGTGGTTATGAAATAACTGACTACCTGCCTTCAGGCTTAAAGCCCATTGACAATCCCCATAAGATAGGAGTTGAAAAAGGTACCCAATTATGGTTCAGGAATATAGACGGGCAAAAGGTTACATTCTATGCTTGGAAGAACACAAAAAACAAAGAACCTTTTACCTACTATGCAAGAGTTATTTCCCCCGGAACATATACTGCCGATGCTCCCATTATGCAAAGTACTGCTTCTACTGAAGTTATTAATATAGGTGAAGCGTGCACAATTGTGATAGAATAAGTTAAATGAGCTTAAGTTGAATTATATTAAAAAGATATGTGTGCAGCAACCAGAACGGTTCAATTGTTCTTGTTGCTACACATATATATCTTTATAAATTTACTGAAAATGCTAATACAGAAAACATAAGAAAGGCGCTATACCACAAAGGATAGCGCCTTTCAATATGAATAATACCTTCTGCCAAATGGTCATTTAGGTTCGTTTTTTGCTAAATGCTTTAGGTTTACCGAGAATCTCTGATAGAATTATACCATGAACTAAAGTATCTCTTCTTAAGCTTAGTATATTTGCAATATAATTTGTATTCGCTCCCGTATCTGCATTTGATCTATTAACAGAAGTGGTTCCGACCACTTTTTCCTTGCGGCTTTTTGCTGCTTGTGAGTTTTTTGACTTACCTTTTCGCTCCTCTATTTGGGGCATATTTATATAAACTTCTGTGCTCATAAATTATCATTCCTTCTTTTTTTTCATTGCAGTAGAAAGCACTGAACTCTCCACCTGACTACTTAAGCAAAGCAAATTATATTACCCTATTTTGGGTTGATGTATTTTATTCATGTTGATCATTATTTTCTGATCCGGATAATGACTTTCTCATATTGGTATCAGCTTCTATGTTCTTAATATTGTAGTAATCCATCACTCCAATATTACCGCTTTTTAGTGCTGATGCCATAGCAAGAGGTACCTCGGCTTCTGCTTCTACAACCTTTGCTCTCATTTCCTGCACAAGTGCAACCATCTCCTGCTCATGGGCAATAGCCATGGCTCTTCTTTCCTCAGCTTTTGCCTGTGCAATGCGCTTATCAGCCTCAGCCTGATCCGTTTGAAGCTGAGCTCCAATGTTTCTTCCTACATCGATATCAGCAATATCAATGGATAGGATTTCAAAAGCAGTACCTGCATCAAGACCTTTGCTTAATACAGTTCTTGTAATATTGTCGGGATTTTCCAAAACATCCTTGTAGCTAATAGATGAACCGACTGTTGTAACAATTCCTTCACCTACACGAGCAATAACCGTCTGCTCTCCCGCTCCGCCAACCAGTCTATCAATATTTGCTCTTACTGTAACTCGAGTTTTTGATTTTAGCTCTATTCCATCTTTTGCAATTGCTGAAATTAGCGGTGTTTCTATTACATAGGGATTAACACTCATCTGCACAGCTTCAAGCACATTTCTTCCTGCAAGATCAATTGCTGCTGCTCTTTCAAAGTGAAGTGGAATTTCTGCCCTTTGGGCAGCTATCAGCGCATTTACAACTCTGTCGACATTACCACCAGCAAGATGATGAGCTTCCAGTTTGTTGAGCGGAACATCCAACCCTGCTTTTGTAGCCTTTATTAAAGGAATTATAATCCTGCTTGGTACTACTCTTCTTAGTCTCATACCAACAAGTGTACCAATTCGCACTCTTACACCTGCTGCAAAAGCAGAAACCCATAGACCAATCGGAACATAACTGAATAAAGCGAAAATTAACACTAATATTAATCCAAGAATGACAATAAAGGTTATCGGATCCATAATAATACTCCTTCCCAAATCTAAACTATACAAAATTAAATATTATGATTGTAAATCAAAAAGTTATAAAAATGACTTTCCTATTTATAATCATATTATATAACTGTACAACAGATAACAAAACCAATATTAGCTGTAAAATACAGACTTAAGTCTTAACAGACAAAATAAGCGGTTAAAATAACTTTACTTAGACTTTTCTGCTGCCTGTAAATTAGTATTATCTATATAACGTTTTATCTTTCTTGTTGTAGTCTTGACAAATTCAGTATCTTGTATGGAAAAATCCCTAATCCTCTTATATAAAGACAAATTTTTATTAACGCTTTTAATAACATCGTTGATGACCTTTTTAACTTCTTCAGTTGAGGGGGTAACCACTTTTAGCATCTCCCGAATTTTATCTAGATTAGGAAACACTTGGGCACTGACTATGGTATCTCCTGATTTATCATCGGTTTTGGCACATACGAGAGATTCGAGTACAAACGGACTCTGGTTCAGGTAAGACTCAAGCTCCTCCGGATATATGTTTTTCCCATTCTTAGTAACAATAACATTCTTACTTCGACCTGTTATATAAAAGATTCCTTTATTATCCATGTATCCAAGATCACCTGTATGAAACCACCCATCTTTGATCGTATTTTTTGTCTCTGCTTCGTCTTTGTAATATCCTAGCATGATATTACTTCCCTTTACCAGAATCTCCCCTATATTATTTCCTTCACTTGAATCAATCTTAACTTCAACACCGGGTATTGGAATGCCTATCGAACCATCTTTAATAAGACTGTCACGATTTCCTGTTACAAGAGGAGAACACTCAGTAAGCCCATAACCTTGAAGCACATTTATTCCCATAAGTCTGAACCCTTTGGATACTTCAGCTTCAAGAGCAGCTGCTCCTGAAACAACCATTCTCATTCTTCCCCCAACACTTTCATGCACTGGTCTAAAAAGTTTACTTCCTATATTAATTTTAAACAGTTCCTGAAAAACATTGCTTATAAATAATCCCAATCTTAACTTTAATATTCCGAATTTTTGCTTTGATGCCTTATCCCATATTTTTTTATATATATTTTCGAGCAACAAGGGAACAGTAACTAATATGGTAGGTTTAAATTCCTGTATATTACGAGCTATATGCTTCAACCCCTGATTAAATGATATGCACCCTCCGCTGTAAATTATTGTTAAAAAGCCAATAGTACACTCATAAGTGTGGTGCAAAGGTAATACAGAAAGAACTGAATCTTTCGAATCTACATATACTGTCTGACAAATCGACATAATATTTGAACAGATGTTTTTATGTGAAAGCATTACACCTTTAGGTTTAGACATTGTTCCCGAGGTGAAAAGAAGTATGCTCATTTTCTCATTATCTACAGCTGCGTTAATAAATGATTTATTCCCAGCTTCCATAAGTAAGCTTCCTTCTTTAATAAGTGCCTTATAAGAAATAAACACACCACTTGCATCCTCTCGATCCATGTCAATAAAAAATCTGACGCCAGAGTTTTTTTTAGAGATCTTTTCCATAGATGCAGCATATTTTCCTGAAAAGATTACAGCTTCAGCTTCGGATCTTTCAAGAAGGTTTTCAACCTCACCAAAGGGAAGCTCTTTATCAAGAGGGACAACTATACCCGTTCCGTTTACTATCGCAAGATAGGATACGCACCACTCATAGCGGTTCTCGCTTATAATTGCAATGTTTTTACCTCTAAGCCCCATATAACACAGTGCAGTGCCCAATGAATCTATATCATTTTTGAACTGGTGGTAAGTAACGCCATCATATTTACCATTATTACCCATTGATATAAATGCATTCTTGCTTCCAAACTTATTCTCACTATTTGATATCATATGTTTCAAATCTTTTATTTCATCTACTATATACAAATCTTTACTCATATATAACCACCCTTAGTTGTGTACGAATTTAACTTAATTCTATCATATGTTGTCAATGACATAAAACTTTTATTACAAATTCTTTTATTTTTTTCAACTCGTTTCTATTCATACCCTCTATAACTTGAGATATAACTGTGCAATAACGGAAACTTCAACGCCCCAAGGGTTTCCTTAAAGCAACAAAGAGGCTTCCCCTTAACGAGTTATAGGTTCAATCTAATTCATCCAATGTAAGGTTGAAGCTTGAAATAAAATGATCCATAAAATATCTTACTTCGGGCATATCAATCTTTGAAATAGAATTTAATATGGATTCTCCAGCTTTCCGAAATTCATTGTTACCAGCTTTGATTTCCTCAATACATTTTATATAAGCTGATATCCTGTCTGCAGCTTTCACAATCTTCCAATAATCCCCCCGACTGTTTTCATGAAATAAAATATCGGCATAAATATCCTGTAGTTCATCAGGTAACATGGTAAGAAGCTTCTTCCTTGATATATCTTCAACTTCCTTATATGCTAGGTTAATCTCTGGATTTTGATATTTTATCGGGGTAGGCATGTCTCCTGTAATAATTTCATTGCAATCATGGAACATAGCAAAGATAGCAACCTTACCTTCATCAACTTCACCTTTAAAGAGTTTGTTTCTGATTACAGCAAGTGCATGGGCAATAATTGCAACGCTCAAGCTGTGTTCCTGAATATTTTCAGGAAATGTATTACGCATTAATCCCCAACGCGTAATATATTTCATTCTGGATAAGAATGCAAAAAAGTGGTATTTTTTTTCTTTCAAATTGCTTTGCTCCCCCTTATTCACTGCTAGTTAATAAAATTGTTCTTCTGTGTACTTTTCCCATAGCCTTCTCCACTACAAATCAGTATTAATCTAAAAAAATCAAAACACACAAAATGTTACTCTAATTTTTTAGCGTACAGGCTTATATTTTCCTCAATTAAGCCAAGGAGCTACATCCAAAATAGCTCTTCATAACAGCTCATGGCATAGTTATCAGTCATTCCAGCAATAAAATCTACTACTTTTTGCTCCTTAGAGTCTTCATTGTCATAGCCAACCTCTTTCATAAAATTGTGGAAGTGTCTGTACACCTTCTGGCTGCTCGTTTTTAATCTCTCTATATCATCACAGTTTTCAAGAAGATCAAAGTAAAGACCTTCGATAACATTCTCAGCTGTTTTCTCATAGCGTTTAATTTTATCTGTTTGATATATCAGCCTTACATTTTCACTGATGAGCTCTTTTAGAGCCTCTCCTTTAGCTACACTCAACTTGATAAAATCCTTCTTATAGCTGTTTTCAATTATATCGCATACAAGTGTGTTTATAATCTCAGCGTTGGAATACCCAAGCTCGTTACAAATCTCTTTGGGAATATCGTTAATATCCATAAGTTTAACTCTTACAGCATCCTCAATATCTCTTCCTACGTAGGCTATTTTATCAACTAGTCTCACCAGACATCCCTCAAGAGTGTAAGGATTCTGTTTGTTCGACGGTATCTTTATAAGGCTTGATGGCTTTTTTAAAGCGTCTCTCTCCAAATAGTACTCACTATAGTTCTCACCACAATGACTTATAATTCCGTCTCTTACCTCAAAAGTAAGATTTAGACCACACTTTTCATTAATCTTTTCTTCTGAAATTCGTGTTGCAAGCCTGTCTACAACTCTTAAACCATGCGCTTCATGATGAAAGGACAATTCAAAATTATTATTTTTGATGCAGCGATCAAGGACCCTTTCGCCACTATGTCCAAAAGGTGCATGCCCTAGATCATGACCAAGGGAGATAGCATATGTTAGATCCTGATTCAAATTAAGAGTTCTTGCAATGGTTTTGGATATTGAGCCGACATATAAGACATGTTCCATCCGGGTACATATATGATCATTTTTAGCATTGAAGAATACCTGTGTTTTATGACGCAGCCTTCGAAATTCCATAGAATATAATATTCTATCTGCATCTCTTTCATAATCAGTTCTAACAGGACATTTTCTTTCTTGACTCAGTCTTCCATATGAATTAACACTCTTAGAAGCAAACGGACTCAACTCAAGCTCCTGCTTTTCTCTTATTTCCCTCCATATCATTGGCAGAACCCCTTTAGTATTTTTTAAGCATACGTTTCTTTAATTTTATATCAATTATATGGTTTTTACAAGTAAGAGTTACTTACGCAATCCGCTTTTTTGATTGATACTGATAAATGATAAGTGTAGCATAAAGAACAATTGGCTTTATTTTGACAGAAAAATAATTAGCCTGTTCTGTTGCTACACCATATCATTATAACTTTTTTAAGAAAATACAGCTTAAAGATCTTCTTATCTAAATATGGGATAGCGCACTTAACTTGTCAATTGAGTTTATAAGCTCCTTAGCCACGTTATCCATAGAAAACTTTTCAAAGCTTAGCTCAAGGTTATATATTCCATCGTAGCTAACGCTATTTAGCATCTTAAGAAATTTTACAAGAGGTAGGCTGTCCTCAGGTGTAAGTGTGCAATGGGTACCACCTTCTCCTAATCCATGAATATGGGTATGAATGACTTTCTTCAAAAAAGCTTCAGTTATCTCATAGTATTTAGGATCTCTTTGTATATTATAATAAGTATGGCCCATATCAAAGCATATACCCACCCGTGAGTCTTCTATCCTGTCCACAATGCGCAGAACACCTTCACTAGTTGTACAAGAATCATTTCGACCTTCTTTAGCACGATTTATTTCAACTGCAAAGCTTAAAGATTCAGCCTTTGTATGTAGCAGCCATTTTTGCAAGGCCGTTACCGAATTATTAACAAGCTCATCTATTCCAGTTTCATAGGAAGTAAATGCGTGAATAACAACTATCAATTTATCCTGATATTGTTTATACTTTCTAAGTAAATAGTCAAGCGCTGGGTAACAGCTTTTAAACGTATCTTCTCCAATTTCAATAAGTTTGCCATGTATTGAAATATTAAATCCATAAGATAGAACAGTATCAATTGCCTCCTTTGCTTGACACTCTTCAGTATTGGGTAAGATAGTCCGTATTTCAATACTCGAAACATTTCTACTTTTTAATTCAGATAAGAAACCAGTTATTCCATTAAATGTGCTAAGCAGTTTTTTTTCTTGTTCTTTTATTGGTTTTCCTGTTAATAAATTAGGACTTAAAGATAGACCTATTTTCATTTTTACACCATCCATATGTTATTTGTTTTTTTACTATAGTATCAATTTTACCGCATAAAACGACTTAAATTTTGAAATAAGTTCTTTATATAAAAAAGCTTCTGGGTGTATTTAAATATACTATTTGTTTAGGATTGCTGCATTCCATATATTTTATTGCGTTCATATATCTTCCAAAAATAAAAGCTCGGAGACTTTATATCTCCGAACTTTTATTTTCAAATATTTCAAAATCACCTTGACAAAAATCTCTTGTATGCAGTATCTTGAATTTTTAAAACATCCTCGATACCCATTCTGTTAAGTGCTTGAACAAATTCATCCCATTTATCCATTGGTTCTATGCCCATAACAAATTTGCTGACCTCTTCAGTTATATAGGTTTCCATATCCAGCCACTTTGAATTATATTCGTCTCTTTCTGCATCAGTATACTTAATACTTCCTTCAGGGAACTCATCTCTTAATATCGGCATCTGTGCTTCTATCACACTTAATGTACCTTTTCCTCTGTATCCCATTTCAAGTCTGCTATCATATGGGAACGGGATGTTTCTATCCATACCAAAATTCATTATAGCGCCTGGAATTACTCCATCAGGACCCATAATTTTATCTGTAAATACTACCTTTTTATCAGTAAGTTCAGAGTATGTCACACCTTCAATACCAAAGTTATGAAGATTCAAACCTTCCTCGCTATAACCATAATCTAGGAACTTAATTAGTTCAACTTTGTATTTTGATCCCTTCTTAATTGCAGCAGATCTCCCTGCTGTTACCTCACCCTTATCAAAGGACATGCTGCCTGCCGGTCCGGTTGGCGGCGCAATTCCAATAAATTGAGCATCGGGATTTACTTGTTTTAATGTTACAGTAAGAGTGTCTGCACGACCTCGGGAGTCACGAGTCCATCCCGAAATTTCATTAGTTATCCTTGCTTCCCATGCACTTGCGTTATTAACAAAAATATCAGGATCAAGCATTTTATCAACATATAGCTTTCTTATCCATGTTATTGCTTCTTTTGCTGCAGGCTCATAAACACCGCATTTTACCTGATCATTATCTGTGAACCAGTAAAAGTCAAGACCCCATGCGCCCATAAAGTGTTTTATGTCATCTATATCCCAGCGTCCGGTAAAAGGCCATATCACTTCGTTGTCATTAATTTTACCAGTCTTAAATGCTGCCATTGTCTCGTACCATTCATCAAGTGTGACCGGTAAAGGAAGGTTTAGCTTATCCAGCCAATCTTCTCTTATCATGAATCCGCCACCAACTAATGCCGTTGAAGTTCTTACTACATAGTATATTTCACCATCGTCAAATACAGTTGCTCTTCTTACAGCGGGATCATCAATAAGGTATTTTTTCAGGTTGGGAGCATGTTCTTCAATCAAACCGCTAAGAGGCTCAAATAATCCTGCTTCGGCATAAGGAATAATGGATGAATCTCCAAAGAAAACAATATCAGGGATATCACCTGTGGACATCATCAGATTAAATTTTTCCTTTTCACTGGCAGTTGGCGCAAGTTCCCAGTCAAATTCAATATTGGTTCTTTCAATTAACTCCTTAAATACCAGAAGCTCATTATTGATTGGAGCATCAATCCTTTCTGGACACCAAGCCCTAATTTTCAACCGTGTTGGTGATATGAGGGTACTAATATCGCTACCAGTGTCAGTACCATCACTTTGTGTGGGAGGCTGTTGCTTATCCTGCACAACACACCCGGTAAAGCTTAAAACTAAAAGCATTACCATAAGTACAGCAACAACCCTACTTCCTACTGATTTACTAAACATACATTTTCCTCCTTATCAATAAATTATTTATATACTACGCTGTTAAAATCAGCGTTAGCATCAACCTTTGATTGATCCTATCATTACACCTTTTACAAAGTATTTTTGTATAAATGGATAAACACAAACAATTGGTATTGTAGCAATCATTATTGTACTGTATTTCACCGACTCCCTGACCTGTATTTCAACATCCGCACCTGATCCTGCCAACTCATCAACTTCACCTGCTATTACTATGTCTCGAAGAAGAAGCTGAAGCGGAAATTTATTCTTATCGGACAGGTAAATCATGGCATCAAAAAAGTCATTCCAGTGATTTACAGCATAAAACAAAGAAATAGTAGTAATTGCGGGGATTGAAACAGGAATAATTACCCTAAAAAGAATAAGAATCTCGTTAGCACCATCAATAAGAGCAGCTTCTTCAAGTTCAGCAGGTATATTCTGAAAAAATGTTCTCAAAATAATCAAATTCATAGTGCTTATTGCTGATGGGATACACATTGCCCAAATAGTATTTAATAAACCAAGATTTCTTACAACCATAAACTCCGGAATCAACCCACCTGAAAACAACATGGTAAAAGCAATCAAGAACATAAAAAAACTTTTTCCCGGAAGTCTTTTTCTAGACAGAGCAAATGCAGCAAAGGTTGTAAACAGCATATTCACAATTGTTCCAAAAACCGTGTATATTATCGTGTTTTTGTATGCAATAGGTATATACTTATTCCCCAGAACCAATTTATATGCGCTAAGGTCAAAACCCATGGGTATAATCCCGATTTTGCCCTGCAATATAAATATATCCTTGCTTAATGAAGCTGCCAGTACATAAAGGAATGGATATAATGTAACCATGGCTACTAAAGTAAGTACTATAAAGTTAATTATATCAAATATTAGTCTTGAGGGGCTTGTTCCTTTTATTTTTGCTATCATTATAATCACCTCACCACAACGAAGTTTCTGAAAACGTTCGCGCTATCTTATTTGAAAACACAACAAGTATAAATCCGACTACTGATTGAAAAAGTCCAACAGCTGTAGCAAAGGAAAATTCATAGTTAAGAAGTCCTCTTCTATAAACAAAAGTGTTGATCACATCTGCTGTTTCATATATTAATGGATTGTATAAAAGTATTATTGACTTATATCCAACCGATAATAGTCTGCCAACTCTTAAAATCAACATAATAATAATTACACTGCTTATTCCCGGTAGAGTTATATGCCATATTTGTCGCCAGCGGTTAGCTCCATCAACTATTGCAGATTCGTATAATTCGGGATTTATGCTAGTTATAGCTGCTAAGTATATAATCGATCCCCATCCGGTGCTCTTCCATAGATCCATACCTGTATATATTCCCCAGAAGTATTTGGAATAGTTAAGAAATGCTATCCTCTCTCCACCTAACATATAAATAATATTATTTACAAGACCATATTCTCTATTTAAAAATGTAAAAACCATACTTGCTATAATAACTGTCGATATAAAGTGCGGAAGGTAAGAGACTGTTTGAATAAACTTTTTGTATCGTGATAGTCTTAATTCATTAAGAAGAAGTGCAAAAATTATAGGAGCCGGAAATACAAATAGTAAATTGTATAAGTTTATCATAAGTGTATTTCTTAAAAGCCTTCCAAAATATATTGATTTGAAAAACTGTTCATAATATTTGAACCCCACCCATGGACTACGAAATACTCCTAACCCTGGATTAAATCTTTTAAAAGAAATAATTAAACCATACATGGGTAGGTATTTAAAAATCACATAATAAGCAACAGCCGGTAAAAGCATTATGTAGAGATATTTATACTTAATTATAATTTTAACGACATCACTTATTAATCCTTTTATTTTTTTAAATTTAACTTGGCTTACTGTTAATTCATTACTGGACTCGCTCATTGATAATCTCCCTCATTATTTTTAGAGTGTCATTACACCTAAATTATATTAACTTGATGAGCATAAGTAAATGGACACATTTATATATGAATCAATATTCCTTATGATGAAGCGTCTATTTTTTTTAAGATTAACATTCATATTTTTTGATGTTTGCTTAAAATATATAATAAAACACCACAAAGGGGTGACTTAGCAGAATTTAGTTCTTCCACCTAATTATCAGAAGAGTTTTTAACTTTATTATGATATGTGTAGTGTGAAGAGCATGATAGACTATTATTTGATGTATTAGATCAATTGCAGCTTCTGTAATTTCCCGGAGTTATCCCCTCATACTTCTTAAATACCCTTATAAAAGTATTTGAGTTTGTGAATCCAACCTTTTCTCCGACTTTTGCCACAGAAATATTACTTTCCTTTAGTAGTTGTTTAGCTTTTTCTATCCTAAAGCCATTTAGATAATCAACAAAGTTTCGCCCAGTTATTTCCTTGAAAACCCAGCTGAGGTACGAAGGAGTTAAGCCTATACTATCACCAGCCATATTGAGTGAAATATCCTCATGATAATTTTGAGTTATATAATCAGTAATTTTACTGTACAATTCTTCATTTTTGCTTTTTCTCCTATCGTTAATATAATCTATTATTCTTTTAAAAATACTCAAAAGAAAAGATTCACTTTGATGTGCAGAGATACTTTCATTAAGACCTTCATAAATGCTATAACCCTCGCCAAATATCTCATCAATTGTTGAATAAACATCATTTACAGTCCTTACTGCTGTTCCTGCTAGAGCTGCAAATAAATTTTTAAGTGTTTCTGGAGATATATCCTTTTTTTCTATATTTTCCTTTAGTGTACTCTGTAGGACATCCTTTACTCCTGAATAATCCCCTGCCTTAACCAAATTAATTATTTTTTTCTCACATTCCACCGAATAATCATAAGGAGTTGAAGAGGCTGTACTCACTTCATCAATATTGATTATCCTATTTTGACCTTCAATTATCATATATTTAAGTGCAAAAAGGCATTCTATATAGGACGTAGTAATATCTTTCATATTATGATAAACCTTCCCCACTCCCACAGTAAACGTAATTTTATATATATCATTAAAGTATCCGGTTACTTTGTGAATAATATCATAAACAATTTCTGGCTTCTCATAATCAGATTTAATGTTTATCAAGCATACTGTCTTTCCATCACTTTTCTCCAATGAGTATGCTCTGATGTTGTTGTAAAATGTTTCTTCAATGGAATATTGTTCTACAATATCAACCACTTTTTCATTAAACCTTTCTAAAAGCTGTTTAATAGGCTCAGAATAATCATCTATTTCAAAAACAAGCACCTGGTATGAATCAAAAGGCATATCAAAATCAAGTTTGTATATAGAATCTTGGGCCAGTTCACAGCTTAATTTACCATCAAGAAGATCACCTAAAAACTTTTCCCTAAGCATTGGAATACTTTCATTGATGACATTTGTAAGGTTTTTATTTTCATGAAAGACAAGGTCAATGAATCTGTTTATTAAACTCATCTCATCATTGCATTTTTCACTTTTCCAACCCGTTTTGCTCTCTCTTATTATCTCAATGTAATTAATTATTTTGTTTATGGGATTATATATATTACGCGTCAACATAAAGGATAGTAGTAATCCTAACAATATACTCACAGCAATTGTCCCAACCATAACATCCTTAATTACGCTAGTTCTTTCAGTTATGTATCTAGTTGGAATAATAGATACATATTTCCAGTCATTGTTTTGCGAGCCAATTACTGCAATGGAATAATCTTCACCTTTTACACTAATATCCTTTAATGCTTCACTTTTATGGTCTGATTCATCAAGTATATATTTTTTTATTTCATTATCATTAATTACACTGTTTTCGCCATCATTATTTTCTGTACCGATAATTATATTGCCCTTTGAATCAATTATATAATATGAGATATTATTTCTTTCATCATAGTTCCCAAAGCTTTTTAAAAGCTCCTGCCTATTGATATTGACAGCTATTGTGCAGTTAGGTGATGATCTGGTTTCTATGGGAAGTGAACGGATAAAAATAATACTGTTGTTTTGTACAACATCATCTTCCAAATCATAATAATCAAGAGTTTTAAATAAAGTGTAATTATTGAATATTTCCATCCACTTTTCTTTTGTCCATTTATAATCAGAATAGATGTTGTTTATAAAAGTATTAAGATCATATTTGCCATCATCTGTAACAATCATATCAGATCTGTTAAAATACAGAAAAATGCTATCAATAAATCCTGTAGATGACTTAATGCTAGACAGATATTTAGTTATCTCATCACTTAATATTATGGTTTCGGCATCAATGCTACTTCTCATATAGAACGCATTTTTTACACGTTTGTCTATTGCAACCTGAAGTGTGGTGTTATTTAGTAGGGTTATTTTCTGATCAATGCCATCACGGACTTGTTTTAGAACAAGAATATTATGATTCTTTACTTCATCAATTAGTAGTTTTGAAGAATTCAGATAGGATGAATAGCCAACAAGGAAAACTGATAGCACTAAAAGCAATATAAAAAATGCAAGAAGTTTAATAAATATACTCTTATTTTTAAATTTTCTGATGCTGCTAGGCATTATTTTCAAAGTCGTCACTCCCTGTAGAATTAATGGACCATGAAATCCTTACGAGGTTGTTCATATAAACACTATTTTGCTTGAAAAGCATCATTTCAAAAGACGACAGTTTCAGTTATGAGACATATGAACGATAACTCGAATAAAAGTTATATTTATATTATAGTTTATCCACAGCTAAAAATCAATGAAGGTATACTTAAACAAATGCAAAATGTATATAAAGTGAACAAAGCCCTGTGCAAATACAGCACAGGGCTTTGATATAAATCCGGCAACTACCTACTTTCCCAGGACGTTACCATCCAAGTATCATCGGCACAAAGAAGCTTAACTACCGTGTTCGAGATGGGAACGGGTGTGTCCTTCTCGTTATTGCCACCGGAAAATTTATAAACTTTTCATAGTGCATTTAAGTTTTCCTTATGTTCAGTTGCTTCATTTGGTAATTATGAAAAGCACTCCTGCTGTTTTTCTTGCTGTCTTTCCAATTATCTAGCTTTCCAACTTTCCAACCTTCCAACTTTCCAACCTTCCAACTAATCTGCACTCTCAAAACTATATAATGCGTTCAAGTTTATCTTTTAGGATTGACCTCTATCTTACTCTTAGATATCTATAAGATAGAATCT
>Ga0265293_10001913_pt1 | contig 43787 bp, 51 predicted proteins | sample Munlanlewell138R_FD_192505 | JGI IMG/M metagenome (GOLD analysis project Ga0265293, IMG submission 192505) | Leachate microbial communities from a municipal landfill in Southern Ontario, Canada - Leachate well 138R | ecosystem: Engineered > Solid waste > Landfill > Unclassified | place: Canada...
TCCAAAGAACTTATCCCCTGCATGGTCATTGCCTGTCCCGGCTCGAATAGAGTTGGTATACCAAAGGACTCTACAGAAGAGATTGCTCCAGGTACAATTGTATGACCTGTTATTAATTGATCCGCAGATAATATCGTTTGTCCAAAATCTGCTTCCAGTCCATAAAATTCTGCAAACCATTCATCGTAATTTGGAAGTGGAGCATAATTTACAGGACCATAGTTCAGATCTAATCCGTAACTTGGTAACCTTATTCTCCATCTTAAATCACAATTACCAGCTCCTTTATCTGGTCCTACCCAAACTTCACAAATAACAGTCCCTAAGGAATCAGCAACGATATTAGTCCAAGAAACTAATTCCGCATAGATACCTTGATCCGTCATTACATTGACACGAAATTGCTGTGGACTCGTTGTGATAATAGGTATCTGAATCCATATAAAATCTGAATATGGATAAGAACTCCTTACATTATAAAAACCTATATTATGTGGAGACGAACCGAAACTGGTCACTCCTACATTATTCCAGGTAAATTCACATTTATAGTAAGAATTAAATATTCTATGTTTAAAGCTCCGTACTCTTGCCGGTGGAGTATTATTGAAAGTAAGCTGTGACGGGAAATAATTTACTCCAGCTCCAAACTCTGTTCCATAATCAGCAACAACAAAATTAGGATGGACAAAAGAAGGGCTATATTGGTTCGCCATATTATTCCGCCTTTACTTTACTTGTCAGCTCTGTAGAAGATATAGATACACTTGGACCAGATGTTGGAGTATTAGGCGTTCCTGGGTGTACAGGAAGAGTATATCCATGAGTGTGATTGTTAAAAATATTAACGAATTCTTCATTCACCAATTTCTTCAAATTAGCATTGCCAATTTCTATATCTCCAGATGCTTTTATTGTTACTTTTTTATTAGGTGCTTCTATCTCAATACCATTATCTTTAGTCATCTTTACATAATTACCATCGTGATCGTACATAGCTACTCCACCATCTGGTAAATTATTCATGCGATATCGACTATCGTCAATAGCGATACATAATCCATTATCTCGGTTACCTTGTAAAAATAGCGCAACAGCTTCAGCACCATTTAAAGGTTTAGAAGTAAATCCATAATTTTGTACTCTCTCAATACCATCTTTCACATCGTCCTTTGTAAGATTTAACTGTACTATCTGTATTGCTTTGCTATCGTCTACCATTGACACAATCGCACGGCAAATAAGCATACGAACACGAACTCTAATCGGTTCAAGTAAACGATTTAATTGTGCAACAAAATCCATATCACCACCCGAAACCGAAGCCTTTCTTTTTAGACTTCTTTGTTATTTTATTTTCTTTAGATGGATCAGCAGCATAAGTATCCTTATTAACAAGATCCATATTGCACAAAGTTCCATTATCATCTTGCGTGAATTCGATTGAATTTATTAATAATTGTTCATCAATCCTTAATGGCGGAACTTGACAATAAACAAGAGTACCGACTTCCCATAATCTATTATCTGATTGAAACCAAGTCGGTATCGTTAAATGAAGTTTTCCAGTTCTTCCTGCTCTAATTTGCGATTCCCAATTCGCAGACTTTTGCGCATCTTGGTTACTACCTGCTCCGTCCAATACCACAATTTTGCGACGTACTCTTTTTCCAAAAACTGCATCCGTAGCTTCCGCGAAAATCGTGTTAGTAGAGTTCTGCCATCCATTACCATCCCCCTGCTTTTGTGCCTTTACTTTATAAACTCCATAGCGATTTGAATAATCAAAGTCTACAGAAGCTTTTACGATATTCTCCCCAAATATCAATTTATCCCTTGATATGCGGTCACCGCTTGTTATAAGCTCTATATTCCCATACGGATTTGTAACTGGCAATATCGCCCGTTTTTTGCATTCCCTATCTATTATCTCAAATATAGTCTCACCTGAATTAATTGTTAAACTTAATTTTGAATTCTTATCGTATGCAGCCGAAGATATAAAATCTAAATCTACATCATAATCAAACATAAGATCACGGATAATCGTTGACAATAACGTATTATTCCAAGAATTAGAAGGCAAATATTCAGCAGAACAATCCACGATATCCGCTGACTTAGATCTACCATCTACCTTGACAAGGATAGAAGATTCATCCGCAGAAATATTTACAGAATCAATCCAGCCCGTTAATACTAACTCCTTAATATTCTTACCACCAGAAGTCTTTTCAATATAAATTTTACATTTCTCATCAGGAGTCAAAATAGAAGTATCACCATCCCACACATCTACCATTGATAGATTAAAACTATCAGCTATCGCGTCCAATGCACGATTAACTGTAACAGATTTCCATCCTACTAATTTAGTAGATCCAATTTGCATTGTGACAACATTATCCATATATTCTTACCTCTATTGGTACACCACCAGGAACGAACAATGGATGCGCTATTCTATTTCTATCAAGTATATCCTGCTCTTCATTTATATTACCATACAGATCATGAGAAACTACAATCGCTGGGAGTGAAGTATTCAATGTATAATCCGCAAGCCGAGCAAGCGAACGAATACGAGTATCTATATCCCGAGCGATAGAAGTTTGTAAATCATACAGAGCGGTATACAGTTCATCACTATTTACTTTTAAAATTAATTCTTCCAGCTTTTTAAAAGTAATATCACGAAACTCTGTCGCCTCATTTAAGCTATCCCACTCAATAATAGACATAAGACCCATCGCATTTATCACAGCCATCTGCTGGATAAATATAGTAAATTGCAAAGAAGGATCATCATCACCAATAGTCTCATCCGGAGAGAAATTAAACATCTTCACCATTTCTCTAAATTGATTCCTGGCATTGTCGGAAGTAGCTTCATATTCATCATCTGCATTAGTTCCGAAAGTTAATAAATCTGCAAACTCTTGCGCAAGATCAACGACGTCGTACGATAACTGTATCAATTTATTCTTAATATTGTCAATATACCGGCGATATTGTGATTGTGCTGAAACTGTTTGCTTTGCATCCTCTATTGTAGATAATGCCTTCTCAAGAGTTGCCATCGCATTTTGTGTTACTGAAAATGGAACTGTAGAAATATCAAAGTTCTCTTCCAGTGATGATTGCGCCGATCTCAAAGCTACTTCTTTTTTTCTGGCAACATCTTCAGTCGTATCTATAACAGCATTAGGAAATTTTAAACTACCAGCTTCTACGAATGTTATTGTAAATCGCGCTATCCGTGTTTCACTAACAGTCTCACGGACAGAATAGTTTGTACAAATAACATTTATCGTTCCCCTGTACGGATGAACAAGTTTCCCAGAACCTTCCTGGTCCAATGCAGAAGCGAGATTATCTCGTTTACTAAAATAATCTTCACCAAGAACGTAAGCTTCTATTTGAAATGTTTTCGATTTACGTCCCATATCTTCTGAATACGGTTCATCCCGTTTAGGAAATGAATGTACAGCCACACGACGACCACCATCGTTTTCCGCATTCGGTACAAAAAATTCAGCCGTACGAAATTGAGCTTGCCGGTAATTGTCAATCCATCCCATTAGTACGCTCCACCGAATGAGAGACCTCGCATGATCTCAGTGTTTACTTTTCCTTTTTCTGTATGAGCTTTCAAATTGACTCCAGCTCTATCTTCAATTACAATCTTTGTCTCATTCTCAGTTTTATTAACTGCTCCAGCTCTACCAACTAATTGATCTACAGAAGCATTCGGTCCACCCTCTGGAGAGGTAAATCCGATCTTTTTCTCCAGCCATTTTGGTAGAGCGATCTTGGTTATACCTGTCAGTAAATCAAGCAATTTTCCACCGATCCAACCAAGTAAATCGCCGAGCTTTTCAAGTAATTTAAAAACAGGCCATAATACAGCAAGAACAACTCTACCGAGCTGTTTAAATAACCAGCCGATAAGCCGGATAAACGGCAACATCTTTCCCCAATTTTTTATAAATAAACTGGCGACCATACCTAAAGGACCAGTAAAGAAAAGTAGACCAGAAGCCATACTCTTGATATTCATTCCAAACTTTGTTTTCATTAATGCAAATAATCCAATGATCGCCATTATTGCACCAATGACCCATCCTATAGGATTTGACAAGATAGCAACGATACCTCCAGCAGAAGCTATCTCACCAGATATTGTGCCGACTGCCGTAATCAACGATCCAATTATGACCAATAAAGGACCAGCAGCAGCGACGACAGCCGCGAATACAGCACCGAGTTTTAATATTCCTGGACTTACTTTCGTTAATCTACGAACAAATTGTATCGCACCTTTTACGACCGTACTAATATCTTTTAATAAGCCTGTATCTTTAAATAGTGCTATCCCTAATTCTTCAAGCGCGGAACGTAAAGCTTTCACCTGTCCTATGAAAGAATTATTGAAAACATCAGCAGCACTCTGCGCTGACCCTGCATTATCACGTAAATCAGCATTTAAGACTTCGAATGCTTTCGAACCTTGTGACACCAAAGCAGCCATTCCAGGACCGACACGTCGTCCGAAAATTTGCAACATATCTGCCGTCGTGGCTCCATGCTTTTCAAATTGCTGTATTATATTTCCAAGATTTTTAACATTACCAGCAGAATCAATTATTTGATTTTTAGGAATCTGCAATCTTGCAAGAGCTGCTCTGGCTTCGTTTGTCGGATTAGCTAACATCCCGATAATCCCACGTAATTGCGTTCCAGCCATTGCTCCTTGGATACCAGCATTAGAAAGCAAACCGATAGCCGTCGCGGTATCCTCAATAGGTATCTTCATGCCAGCAGCGACAGGTCCAACAAATTTCATCGCTTCGGCCATCTGTTCTAAATTCGTATTAGCTGATTGAAAAGAGTCAACAAGAAGATCTGCAACAGATGTAGTCTGTGATGCATCTTTTCCATAAGCCGTAAGAATATTAGAAACAATATCTGCACTCTGTCCTAATTCCATCTGTGCAGCAGCCGCCAGATTTAACGTCGCAGGCATTGCTTGCATAATCTGGTTCGTTTGAAATCCAGCCATTCCAAGATATCCCATACCTTCTGCGGCTTGACTGGCACTAAAGATAGTTGTGGCTCCAAGATCCCTTGCCTGCTTTTCAAGAGCCACAAATTGCGTTCCGGTTGCTCCTGTCAAATTCTGCACACGGAGCATCGACTGTTCAAAATCAGCAGTAGTCTTGAGAGCAATGCCTCCAGCAGCGATAAGAGGAATCGTCATTCCTACCGTCATCTTTTTACCGACGTTAGAAACACTCCTTCCAAATTTTTCTATCTTCTTTTGTGATTGTGCTATTGTACTGGAAAATTTGTCAATACCAGAAATCACTATTCGAATAGGTTTAATCGCCATTACTTCCTCTTTTACTCTCAAGACCTTTGATTAATGCATCAGCCTGTTCACGCCAAAATTGAATATCTTCATCTTCTAATTCATACAGTTCCGTAGGAGGAAACTTGAATAGAAAAGCGAAGAGACCTAACGACTCTCTCCAGTCGTCAGGCCACTCGGCAAAAAAGACTGAACTACCTGTGATGCTTCGAACAAATCTGCCGCATCCAACTCTTCAATAAACTTGATTGATTCCCCAGTCACTCGAGAAACCAATTTCATCATATCATCAAATCGGATATCACTTGCCTTAATACCTTTGAAATCTTTGGCTTTAAGACGACGATTGATCACGATAGTCGAGATAGTTTCATCTCCCCATTGGACAGGGACTGTCAATTCGATTGTATGAGGAATTTCATATACCTTTACTTCCTCATTCCCTTCCTGGTTTTTGTTAGCCTGTTCATTAGCCATAATTCTAACTCCTTAGAGTTGAATGTTTATAATTACCGAACCTCTTCAGCCGACATCCCTTCGAACCGTAACTGAATGTTCGCTTCTTCTGTTCCAACATCCCCATCAGCAGCATACCAAGCGTCTTTGAGAACGATTACTTTACCGTTCGCCAATGACAGAGTGATAGTCGCATTGTCAATTGATACCAGAGCCTCCACATTAAGATCAGATCTATCTGTGATCTCACCTTCAATGAAAGGGACCTGAGGAGTCCCTTTATAGCCATGTACGCGATCAGCTCCAACAATTGCTTCTTTCTTCATCTTCCCAAGATTATAAGTGAAATTCCCTTTTGCATTCTGAATCTCACCATTTACTTTTAACTCGAGAAGTCCAGCGATTAAATTGCTTCCCATATTCACCTCCGTTTAAGATTATCTATTACCGTTATACAGTTTCAAGAAGGAACTGAATTGTGGCAGATCCTACACGGAACTGATTAATAAGGTCCGGAGGAAGTATCCACTCCAAACGGTTTGGATCCGTTGTTGATCGTTCACAGACCAAATCGTTTTTAAATTGGTCAATATTCTCAACCAAACCAAGACTCTCCCAACCACGAAAGATATTAATAGCTTCACTCTTTCCAAGCTTAGGAGTCATTACCTGCTGACCAGGACCGACCTGTACTCCATCATCTGCCAATTTCGCACGTGGATATCGTGTCAATATCTGTGTCCTGAAATCATAACGCAGAAACATAAGAGTAAACATTGTATTCGCATCCAAATAAGCGATATCATCTGCACCAAGAGCATTCGTCTGATACATCGTGATAAGTCGTTGGATACGAACTTTACCTCCATTATCCACATAGAAAGTGGAAATACCATCATACAGGAGCGAATTGTTTTCAGCAAGAGTGAACCGTTCCGTAACCGCTGGAGGTAGAATACCAACAATTTCCAAAGTTTGGAAAGGCCGAGCCGGATCGGCTTGTGCTTCCTTAGCAACCTGTCCCGCAAGACCAGCAGCAAATTCTGCAGACCATCCACAAATATCTTCGGAATGCATACAGACAACATGCTTTGAATTTCTACCGGATCCAAACGTTGACAGAGTTCCAACTGTACCTTTACGACTGGTAATGTAAACTCCATCGATCATACGCAAAGGACCAAAACGGTCAGCAAGTTCTGTCTCAATCGCAGATAAATTTGTTGCATCATAATAAGGTGCAGAAATAATATTGTACCATTCATCGCCAAGAACAGAAATTACACTTGACAACAGTGGATTGTTTGCTCCTCCGCTCATTGCGTTCACAGTACAAGTAATACCATCAGGGAGCTCTTCACCCGAATAATAATTGATCCGGAGATCAATATCGTTTCCACTCTCACCTGCATTCTTAGCGGTTATCGTTACTGTCCCAGCCAAGTTCGATGCAGTCACCGGCCGACCGGTATCATTGTTAATAGCAGTCTCAAGAGCTGCTCCAACAGCAGTCGCATTCATGCCGGTTGTCACGGCGACAGCAATCCGCTCACCTGCAATATAAACGACAAGAGTTCCTGTCGCAGTCGCAGTACCACCAAGAACAAATTCCCCCTCCGCTTTAAGTCCAGCTCCTGCATCATCAAGACTAACTCCGTAAACATTACTGATCTTGTTATTCTTGAAGAAATACTTGAACTGTCGTGCAAGCTGAGAACCTGATCCATACAGCTTAGAGGCCTGATCGTAGCTTGTAATCTGATCAACGACAAGCTGAGGCCTGATACCAGAAGAAAGTCGTTGTCCTATCAGCAATACCTTGTATTTTAAAATACTTGGTCCCTGAAAAGCACGACTCGAATCAAATTCCACATAAACGAATGGAACCCGTAAATCGTTAGGGATAGACATATAGCCTCCTGTCAAATTAAAATTTGGACTTTATTCTCTTACCGGATAATTACTCATTTTCCGGTTCATCTGAAGGATAATCCACAACGACAGCATCTCCAGAAAGAATCCTTCTGTCAATATATACCGTTCGTGGTACTTCTTGTCCTTCTTTTGGCAGGAGTCTACCATCTTCCAAACGAACGTTCCTGCCATCGTTCGGTTTAATAAAAATCATTTCCATCAGACACTCCTTATTGCTTCCTGATTGTGACATTATCACGAGCCTCTACATTATCCGGCGTTTTATAATCTGTTATGAATCTTAAGAATTCGTCCAAGGACCCATTATTAAAGGCGTCTGTACGATAGTTGATCTGCCAAACAAGTCTCAAAGAAGCAATATCCAAATCACCATTTATCTCAATGTTCATTGCTTCTGTCCTACTAAGAATAACATCTTCAACTATTCCTTGCAAACCAAGAAATCTATCGTAGAATATAGCCTGTTCTATTTCAAAAGCCCGAGAATCCAGAAAATCATCAAGAGCGTCGTCACGTTCAGAATCCATACGATGAACGATTTCTGTTAGTAAATTCAATTTACGCAGATAACATCTTGGCTTTACATCCTGAGCATCAGCATCTTCATCTTGAAAATAAATCAATCCACAAGGCAACTCTTCAACAAAAACAGCTTTCGGCCTGGAACAGTACCATCGTCCTCCTAAGTCTGTATTATCTTTTAATAATTCCTTTACAGCTTTGCGAATAACAATCCTGGCATGAGGCTGAGAATTTTGTACTGAAACAATTTTTGACATTATACAGTCCTTTCATGATGCAGATGGAAAACAGTAACTCCTGTCCCATCTGGTTGAGCATCTATCACCTGATATCTCACGCCTTTAATAACCATCTTATCTCCTTTTGCAGGAGCAATCGTAAATTGACTACTAATCGCTTGTACCATAGGATTTCTTGATAAAATTTCCGCTCCAGTATCAGGATCAACCATCATAGTTTCTTCATCGAAGATTATATGTAAATCAGGTATTCTTACACCTGTTTTATGCTCATAAATAGAAGTAATTGCAAACTCTGTATCATTGAAAAATACATCCTCAAGATCAGTCTCCATTAATTGCATAAATTCGTTACGAACTATTACAGTCACAACCGGAGTTCCAAAGAACTCAGAACTCCCGATACCTGCTCCTGTAAAATTCAAAGCTAAAACATTCCTTATAATATGAGACCCAAATAATTCTTGGGACTCAATACCATAAGGAGTTAGATCAACATTGCCAGTCGTAACAACAAAGGATCCAAAAGATTCACCAGAAATAATCGCCTGTACTTGGATAGACATTCCAAGATTTACAGTACCAAAAGATTCCTGAGAAGTTATACCATTTACAGAAACAGAAATTATACCAGGAGCAACAGAAGGAGTTCCAAATTGTTCTACACCACTAATTGATGAAGGCGTAATCTGAACAGTCCCAGGAGATACAGTAAAAGAACCAAAATCTTCTTGAGAAACAATTGAATATGGTGAAACCTGTACACCAGAAACTGTCGCATAAGGTAATCCAAAAGATTCACCAGATGGTATACCAACAGGCTCCACATCTACATTACCAATTAATAGAGATGGTTCTCCAAAATTCTCAGCCGAGGCGATTCCTGTAGGATTTACAGAAGTAGTCTTAGGCAATAAGACTGGAGAACCAAACTCTTCAGAAGAAGGTATACCGTTTAAGTTTACAAATACAACACCTGTAACGATCGTAGGCCGACCCAAACCTTCACCCGTAGCAATACCAGTACAAAGTATATTAACCGCTTCAGGGGTTATTGCAGGCTCGCCAAACGATTCAACCGACGCGATACCTATAGTTTCAATTTTAATGACACCACGAACAACAGAAGGAACACCAAATCCTTCAGAACTGGATATACTGCTTATTAATAAACTGCGACCTATAGAAGGAATTCCAAAGGCCTCTTCACTGGGAAGTGATATTAACTCAATATAAGAAGTTCCAGCAACCGCGGAAGGAAGACCAAACGTTTCCTGAGATACAATCGAAACAGGCTGAATAGTTACTGTTCCTCTAAGAATTAATGGTGCTCCCCAATTTTCGGCAGAAGGAATATTTCCTACTGAAGAAATCAAGGCACTAACTCTTGGAGACGAAACAGATTCAGCCGTTTTAATACCTAAAGGACTTATCACAAAATTGGAATTAATTGACAAGATACCGAAATCTTCTTCAGATGCAATTCCAAAGATACTCATAAAATTTGCAAGAACAACTCCTGGATCACCAAAGGATTCCTCAGAAGCTATTCCAAGTAAGCTAACATCTACAATCGTACTAATTGACAAAGAACCAAAGGATTCTTCTGACGAAATACCATTAGGAGTAACGTTCAAAGATGAATTAGCGAAATCTAATAATTCCCAATACATTGTTCCAGTTTCGCTATTACTCGCAAATCTTGAGACATTCGCTTGTGTCGTGCTATCAATCGTTAAAGCAGTCAAAAAAGATGGCGAAACTACAGTGCCAGAACTTGATAGATAACAGGAATGGAACCAAGATGAATCTCCAATTATTGCAGCCTTCGCAACATCTGAAAGATTTATAGCAACATTAATAGAAGTATCTGTACTGCCGAAAACTGTTTGATATCTTGATACTTGTTCTGCACTATCACTAACAACATAAATAGTAAAGTCACATCCAAGATCACCAGATTGACTCCTTATAAAATTAATAGTCGTTGTATCTTGCAAATAATAATTCCAATGAACTTGCCCGATCAACAATTGATCTGCAACATCCATAGCTGACGTTGCATAAAGAAAAGTCTTATCAAGATTTACTGCGGATATAGAAACAGAATCACTCACACCAGTCGGAGATTTAGATATCTTCTGCACACTTGCATCAGCATCCTGAATAACTTCCCAAGCTACATAATTATTCCATGCATTATTGTTGCGTGATACAAGAAATAAATTTGTTTGTGTGGTTAAATCCGCTCTTATATCGTTTACTCTATTTGGAGCAAAATCATTCCAACCTTCCGACGAAACCGTCACCCAAGATTTTGTTAGATCTACGCTTGAAATTGATATATTTACGCCAGTATTTCCAACATTTTGCGCAATACCTCTTTGTACAGTTAATCCTGACGAAGCTGATACAACGAACCATTCTACGACAAGAGCATAGCCAGAAACTGTTCTATTAAAAGATAGTTGTGTCGAACTACTAATCCACCCTCTTACGTTTAAAATCCCCTGTATATTGTCGCCCGTATTATATGAATTATCTCCTTGACGGACTGAAAATACAATATAAGATTTTGACAAATCAACAGAAGAAATCGTAACAGTCTTAGTCGTGTCACCACTACCAAAAGATACAGATCCTCTTTGTACGCTATACCCAGAAGCCATTCTTATAAGTCCTCAAATCTTTGAATGGATTCAATTGATACAGATTCACCAACACGAACCGCACCATTAATTCTCCTCGAATTCGGTATAATCCATAACCCTGCTTTTTTTGTAACAAAGTCTCGAGAAGCCGTTCCCTTATTAAAAGTCACACGAACTTTTCTTGGTCCATCAGGAGTAATAATAGGAACATCCCGAGACACATTGATTCCTGTCGCAATACCAGAATCATCCGGTTTCCAAACTTCCATCGTAATTGTGGTGACATCTTGACCATCTGCCAATATCGTCAATTTAGTAGCATTGACTTTTAAAATCCACTTAGAAGTTTCAGGAGTAAAATCAAGACCAATTACATTCCCTGACTCATCTTTTATCAAATTATATTCTGCACCATTAAGAGCTTCTTGCGCATCTTTACTTTCTTCATTCAAAATAAGAATAGAAAGCTCTTCATCTTTTAACTTGTGATTCTTACACAAAGCAGTACGAAACTCGTCCAGAACAATTCCAATTAAATCTGGCTGACGAACACCTATTTCTAATCGTTCATCATTCGTTTTATTTACAGCAAGAAAAAAGGACATTATTTACCTCCGCATAGAAGTTATATTCGTGCTCCTGTTTGCAAGAGCACTGAATAACTTCTGCGCTCAAAGTTTGAATATCTTATTCGCGCCATTGTCCCAAGTAATCGTGATGTCGCCACCATTGGGAGTAACTGGCAATCCTGCAGCAGCCGTATCTATATAACCAATGAGAAGACTTGTCGCGTCTGATCCTGTATCTCTGACAAGGATAAGAGCCTCACACTGATCACCAGAAACGCTTGACAAGACTGTATCGCTTGCATCAGCAACTCCTGCGGAAGTAGTTTTTCCCGCAAGAACGGCATTCGCAACACGACCAGCAGCAGCGACTTGGGACAGGTACTGATGAGAAGCTGAAAAAGCATAATCAGCAGTATCTACAAGATACACCCGAATAGTGTCATTGGTAAAATCAATATCACCATTCAGAAAGGCATCACGTCCCGGATCGTACAAAACATTAGCCATTAGAACACTCCTTTCAGAGTTTTAAAATTATTCTTCTTCTTCTTCTTCTTCTTCAGAAGATTCGCCACTTTCAAGAATCAAATCATCCGCAGATTCCTGAATTTTAACGACCCTTCTTTTACCGACACCTTTGATCTTAATAAGATCTTCAGGCTTTGCTTCCGCAACAGACTGAACAGTGACGTATCCCGCTTCAATCAAACGATAAGCAAGATCTTCATCCACTCCGTCAATCATCTTCAATTCTTCAGCAATCTCCATCATTTCTTCCTGAGAATAGCTTATTGTTTCCATCTCAGTATTTTCCATCTCAGTATTTTCAGATGCATCATCACTGGGAAGTGAAATTGATTCGGCAGCTCGAAGACGAATCAATCGTTGCGCTTCTTTATCCTCAAAATCACGGATAGCTCCCGGTTCGTGCCAACCGGAGCCATCCTTAACAGAGCGTAAAATTCTAATTCTCATCTTTCATTCTCCTCTGCCTATTTGGCCGTTAGGATTATTGGGTTACTGTCGCACAGAGAAATGCATCTACCTGCAATGGAGCCATAAGAGGAGCCGATTGCAGCATGACAAATCGTGCAGAAGGATCTTCCACAGTCCAACTTTTCGGAAACCGTGGGACAGCAGCAAGAGCAGAAAGATCTTTGATTGCTCCATACATACGTTCTGTTCGAGCGTTCGGATTCCCCAGCAATACCTTATTTGCTGGTATCATAGGAGATTCGATATCACTCTCATCGTCCACATACCATTCTTCATAAGTATAAATCTCGAGTCCAAGCTCTTTAATCAGACCGTAATAAGTCACACCATCCGGCAACATCTGTGGATCAATACGCCCGATCGAAACGTTGATCATATCGAATAGACTTTTACGTCCGCCAGTAGTTCCAACAACCTCATCGCACTGTAAGAAATTGTCAATTGCATCAAGACCCATAATTGCGATCGAAGGGCTCATACCAGAATCTTTTGCAACAAGTCTTTTCCAACGCCTTAAATCCTGTAAAGGTTTCGCATCGTCATGATCCGTCCAAAGCTGGTTACCAGAAAGAACAGGAAGATGCGTACCATCCATAAGAAAGTCAACAAGATCATCTACGCCTTCTCCAATAATAGGACACTTTCCTGTCGTCAACGACATTGCTGCCATCCATTCTTCACGACGAGTAATCATCTCGTTTAATTCGGCAAGATTTCTTCCAAGTTCTTGAGCGGCTTTTACTGCCGGACCAGAATTGGGAGCATAGATATGCTGACCAGGAGCCCGTTTCATAATGTCTTCAGCAGTCGTAACCATCTTTGGTTTGATGTAAGCAGGCTTATATGAACGGGTCTTGAATCCACGTTTCTCGACGACTTTACCTTCACGTCGTGGATTGACGAAAGGCGCAAGACGTCGTTTGCCTTTAATAATGTCGATGTCCACTGCTTCTGTATCGAATGTCCGAGGAGCTCCACCGAAGAAAGTATTCAACAGAAAAGTCCTTGGAGGCTTCGCTTGTTCCATAGCAGCCATCATAGTCCTCGAATCAAAAAGATCGTAAGCCATGATTTATATCCTCCTAAAAAGAATAAGTTAATTTAACAATGAATTACTGTTTCACAGATGCGACAGGAACCATTCCTTTGGCTATCATCTTATCGCGAACATCCTCAATATCTGTACCATTAGCAAAGACAAGCTGTCGCTCGTTAAACTGCCCTTCAATGTAACCGATCCCGAACACTGCGGAAGTGGAAGCATCCAGGTCCTCCGACAGAACTGCATAGGGCTCGCTCGAACCATCTGTTGCCGTTTTGTCAAGAAGCTTTACCTGACGGGGATGGATTGAAACTGTGACGGTAAATTTATCACCGACAGCAAAATCAGTCGCACCAACTGTGACTGTACCGGCAATCTGATCATTCTCAAAATCAATATATCCGTCATCAACAGGGATAACGATACCAGTCTGGATATCTTTTCCATCCGGATCCGTTACTTTAAAAGTTCCACTGTCTGTTGCAGATGCAGTACATTCAATTGTATAGTCACCAATCTTAAGATGACGACGTCCTTCTACGTTCGTGACTGTACCATTTCCTGTATTGTTACCATCTGCCGTTCCAGTTGACGGGACACCATTAGTGACCTCCACAGTAAACTTATCGCCGATAGCGAAATCTGGATTATCATCCGTGATTGTGAAATTAAGTTCTTCACTTTTGAAAACTCCTGTTCCACCTGCTCCAGCAGTAATCTGAACACGACCAACAAAATTTCCATTGGGATCGGTGATCTCAAAATCACCACCATTGGTGACCGCACGAATACAAGTAATGGTATACGTTCCAACTTTCGTTGCGCTTCCACCGCTCACGGCTGTACAAGTTCCATCCCCTGTATTATTACTATCAGCAGTACCGGTAGAAGGAACGCTCACCTTGACACGACCAAGAACAGAACCGCGAGAAAGATTCTGTCCAGCAGCCACAAGGATTTCTTCAGTAACAAGTTTCTTATCGCCACCGATCAGATTGTCGGGCGAAAAACTCCCTTGTTCTATAACTCCTGCCATGTTTAACCTCCATGAAAAGAATTGTTAATAAATCACATCGAACAATAATGTTAACGATTATAGGAGTTCATCGCTCCGGCAATCGCCCCGACCATGTTCTTATCTACATCAGATGCTTCCGGAGTCTCACCCTGTCCCAGACCAGCAGACAGATTAGCGAGTTCCTCACCATCTTTCTTAAGACCATCCTGCATTTTTGCCATACCTTCTTTCTGAGCTTTCAATACAAGACCAGCAATATTATCCGCTGTCTTGGTCATATCGAATTTATGCTCAGCAATTATCTTCGATGCACCAGGAACAGAAATCTCTTCTATTGCCTTGATTCGTGCATTCTCAGCTTCAGCTCCTTCTTTTCGTGCCTGCTCGATTTTGGCAGATGCTGTTTCTTCTGCCTCTTTGCGTCCGAGAGCTTTTACTTGTGCAAAGAGCTCCGGATGCTGTTCTTGTAAAGTCTTAACATCCATACTTCCTCCTGTAAAAAGGTTATAATTTCCTTGTTCCGATTTCTTTGTACGATCCTGCAACTCTGTTACAAGTCCTTCCAAACTTCCAATACGATCAGCAAGACCTTGAGAAATAGCAGTCTCACCTACGAACATCTTTCCCTGTCCAAAATCAGAAAGAACTTGCTCCTGGGTTATACCTCTATTTCTCGCGACTGTACCCGTAAATACACTTTCAAGATTGTCAACCAACTCTTGAATCTGTGCACGACCACCAGTCGTAGAAGGATCAGGACGTTTATTCGGAGCGTTACTCGACACAATCTCTATATTTTGTATGCCTCTTTTTTCTTGCTCTTTACTTCTATCAGTATAACCAGCGACCACACCAATAGAACCGAGCTCGGCAGTAGAACTGACAACAATCTCAGAAGCCGAAGAAGCTATCCAATATGCTGCAGATGCGCCTAATCCGTAGACATAAGCGATAATAGGCTTCACGTTTCGAGCGTTATAGATCATATCTGCAAAATCGTTGATCCCTGTTATTTCCCCTCCAGGACTGTCAATATTTAAGATAATTGCATCTACTGAAGAACTTTTCAATGCAACATTAAAATCATAAGATAATGACTGTACAGATACACCTCCGCTCATTGTCATTAAATTTGCTCTTGGGAATATCGGTCCAACCACTGGGAGTAAGGCGATACCGTCCGCAAACGAAACTCGACGAGTTCCATCTAAAATGGGATAATCGTTTCCTTCAAGAGCACCGAAATCAAATTCTCCATCTTTTAAATAACGATCCCACGCCGATCCATGCATAGACTTTGCAATTGTCTCAATTGAAAGAGAATTATCTTTCTCAACGATCGCCAAAATAGTCTCAAGAGCAGAAGGGGTAATCGCCCATTTATGCTCCATTATCCATTGAAGAATGTTCATTACGTCGGTCCCTTCTTATACGTTCTGTAATTGATCTACCTGCTCTGTAACTTGATCACTTACATTGTCACTTACAGTCGGTTCGGTATCATCAAGAGTTGCTAATAATTCTAAATCCCGTAAATGTTTTTCTTCGCGGGATAACCTGTTCATCGCACCAGTCCAATCGTTACCATCTATTGCCACGAATTGATCTTCATAAGTAGATAGACGATTCTTAATCTTCAATATAGCAGCCTTCGTTTCTTTCAACGGATCAAGCTGTCCCTGTCCTGGACCTGTCCAAGCAGCTCCACTCCATGCCTCTTGAATCACAGGATCACTGAAAAATCCTGGAGCAACAATACGTCCTTTAGATATTGCCTCCACGAGCCATTCTTTATATATCGGTTGACAAAAATACATAGCAGCCCAGATACGTCTTTCACGATAGAACTTCCAGGCTTCTTGTAAAGCAGCACGAGAAGCAGAATAAGAAGCACTAAAATGAAGCATGAGCTGTTCAAATGGTATCTGTAATGCAGAACCAATCTGCTTAACGATTGCAAGAAAGAAAGGTTCAAAAGCCTGATTCGGTCTCTTAGGATCAGCGATTTCTATACTTTCATCCGTATCCATCTCAATAACATTACCAGAACCCATCTCGTAAAGGATATCGTCACGATCATCATTAGGATTGAGAGTTGAAACACCTGGAATTCCAAGCGGATACATTGCTCCTTGGTTCGGTATAAATCCTTGCTGCAACATATTAGCAGCAGGAGACTGAGACTTTATAAAAACAGTAAAATAAGAATTGATTATTGCAGCCTGTATCTCAGCTTTTGAAAGACGAGTGATCTGTTTTAATTCTTCAACGACAGGTGCGAGCATTGGGAAACCACGACGCTGACCTGGACGCTCTTTATCAAAAAGATGGAAGACTTGTTTTCTACCTGTTCGTGGTCCATAAGCAGGGATACGAATCCACTTATCCAAGCCAGAAGGAGTCGCGGTCATAAAATCGTCAAGAAGTGGTTTACGGAAATGATATGCGACTGGTGCCGAATAATCATCCACTTCTATTCCACCGGCAAGCCGATTTGTATCAGCCTGCATATAAGGATTACTTACGAAATCTCCTTCTACCAATTGTATACGAAGATCGTAAGTTTGTCCTTTTCTTGGGATGCGTGGAGTCAATGCAAAACAATCCCCACTAAGTAAAGTAGAAAAGAAAGAGAGTCCTATCAATTGAGGAAACGCGAGTGTTCTTGCTGCATCGCATTCCACACTGTTCGCCCATGATAAAAACTCCCTCTCAGTTCTTCTTTCCCACGCATCGGCTTCTTCGTCACTAAGACCAAGAAGTTCTCTATCTATACGGCACTGGAGGCGTAATCCAAAGCCGATTGAATTAGTTTTGGTACGACGTAGAGCGCCAGTCGCGAGGGGAGTGTTCATGTAAAGATCTCGCGAAGACGCTCTTAATTTTTCAAGTTTAGGAATGATATCTTGATCAGCGGTTGTAGAAGGAGGATTCCATCCTCTCATAGAACGCTTTGAAGAACCGGAAGTTATAAATCCATGCTCTTCAAGGTTTGCAAAAGCCATTCGGCTTCGAACTCTTTCGAGTGCGGACCGTGGAGCTACATAACGCAACATCTTGTCAACAAGATTTAAGCGAACCCCTGTCCTTGGTTTTTTTTCGTCTGGCATAAAAAGCACACTCCTTGGCTATAATAAATATAACATTTTACCCCGAAGTGTGCAAATTTATTTTATAGTATGGCAATCGTATGGCATTAGTATGTCGTTCTTAATAATCGTCCCGAAACACAATCCTTCGTACTTTCATGCCTCCCTGTCCACTTAATTGCTTCACTATATTCTGCCACTCTATGCGACCATTCCGAATCGAAGTTAGATTTGCACGAGTAAAAGTTCTCGTCCCTATTGTGTAACTTTGATTCTTTAAGACAGCCTGCTCAGCAGCAATATATTTCTGCAACATCTGTTTCGCATCTTGTAACGTTATAGCCGACATCATTGTCTCCTCTCATTAAATTGATATTCCCCGCGACAAGACTCTTCTGCGCTTTCGGGTTCCCGTAATAGCAGGAAAAGATTGTTGTTGCGGTATTTGTAAAGTATCGAATTGCGGATTTAATATATGAAGAGCTGCGATACTCAAAACACGAACGTCTAAAGCTTCGTTTCTCTTCCCTTGTGGTAATATCCATTTTAATCTGTAACGACCATTTATCCATTTCTTATCAAGATACTCTGACGTAAGTTGAGAGAAATACGCTTTATCGTAGCACTCTTTATCTGGCCAATGGCAGTATCCTGGACCTGATTCTTCTATCTGTAAATACGAATAAAACTTACTTTTAATCTCATCAACGAATGCACGAAATGGCCAGACACCAAATTTATTCATCCGCATCGGACGATCAATATATCCATGTCCCCATCCTTCATCACCTTTTACAGGGAATATATTACGATGCGCTCTTTGTTTACAAAATTCATAGACACGTCTTGTCAAATATCCACTGTCCATTGCAACAATTGAAACCGGCAAAATCATCCCGTTTGCCATTGACCATCCTCTATTAAAAAATGCATCCACCTGTAACCAAACAGCATCGCGCTCTGTATCTCCTCTAAATACTGCATATTCAATCCCCCATGATTCCATTCCTCTACCATAACCAACTATTTCCGCCTCTATACGATCTTTCTGTATATCGGCTGAACCTGTTAGCACTAAAACACCATTAGGAACTTCGGCAGGATACGAAATCTTACGCTCCATTAATTTTCCAGCTTTTATCAATCGACCAGTTTCGCTCCATGTTTCTCCAAGAACTGTATTAATAAAAGTCTTCAATAATGTATTATCGTGATATTTTACAGCACGAATATAAAGCTTGACTGCATCTGACCAACGATAGAAACCATACGGACTATAAAGTGATGATATATGAAACGAAGGATATTCCGCATCAGGATTCTCAGCAATCCATTCTCCATTCGCCAACATCCAGGTCTTATATCGTTCTTCAATTAACACACCACACTCTTCACAAACAAGAGCAGCCGTAAGAGGCTTATCCTTATCCCATTTTATATTACTCCATTTAATCCAATCCTTATGACCACAATGAGGACAAGGCACATGAAATCTTTCTCTTGTTCCACCTTCAAATAGTGGCTCTATAGTAGACGTTTCTTTTATTGTTGGAGTTGATAAACGATATATCTTTCTATTAGGAAAGTTTGCTGTTCGTCGAATTGCCAGTTCTGACGGACTACCTTCTTCTTGGATATCCGCTTCATAACTGTCTTCTTCATCAAGAATCAATCTTTCAATAGGCATAGAACGCAATGATGATGCAGAGTTTGCACCTCCAAACCTTATCATTCCGCCAGGAAAGACTTTAACCGTAGCAGTATCACCAGTCTTACGGCCACGAGTTTGTGTTCCTACACGATTAGCTAAGGAAGGCATTTCATCCAATGAAGGTTCGAAACGTTGCTTTACGAAAACTCCCACATCTATCAGAGTCTTTTGAACATAAAGCATAGGAGCCGGCGAATAATCAATTGTATAAAACATATAATTGATCGCGGCTTCTGTGAATCCTAACTGAGCTCCTTTCATAACTACTATCTGCTGACATGGATCGCTGGGCGAAAGGAGCTGCATAATACGCTTAAGAAACGGAAAGCGGTCGGTACGCCAGAGTCCAGTTTCGTGTGCAGCAGCCTCAGGCAACATACGATTCTGATCTGACCATTCGTCAATTGTGAGCGGAGGCTTTGGAGCAAGAGCTCGGACGAAGGCATTAAATAAATGAGATCTTTGATCCGTTGGTTCGTCAAAGATTTTTTTCTTTGGCTTTACCTTTAGATATAGCTTCTTTTTTGTCTTTTTATTCTTCAGTGTCTTCAACGACTTTTTCGATACGATCATCCTTATCACCTGACTTCACTTGATAATGTAAACTTGAAAGAGCGTGAATTATTTCCTTGGTTAAGTCCTTATGAATTGCATGTGCATCTGTCATTGAAGCAAATATCTCAGCAACACGATCGGGTATCGCCATCATTGCTTTCTGGACACGAACAGCAATTTCTTCCCATTCTTTCTTCACGATTTGTGACTCAATTAATATACCAGCATCTTTTAAAAATTTGAGCTTCGCTTGTTTTGCAAGATATACCTGCTTTACTGCTTCGGCTTGAGCTCGGTTCATGCCAGGAGTAAAGTCCCCATCTTCATCCTCAGGTTCTTTAACATTATCCATAGGATGTTCGGTACCACTCCGCTTGGATAATGATCCAGACTTCTTTTTTTCCTTCTCTGCTTTGCTGTTCCGCAATCGGATTCTTTCCTTTATAGCGGATTCATCGTAGCGATCTGGATCGTCAGAAGTATCAACAAAATTTTTTCGTTGTTCATGCCATTCCATTTTATTATAGTTCTCGGGTCCACGCTCCACTTTCACTCTGCCGTTCTGTTTTGCAAGAAAAAGCGTTCGTTTCGTGATCCCAAGTCTACGACAAAATTCAGACTGACTTATGTATTCCTTTACTTTTACCATAGTCGTACCACTATTTAAGGTTCTCCAAATCTTGAGTTAATTCTATTTTTATTCGCTGGGAGGCATTGGCCTCGGCCAGAGCTTGACAATATTCGTTGTATTCCGAGACTATCTATGATACCGTTTCAGACATGATGCGATTTTAGGGACAGAGCGAGTTAGACACTACCCGTTCAGAGATTAACTTCTGAAAGTACCTTTCGCTCTACTTCGCAGACTGTACTGCAAGACGCAAGTTATGTCTTAGTCTCATCTCGAATCTCAGATCAACTATCTCATCCACAGTCCTTTCAAAATTCCATTGCGGTTTATATTTACTCTTACGGCTGAAGATATACAACAGCTCTAACGGGTAACGTCTCGGTCCTTTACGCCTAACAATCATGGGAGTATTACTGCCTTTACCTCTGATTATAAATGGCTTGCCCTTGCGACCTCCCCTTGTAGCACGAACCACACCTCCCGTCATACTTGTGTTTCTCTGTCCTTTGTATCCAGCCAATAGTGTATCTGGTCTATATTGTTTGCGTACTCTACCAGTGCCGGTACGATACGAACGCTTCAATAGGTCAGTAGCAGGTACGGTCATATACTTGCCTTTATCTTTTCCGCTCCCTCCATGTGCCGTTCGTATGCCTCCCTCTTCATGTATCGGCATCCATCCACTTATTATTGGCTTTGTAAATACTACGGTTGTTCCCACACCTGTTGACTTTACGTCTTGTTTACTCGCACGGGTACGACTTATCCCCTTTGGTATAAAAGCACTATGCAAATTAAACTCTTGTCTGGTTTTTGCTTGAACTCCCTTTACAGCCATCTCAGCGACTTGTGTTAGGGTCTTAGCCAGAGCGAACGGGAACTGGTCCCGCTCTAAGCTTGTTAATCCACGACGAGCCTCTTTAGTCAATGCGGTAATCTTAATTAATGATTTGCCCATTTTTTGCTCCCTTGACACTCTTAACACCTAAAAACATTTCGCCTCTCAATATCTTTTCATTCATACTTTCTACCTTTTCACAGAAAACTCTTGTTCTGGCTTCGCGTACAATTGCAAGATAGATTTCACCTGCTTCGTCAGCGACTCTCTTTATAAACTTTACCTCTTCCGGATAGTGTCGTATTAAACTTTTCAAGAGCGATTGTACTTTATCAATTGCCTTGTCGTAGCTGTTAAATTGATTTGAGAACAGAACAAGTTTTTCAACAATCTGATTCTTCAAAACTTCTGCTCGTTCTTTTTCATCCTTGCTCATTGGTATTGCAAAAATGATTTCGCCGGTTTCTTTATCCTGTATTGCTTTGTGAAAAGTCATCTTATCTACCTCCTTAACCTTTTTGATCTTATAACCCTAAAAAACAATAGCTATATTTTAAATATAATCTATTTACTTTTGAGACGCAATCCCTTTCGGATCTTTGACTTCTGGATCTTTTTCACTTTATGCTTTACTTCTACTTTTACAGGTTTTTTCTTGTGCTTTACTTTAGTTCCTACAGGTCTGGATCGTTCTGCCTTTTTACTACTTTCATCTTCAAGAAAAGACTGTTCCCATTCATCAAGGTCCAACCATTTACCCTCTATCCCCTCATAAGGACTCATAATTCCCACACAACGTTGTCCAGTCACCATATTAACACTTCGCAGTATAACGTAGTTTTGTTCTGTGAATTCTATCCACACCGGATTATCGCCACTTGTGTCAGGAGCAGACTTTTCAATTGCTTGTAATAGCAGTATCAGCCGTTTGAGATTCATCACCAAACGAAGCGACTTTCCCTGTCCGCTTGTTTCCATAGCGTTTTTCATTAATGTTCTAAACGGCAAGAAAGGTCGTGTATATAGCCGTCCTCTTATTTTCTTATTACGCTTGCCATCTGTTATTGTTACCATAACTTCTGTATCGTTGATACGTTCTACATTGCAATGTTCGAGTAAACCGGCAAACTTTCTATCGGCAGGAATATTCTTTATTACCTCTTTAATGGTTTCGCTACCTATTGTCAGACCTCCCTCGCCCTGCTCTTTCAATACATTGTTAAGTTTCTTTTTTACTTCATTCTTTACCGGTCCTATAGCGAGCATCATTTTACCACCAATACCAATAGTAGAACCATCCTCAGCAATATGGACATTGTCAATTGCAGGGATTTTACTATCCACCTTGGTAACCATCACGGCTTGTAAATTACTTTTACTTACAATCATCCTTCTGCACCTTTCTTATTCACATTCATATTATTTACTCCCAGCCTGTCGCATATTACCTTGTTTTCACATCCATCGCGGCTTATATTGATATTTACTTCCAGCCTGCTATTATCGGCCTTTATATCAGCCATCCCTTCAAAGCATTTTTCATCCATTTCAATAAATCCCCTATCTTCCGTCCAGTAAATCCGTACCATTGCTTTACTCCTTCTTCTGAGAACTTTCTTAACCATTTAATTTATTTCTTCGCTAAGATAATTTCAGCTTCTTTTTTCTTACTTACTTTTTTTTTTATTATCTTTTTTACTTACAGTCATTAAAGCACCTCCACACAATAAACATACTTACAACAAACTCACTCGCCATTAATGCAGCAACAATCCACAGCATAAACGACATTGCATTACAACAAAACTTTTCTCTTCCTAAGAGTTTACGGCCAAAAACTTCCATACAATAGCTCCTATCGCATTAGGCGTCCTAAAACTTTTACCTCTTGAAGACCTGTTCCGTAATCCTGAAATTTACGCAATGCATCCATATATTTTTTAAACGGCATTTTGAACTCGTATCGTATTTTATTCTTCGCCATCATCTTTTTAACAGGCTCCTTCCTATATCCAAAGTAATCGTGTATAATGCTACACATAATATCGGCCTCGCTTGTGTAGCCTCCAACCGCACAATGTCCCGTTATTACATTGTACTTAATACCTATCTCATGTTTACTAATATCCCGTGTATCGAGAATATACTTTTTAATAGCCATAAGTCTTATCTTACCTCCTTATTAACTTTAATTTCGCAAAATTGACAGAAACTTTCTTTGTTCTACAAACTCCCCTATTTCCAGGGGTATTTCCTACTTTAGCAGAATGATAATTTCCCCTCCTTTACTGTTCTCAGCCACTTACTCCTTATTAAAAAGCAAAACCGCCATAAGAACCGACACCTTGCAAACACCCGTACACCCCTCACTTCTATTTGTCTTATCTTTAGTAATAAATAATATATACATATAATAATAAAAAAAAAGTACGGGTCTACGTATAGTTTACATAATGATAATAAAAAATGAAGACAGATAGTATGAAAAACAAAGACAGATAATATAAAAATTAAAGACAGACAGGAAAAAGATGCGACAGTACAAAACAGTACCCCCCCACCACTTTGCAACATGTCGGTTTTTATGGCATTCGTATGGCTATTTGTACAAATAATAATAATCTGCTTTTCGTATAATCCAGTATTTATACTGTTCCCAGCGTTCAGGGGTTCTAAGTGTGTAAACCAGACACTGAAGAAGTGAAAACTACCTTTTGCACCACTTAAAGCCGTTTTATTGTATAAATGTAAATAAATAGCCATAATTATTTTCCTGTCTGCCCGTTAATTTTACTTTTTGTACGGTCGGTATTCGTACACAACATTCCCGTCTTCATCGTGGTCTACAGGCCACAACAGACCAGAAAAATACTTGTACGGGCTTTTCGCATCGTTTGGTTTGTTCCAAATCGAAAGCAGATAGTCGTACATAGTGTCATTCCATCGCATTGTTCGCTTTCGAGAACCGACCGTATTAAAGCCTTCTGCATAAATGTAGCGAAAGTTTTTATACTGTTCAATGTGCGGTCCCATATCGTGCCAGTAAACTCGCCCATCTGGTCGGTTTTTAGCCAATTGCAAAAGCTCGGTATATTGCGCTCGGCTGTAATTAAAGCGTTCTGGTAGACCGCAACAAGATCCCCCATCGCACTGATCCTTCCAATGCGCATCGCTTACATAAAATCGCATCCCAAGTTTATGAGACAAATCCCGCATCTTGACAATGTACGGTTCTTTTAGTTTATAATTAAGCCGTAAATAACCGCACATTCCAGGACTGTTTATTTTGTAGTATTGCCGTATATCAAATCCTAATGCTTCACTCATAGCCTCGTAACGCGATATTGTCCCACGATGCGCACGATCCTCAAGGCAAAAGAATTCTGTACTCACCGCAGATGCTCCCGCTTCATGCGCCTGCTTTATTAAGTCAATATAATCCTTATCGCTCATTCCAATAATAAATGGCCGTAACCGTAAGGTAACTCCACCCTCGGGGTTTATTTTGTGCAAGCGTTTCATTGCCTTTAAGCGATCCTCTGGGGAAGGGACACCTTTCTCAATTTCGGCCGCGAGGTCCGGATCCAGGTTTATTATTGAAAACTTTGTATTCCATTGATCCTCTCCAGCGAACAGCCTCATGTATCTGTCATCTTTAGTCCACCATGTTGACTTCGTAGAAAAACAGATAGGATAATGATGTCGCTTTAAATCCTTTAAGATTTCAAGTCCAATACCGTACTGGCGTTCATAGCCATCGAACGGATCGCATAGGCCTCCCCATTGCATAGCTATTTTCTGTTTAATGTATTCGTAAAACTGTCCTTTCTGTCCTTGTTGCCCGTATCCCAAATCAAATAATTTTTTCATTGAAGAAGGATTTACGGACCTGACTGGATTTTGCTGGTAGTTTTTACCGTACTCGTTCGGGAAGAGGGGATTTAGAGCTTTTAAAGCTTTTTGAAACCAGCTAAAACAGTACAAACAATTGAAAGAACAGTGATCGTATTGGTCGAACGTCATAGGCATACTGCAATCTGTTATCTCACCCGACCATCGTGGAGAACAATAATTCATCTTGATACCATGTTCGGTATCTTTCTTCTTATGCTTCAGCATTTCTTTCCTCCTCAATATAGCGTTCGTATTTATCGCAAGCAATAACATTATCCCCGCCGACTCCTGATCCATATTCTAATAAACCTTCTTCGGGTTCGCATTCAGGAATTACAAATTTGCAACTATCGCAGAGATTGTCACGAGGATCTTGTGCTCTGGTCACGATTACTTCTTTGGACATATTCTACTCCTTACATGATTAAGAATTTCAATAAGGTCACGCATTTCGTGATCCCCGACCGATGGTAAATTCCCAAGATAGACGCCTCCATTGTAATCGCATTTTTGACAAGGAAGAAATTGTCGCATACCATTTCTCAACAGAGTGCGGATATCATTGAGATGCTTATTCTTATACCAATACTCTACAAGTGTTTCATCACTCGTATCGAGCATGTTCAACATGATCCGTTCTTCGTTCCAATCACGACAGCACAGAAGGACCTTGCCTTCCCATGTGATATTGATTGAACGAAATGGATCTGCACATCGCTTATTCAGTGGAGCAGAAATCCAAGGTATATTATACTTTAGACAATTGTCGCGCGGGAGCGCTTGACAAAAAGATACCATATTCCTGGTAGATTTCTTTTCGTACCTGATATCCGGTCCAAGGATCACGCATCTTTTCTTCGGTCCATGCCATTGCCAATGAGTAACATCCTTCGCATCTCTTACTGCATAATCGCCAGCATCCACGCGCGACATGAAATCTGTTTTCCATTTCGAGTAGGATGCTCCATAACAATCGAGATAAATGAAATTCAATCCACTCTCAAAGAGTTTTTGTGCAGACACTGGAGAAAGATTATACCCATTGGTTACGATTGATATTTGCGCACGAGGCAACCGCTCGCGGAATATATTTATGATAAGAGGTAGATTCGGATGCAACATCGGCTCGCCTCGTAGAGCCATATCCAGTCGTAAATTACTTTTCCCAGCGAGTCGTCGGATCTCGAGAGCAATAATCTCAGCGACCGATGCTTTCATCCACTTCGGTGGAGCCTTCTTTGGCAATTGACAATTCGGGCAGAAGTCACATCGGAGATTGCATCCCAAGACGGGCTCTATTTGTATGCTCGTCGGAGGTCGGTTGACGATACTCATACTAATCCCCTTTCTTAGGTCTAAACTTTAGTAAAATTTCGTTTCCTTTACGCTTATTATTCCTCATAATCCAATTTGGATATTTTTGAATAAGGTATTCCACATCTTGCTCAATAACCTTATCTGTACGAAAGTCTGCGGATCCACCAGCATTCGTGAGATATTGTGCCTTTACACAGATATAATTGAACCGTACGACTTTTTTATATCGTACAATATGTTGACAAGTAAAAGCGTAATCATCTTTAAACTTTACATTCGTATCAAACCGCTCATCTGACACTATTATCCCCATCCACATACCTACGATAAATCCATGCGGAACAATAGTACGGGACATGAAATAGTGGTTATATGTGGGATATACTCCCCATAGCTTCGTACCGTTCTTTTCACACATCTCAAATCCCTTACGGATAAGTTCATCCACTTCATCGCCGGACATCTTAACAAGTCCTTCCCTTCCTGGTCCTTTTTGCATAAATAAACCTTCTACATCATCGTCAACCATTATGATTTTAGAACCTTCGGGGAAATAATCCAGCAAGAAATTACGGTTTGGCATACAGCCAGTTTTATTAGAAACCAAGATTTCTACTCCCGGATTCGCAGCCTCGTATTTTGCTTTTTCTTCATCATCGTTAACACAAATAATAAAATTTTCAAGGGGGAGTCCTAAGCTTTGCAATGGCTTTACCTTTTCGTATCGCCCTTTACTTGGTACTATGATTGTATACGGTCGTTTAGCGCGAGCTACAGACGTCTTAGGGGATCCAAGTTTTGAGGACTTTTTCTTCATTTTAAGACCCACGATACACTCCTTTTCCAATATGATTCTCTACTGCTTTCTTCAATTGTTTACGCAATTGTGCTTTATAATCCTTATACCATTGTTCATGCTGAAGCATTGCAATTTCGTGTGAACGTTTTAATGCTCGTTGGATGTCTTTTTGACTATCCACAATAAATGGATCTATAATATATCCGGCCTCTTTAAAAGTATTCTGACAAGATGCATCGAACACCATAGGTACACCATTATATAAACATTCGTAGAACCTGTTTGCCGGAGAATTATAATGAGTATGTATGAATTCATCCTCAATGTATAGCACCATCTGAAAAGCCTGCAATTGCTGTCTGTGTCGGAATGGAGAATAGATATGGATACTGCTATCTATATCTCTGAATTTTAATGCATTCCTTTTATATGTGCTAATATGGACAGGATAAGGAGCATCTTGAAAATACTTGATAAAATACTTTTCACGATCGGGGCGATAAGAACCATAATATCCCAAACCCATCAGCGTAGGATCTGACCATCCCACGCTTTCCCATGTTAGCATGTTCCAATTTACATATTCGCCTCCATGCTCCTTTACACTCCAAGGCATATTGGACCAAACTTCGTAAGACTTGTTCCGTTGTGTCAAACGATAATCCGGTTTCATCGTATAGTCGTTTTCGAGATTGATAATCCTTCCAGCTTTCTCATAGAGCTTGAAGAGCTCATCTCGAAAATCGCAATAGAGCAGAATACCATATTTGACAAAAAGTATATCGTAACTATCGTAATATAACATAGCCGATTTTTTATCGTGGATAAAGGGGATTTCCAATTCATCTGCTACAAATTGCGCAATCATAGCAGTAGGAGCAACCGAGTGCTCCTTACAGGTGTTAATATGAACGACTGCCATCTTAGGTCTCATTTTTTACGCTTGCTCCTTTCTTTCATTTCTTTTTCAAAGGATTCGCGAAGAACCTTTTTAATTTCGTTAAGATGATCCTTTATTTTTTCAAGCGGACCCTCCACAAGAACAATACCATCCCCAATATACATATATCGGGGAGTTTCTGTAGAGGGATCACCTTGTTTACAAGTACATTCTGGCATAAGTCACCTCTTCATTTTAAGTTTTATTTTGCCTTTACTTTTTACAGTAGAAGTTTCTTCAGTTTCTTTCCACTCCATTACAGTCATCAAATCTTCATAATTGACAACTCTGGGATGCTTTGTGGCAAATCCCAGCCGTTTCTTAAACCATTGCATCTTTTCCTTTGAAGGAAATTGAATGACAATAAAATCGGCCTTATCGGGTACTTCTCCCGAAAGATCAACATCAGGTAATACATCAGGTAATTCGGTTGTGGACAGTAAATATCCTTTTAAATCCTTATCCTTGAAACCAGTTATCTTACTAATCTCAGAAGCTTTCATTCCCTGAAATTCTTCACCCTGTAATAATGCAGCCAATTTCCCAGCATCCCATTCCTGTCCTTCGCCGGTTGTATTGTCAATCATAGCATAACCAGCAGCCTCGCGTTCGGTTTTAAAATCCTGCCATACGACAGCTATCTTTTTATAGCCGAGTTTTTTCATTGCAAAATATGTGTTATTACCTTTATATATTTTGCGATTTTTACGCCAGACACTCACTGGAGTACGTTGCCCGTAAATCTTGAGCGATTCGCAGATTTCGTCAATTTTTTTGTTGTACTTTTTAGGGTTCTTTTCCCAAGGTTTGATAGAATCAATATCTATAATCTCAAGATTATTGATAATATCAAGTTCTTTCTTCACATCGTGAAGCACACTCTTTCCTTTTGCTTTTGATTTGACTTTGAGATTCACTTTCTCCTCCTGTTCGTTTTAGTTTCATAAACTTCTGATAGTTGTATAATATCAATAAAATCTTTAGAGAGATACCAAGCTCCTATAAGACCTCCTTTAGGTTTTTTTAAACGTAAAATTCCCAACTGATGTAAATTTTCACAGAACCGCTTGCATGTCTCAAGAGGCAATCGCATTATATCTGCAATATCCTGATTCTGGTATAATCCAGAAGCATCCTCTTCGTACATCCCTTTTATAATTCCGTCAAGGTGTGCAGGAGCAGTTCCGCGTCCCATTTTTTTAATCAATTCAAAATCATCATCGTTTACGGTATCCCTCCACTTAAATTGTGCTAATCCCATTGAGAGCTTCGTCATCTGAATTGATAATCGCGTAGGACTTTCAATATATGCTCTGCGCTCAATTTCTCGAGTAAAGCGGTTTCGGGTTACGGTTCCACGCATCTGTGCTATCCAAAAAGCAAGAGCCATCATTTTTTCCCGTAAATGCATAGGAAAATCCGGTGACTCCCCAAAATCGTGGTCCAATACCTTTGCAGCCGTTTCACGTAATTTGGCTCGCATATCCTCCTTTACTTTGCTTTCGCCTATTTGGTTATCCATTGCTCTACTCATTACTTTACAGGTCTCAGCGAAGCTTGTCATAGGAGGGAATTTATAGCTAATAAAACGCTCGCCCATAGCAGTCCCTCCTTCGAGATAAATCTCAATTGCTTCTGTAACACCTGCCAGTATACCAAATTTTGATTCGTAAGCACGACGCGAACCTGTACCAAATTCGTTCGCACACTTACCATCGTATGCATCACGTAATTGACCAAATATCGCTTCCCTTGCCTGTTCGTTCATATTTAATATATCTGTAAAATCTTTTACAGTTAATATCTGCTCGTTCAATCGTGGAATCAATGATGGATCTCCTCCGCCAGCACTCGCACTACCAGAAATCAATGTATGCGGAGTAATCTTACTGACAGGATATATTCGTGGTGCATCATCAAGACTCATTATTATTTCACTTTTACCACATCCCGAGGGACCAACAAGGAAAGTCCATACTGGATCCCCTGGAAGGCGATTAGCAATAATGGTACCGAACGCGACGTCAATTGGATCTGTTGACGGGAGGTATAGAAATTCTCTATATGCCTTGTAAACCTCTTCATAGTGTAGTCCTACACCTGTAAAGGGTTTTTTCCGTTCTTTTTCATCTTTTACTTTTTTAGGTTCTTGGCCTTCTGGATAATCAATTTTCGGCGGCTCAGGCTTCATCATAGACACGAGCTGCTTTAATGTTCTGTATGCATTGCCTTTCTTTTTCTTGTAAAGGTCGTTTAAATCGAAACCATCTTTGTAAAATTTAGGCCAATTTACAAAGTCTAAGCTCTTTGTTATACCTTTTAAATTATCATACACCTTATGCATCCCTAATTTACCAGCTCCAGGCCGGAAAATCCCATGCTTATCAGTGCGGTCGTAATCATTGTCATAGACAACATGAACTATTTTACCACTAAAAAATCCAGTCCACTCTGCTTTGAAAGTCGTAGCACCTGGGACAGCAAGGACAATCGTATCCTTATCAAGATCATTATTCTCTGACAATTCGTGCATTGTCATTGCATCCCATTCACCTTCGCATAACCAGATTGTCTTATAAGGTCTATCAAGTTCCCACCATCCAAATAATGCAGATTTACATCCAGCACTATTCATCAGAGTACCGTCTTTACGATAGATTCTTATATTATAGAGTTCGTCCTGTTTCTCATTCCAAATAGGGATAAGATACGTTTCGTTTACAGGATTATATCCCACATTAAAATATTCGAACGTCTCTAATGATATCCCACGCTTATCAACAAGAGCTTTCGCCTTTTCGTGTCTGAAATTTTCAATTCCGTGAGAAACTAATTGTTCGAGAAACATCTGATATCCCCCGTTATGAGTGCAAACTTTGCAGTCCCATTTCTTAGTTTCTGGATTGACAAAAAATTTCTTATTTGATCCACAAAAAGGACATCTCCCTATTATCTGATTATTACCAGATGTTCCTTGTGGTAGAAATCCATGTTGCCTAAATATCTTCAAGTTCGGATGATTTAGACTGATCCCTGCCATAAAAATCGTTCGCTCTTTCTTTAAGGTCGTTCAATGTTTTTGTAATACACTTCCAATCGTGGTCGTTTTTCTCGATCCACAAGAGTAATGCCTGCATCTGTCTTATTGACAAGTACCCAGGAGTTTTTGACTCCACGGGTAGACCTGCTTTTTCAACGATGCGCTGAACGAGCTCATTTCTCTTTAGTTTTCTCGGCATTGATACATTCCTCAATCCACTTGTAAGTTTTTTGTAAACCTGCAAACAGAGGCCTTGACGGAGCCCATCCAAGTTTTTCCTGTATTAAGCGGTTATCACTATTACGACCGCGAACACCTATAGGACCTCCAATATGATGTAAATTAACATTCTTACCAGAAATTAAAGTAATCATACCAACGAGTTCGTTGATCGTTACCATTTCTGAAGACCCGATATTTAATGGTCCATGAAAGTTTGCATTCATAAACCGACGAATAGCCTCTAAAGCTTCGTCAATATAAATAAAAGAACGGGTTTGCTCACCATCGCCCCAGATATCAATTGTTCCACCCTCTGGAGGAAGAGAAGCAATTTTACGGCAAAGAGCAGCAGGAGCCTTCTCCCTTCCACCCGTATAAGTCCCATAAGGACCGAATACGTTATGAAAACGGCAAACCCGTATATTAAGCCCGTAATTCCTGTTCATGGCAAAATACAGTCTCTCAGAAAAGAGCTTTTCCCAACCGTATTCGCTATCTGGATTTGCTGGATAAGCACTATGCTCAGCAGTATGTGGGAATTCGTTGTCTTTTTGATTTTCTTGCGGATATACACAAGCTGAAGATGAATAAAAAACTTTCAGATCAGGAATCAATTCTCTATTCTCTGTTAATGTCTTACAGAGAGCTATATTAATTCGGGCGGAATTAATCATAACTTCCACATCATGTTCGCCTGTAAATATGAATCCGGCTCCGCCCATATCTGCAGCGAGTTGATAGATCTCATCGTACTTATGCATCTGAAAAATGAAAGTCCAATTGTAAGGAATCGCCATGTCCATTGTAAAAAACTTTTCACAGCCAAGACCTTCTTTAGGACAAAATTCTGGAGCTTTTATATCTACTCCATGCACACGATAGCCTTCTTTATGCAATTTTCTGCAAAGGTGACCGCCAATAAATCCGCCTGCTCCTACGACGAGCGCTCTTTTCATTTTGATTCCCCTTTCTTTTCTTTCTCACTCATAACTTCTCCAAGCTGTTCTTCAAGAAGTTTTATTTTATCATCTTTGCGACCCATCTCAGCCACAAGATTATTTATTACTACGGCGAGTTCTACTTTGGAGATAAATGCAAACTCTTTATCCCGTAACACTTCACAAAGCTCTTTCGATTCCTTTATGACCTGTTGGATACGTTTTTGGTCTGCATCTTTTTTGTGGTTATTACTCATAAATACCTCCTTATAAATGTTGATAAATTATTTTAACAAGTATTTTTCCCACTCCAATTTTTTCATCTGTTTCTCCAAAGCAGTTTCAACATCTTTGGTCACAAATAAAAATTTCCTTCGTATTGCTTCTTGCAGTTCTAAGGGATATTGCTGCATTATAAAGCACACTCGGCAGTTCTTAAACTTACCAATAGGTATCTTATCGTTCATTCCCAATGGCTTCCAATTAACTGTTTTCTTTTTCAATTTAAGCTTTTTCTTCTGCATTGTGGCTCCTTATTAATTGATAAAAGCACATCCTGTATCGACCAATTTTTGTACTTCGTTCCAATTGATTTCTGCGCCTTTCGCTGCATCCCATGTTGTTTTTGTTGATTTCCATTCCACCTCCAGCGGAACTTCAATCTCAGGAATATCTACCATTAATGCAGACACCTCGTGCCGAATTTGTTCTCTATATTGCAGCATTTCCCGAGGATAATGGATTACAAGCTCGTCATGAATTGGTAATACAAGACGTACACGATTATCCCAGTTCTCCTTAAAGTATTTAGCGACCATAATTTCAGCTCGCTTTAAGATAAGAGCAGCCGTCCCTTGGATAAGATAATTAAGAGCCGAATATGCTTTTGCAATTTGTATATACAACCGACAACCGAACGGCAATTCAATATATCCGGTTTCTTTTGCAATACGGGCAACATTACGGCATAGATTAGCAATCTCAGGAAATTCAGAAGCATAACGTTCGTATGCGAGGGGTCCTTCAATTTTTGGATTAATAAATTTTAATGTCTTACCGACCTTTATTGGTGATGCACCATAACCCAAAGAGAAGTGTCCATTTTTAGATGCATCATATAAAATTTTATCAAGTTTCTTAGAGCGAAATCCTTTAACATAAGAACAGTTTTCATATACACTATCCTCATAGAGTGGATCCATTAGGTCTAACTCTGGGTAGAAGATATGAGCAGCGATAATATGCGGATGCTCACCCTGTCGCATGGCTTCTATCATTCTTTGACTCTGTGCTCGGTCAATTATAAGTCGCATCTCTATACCACTATAATCCACAAAGTCCATAAGTCCACGTTGACGAGCTCTAAAACATTTTCTTGCAGGTATAGCAAAAGGATTATCAAGCTTCTCCTTTTTAGATATACTTTGCATATTTGGGTTTTCGCTTGACTGCCTTCTTGTCTTTGCTTGACAAGAATTAATTGTAGGGAATATAATTCCCTCTGCATTCGCAAATTCTTGATAGCTTTGAATCATTGACAATGCATTGGACCATGTCCGCCATTTTAAAGTCATATCAAGAATAGGATCGTCATATCCCATATCTTTGAGAGCTTTTATAGCTTCTTTATCTGTAGCAGGCTTTTTCTTCTTAGTAAGCTTTACAACGGGAAAGCGGAATTTTTTGTAAAATAATCTATGTAATTGAGGATCACTATTTAGATTTACGTATTCACCAAGATATTCGTAAACTTCAAGATTTAATTTGTCGAGATCATTAGTAAGCTTTTCTACTAATTTATTTGATTCTTCCCAATCTAAGAGTATACCGAATTTCTCCATTTCAAGAGTTTCGCGTATCAATTCGATTTCTACAATATAGTCAATGTATAGCGGTTTATTTTGCGTAAATTCTTCAATCCACGTAAGGAATAAGAGCATTGTACGCTCGCCGTCAGCAATTTGGTAATTATGCATAAGGTGTTTATCTACGCGATCCCACCTGTTCCCACGAGCTTTTGCTTGCCGTTCTACAGCAAAGTCTAAATCTTTTGAATAACCACTCAGCACCCAAGGAGCATAATCTAAAGAATGCGACGGCCACAAATTACGCAACATCCTGGACATAATCATAGTATCGTGCCAAACAAGATTAGGATGTATAAATATTTTATGTCTACGCAACATTGCCAGTTCGTATTTATAATTATGAGCTACGACAGCATAAGAACCATCTCCGAATATCTGCTGTAAGCGATTCCATCCACGTTGATTGTGATTGAGATCATCCGTGTCAATTCTCCAAACTTCGCTGCGACCATCCGGCCATGTGAACACGAATGCAAAAATCTCAGCGACATCTGTATCAAGACCTGTCGTTTCAACGTCAAATCCAACCACATTACGCTTTCGCATATAACGACGCCAGAGCTTATTAAGATGTATAGTAATTGCACTCTGTCTCTTTTTGTGCTCTACAGCTATTTCTGCAGGTTGTCGTTTATGCTTCACCTGTATAGGTTTATTTGTTTTATGTTTTAATAATACAGCCATGAGAGTATGAAAAGAGGGGACCGAAATCCCCTCATATTGATTAAGGTTTAAGATACGGTTATTTCTTTGCTGTTTTCTTAACCGTTTTCTTTACGGTTTGAATTGTTTCGGTGAGCTCTAACGCTTCGAGAAGAGCTTTCTCATCATCGTCGAGTTCTTTTTCCGGGAATTTACATTCCGCAATCGCTGCCTTGATATCATCAAGATCCGCATCTTCAGCAATCTCAACATCCCAGGTTCCGCAGAAAACTTTTGCCTGTTCCAACAGTTCGTCATCTTCAGCCGATCCGCCTTCTTCAGAGCCTTCTCCTTCACCTTCCTCTTCTCCGCCGAGTGCTTCCTGTAAAGCTTCACGAAGTTTATCTTCAGATGCTTTCTTCATCATAAGTTTATTTTTGAAACCAAGATCTTTCGGATCGATTTCATTCTCTTCGATCAACGACAGGAGGCCTGCTTTATCAAGTTCATCGAGATCAACATCGTCGGAGCCTTCTTCAGTACCTTCTTCAGTACCTTCTTCAGTACCTTCTTCGTCTCCACCATCGATCTGCTCTCGAATAGCTTCGCGGAGAGTGTCCTCATCCATTTTGCGCCATCCGTCAATATCCAGATCATTGTCTTTGACAAGAGCGCGGAGCTCATTTTTGTCCATTGAATCAAGATCAATTTCCTGTTCTTCACCGGACCCAGAATCTCCACCCTCGTCATCATCAACAACAGAAATAATATCAACGTTTGTAAAGTCGCCAGAATGACGAACACGTCCTTTAACGACCGGAGCTGCTTCCTTGACTTCAAGCAATAAATCTTCCAGCTCTTCCGGATCTTCGGGGATTTCCACATCCAACATTGCAAGCCAACGACGAGCAAAAACCGGTCCCATATCCGTCTCAAGATTCATACCATCGCGAATGACGACACCTTTGTGCTCGCCTTCAATAATAACATGCTCACGCTTGATGCGGAGTTTTCCGCCGGTAGTCTCATCCAAACAAGCTTCCTGCAGTTTCATAACATAGACGTCTTCGGGAATATCCGCAGCACCGAACATTTCCTTATAAGCCTGTTCACTCCCCTGCCATCCTGCCTTCATCTTTTTGAGCTTCGCTCCCCATTTACTTTTAGCAGTCATAAGACTGTCCTCCTATAAATTAATGTTTAAACAAGTCCCCGTCTTCTGACGAGATTTCAAATTAATGCGATTTTGGTCGAATACGAAGTTTCTTCTTTGCGCTCGTACCTCCTTTCTTTTCTTCATCAGGACCATAACTTCTATCTTGTTGGTTTTCCCATGCAAGCTGAAGATTATCCCAAGCTTCATTTGCCGATCCTCCCATAGGGATTTTATAAATAGGTCGGCCGTCCGTTGTCAAAAATCTTCCTTCGCAGCGAGTTCCAGCAATAACAGATTCAGTCCCGCGTATCTGCAAGAATCGCTCCGTACCAATAAAATGATAGTAGAATATATTGTCAATCACACCTTCGTAAAAATCTTCAGTCGCACCTGAAAATTTTGGTACTGTCCGTACGTATTCTTTGCCATCATCGCCACGATATTCTTCAAGTTTCTCATGAGCAATAACGACGAAAGCCATATCTGCGTTCGCAATTTGCAGATGTATATCTTCGAACTCCGAACTCACAGCTTTCCAACTTGCACCGAAGTCTTTCATTTTTCCAGGATGTGATATACCTTCTTTAGCACAAACATATTTAAGACACAAGTCGTAAGCTTTACTTCCAGGATCAAAACATGCCGTAACGAAATCATGTCCACCTTTTTGTAAAGTCTTACAGTAACCACGAACATCTTTCCAATCCGTGAAACATCCGCCTTTTCGCGGTAATTTGTAAACTCTTTGAGCTTTCGTTCCTGGTTCAAACATAAAGAAAACCGCATTAGGAAAACGAGAAACCAAACTTGTCTTCCCAATTTTCTTCCGACCATAGATAAGAAACGAATAATCAATCAATTGCTCTGCCGGTTCCGTTGGATCACTGGGAAGTGAGTAATCGACACCGAGGCCAGATTTCCCTTTTCTCAATTTACCAGTTTTCCCCGTCATTACCTTTGTTACTTGTGCCATTCTGACTCCTTCCATTTTTACGAACGGGATCTAAATGGTCCTTTAATTCTTCCCGCTCCATGTAAAGTTCTTGGACAATATCCAGGACGTCCGTTAAGACGTCCCGTAAATTACCCCGATGCTCCATAAATGAAGCTTTTATTTTATTCTTGATAGTTTCGTTTGTAATCTTTATACGGAGTAAAATATTTAATTCCATATCGTTTAAAGTCGTTGCTGGTCTACTCATACTAATTTACCTCCGCAATGAGGACATACAATATTATCTTGAGAACAGGCCATCTGATACACCTTATCCCGTGTCAAGCGCTTTGGTATTTTCCTTTTACGCTTGTACACTCCCAGAGAAACCCTTCTCAAGAAGCCTGCCATTGTCAGGATAGAACAATAATGGTTTATTGTTTCAATCCTAAATTGACAATCAAAGATATCATCATGTAATGACGATAACGATATTGCTCCATTGGTCTCATTAAAGAAATCTCTTAATGATCCCCATGCCGACATAGAACCATCTTTAAGGGTCCATTTCATCTGGTACCTCCTTCTGCTTGAAGTTAAGGATTTAACTCAACGAAAAGTGGATGCGTCTTAGTATATCCGACAAGCTTACCAGATGCACAAGCTCGCAGGAAAACACACTTAAATCTTGTAACACAATTCTTTTCGTTTCTGTATATTTTCAAACGATAATTTAATAAATCGTTGATTTCGTTCAATTTCCATAAGAGTTCCTGTTTAAATTCCATCTTATCAAGTTTTGTAAACGGAATCTCCCATCGTTTGAAGAAGTGTCTGGGGTCTTTACGTATTTCTCTACGAAGTCTATTTTGAAATTGAAACAGTGTCTCACCCTTGCCGAGTTTATGGCCTGGATTACGGATCACGTTGTAAACCACACCTGCGACAGTATGTCCGTATTCCTGTTCTTCTGCAAAAGTATAAAATTGTGATTGAAAATCAAAAGCTATTTTTTCAGCAAGAGTATTCTCTTCAATACGAGCAGAAGTTTTTGTTTCCATAATCCAAACCTTATCATTCTGCATATATCTTAAATCCTTCTTACCTCTCAAGCGAAAACCTTTCCATTTAAAATCGAAAATATTTTCTGCGCCAAGGATTTTAAGATCCTCAAAGTCCTTTTTATAGAACCTTATATACTCGGTTACAATCACAAAAGCCATCGCTTTAATCCGTACTGCATCCTCTTTATGCGAATCTCCAAGCCAGTCCTTATTCTTTTTGTCGTATGTATCAATCCACTTTTTTATTGTGGTTAATTTTGGCAATTTTTTATGAAACATAAAATAAGAGTATATCTTATCAAGAGTATCATGTGTTATACTGCCATTCGCAAAAGCTTTTTTATTCTCTTCAGTCCCCCATTCGTTTATACGAAGTAAAAATTCTACACGACATTTTAGGTAACACATTATAAGACCTTGTGTTATCCCGTCCCGTTGGAGGCTATAATCAGGAAGAGAAATATCCCGTATACGTACTATTTCCTTTTTAAATTTACTCTTAACTTTAATATTCATCGTATACCTCTTAACTGTAAAAATACTTCTGATAAAGTACGAACATCTTGTAAATATGTTGGACTTGCTCTACCGCCGAATTTTAAGTGATAAGCTGGATGCGTTATTCGAGATGCACCTGGAAATTCTTTTTTATAATAAGATTCGGCTGTACGTCCAAGAAACACAACTAATTCTGGTCTAACAGCTTTAGATATTTCCATTACATTCTGCATACATGAAAGGACTTCTAACTTATTTGGTTCTCTATTGAAACCATAATCCTCTCTTTCAGGATTCCATATCCAAGCTCTACATAGAGTGCAATTAGTTAAATAATAAGAAGGTATAGGTACATTGACAAGCTTAGAAGCTTCCTGTAACATCTGTAATAATAAATCACCATCTTTACCAACTAATAATTCTCCAAGAAGATCTTCTGTCTTATCAGGACTATCTCCTATTAATAAAAGTTTTGCCGGTATTTTACCGCGACCAATAACTTGATTTCGTGCATGAGATTTTAATGAACATCCCTTACATAATTTGATCTTTGAAAATCTCCGAAGTTTTATTATTTTCCCCATGATTTATTCCTTCGCTTAATCTTTTTGGCTCTACTTGGCTGTCTTTTTGTGTTCAAGAACAATCCCATACGCGACATCCCTAATCCTACCGCATTGTCAATATGATCGCTTGGATAATCTTGCCCGTTTATACGGAGTATTTTTGCCTTTAATACAGCATTCGGCATCTGTCCTTTCCACTCTCTCGCTGGGAGTAAGCGGGTTTCTATTCCACGCCGACGGGCTTCGTTAGCGAATCCACCGACCAGATATGCAAGTTTTGACAGATTTTGTCGCTTTGCAGCCGTAACACTTTTAAAACTTCCCTCCCAGAATTCTACACCTTCTATATAAACATAGCGTAAACCAGGATATACATCCAATAATTCTGAAAATTTTTGCCATTGAAAAGCGAGCTCGTCTTCTTGCATTTTAATAGACTTTGCATGCGATACATTTATTTGTCCCGTTACCGGATACAAATCGCCCTTCCAATATGCCCATCCCGTATGATCCCCAGGATCTATCGAGAGTGCTTCTTTGAGATATTGCATATTGTGAATCCTTCCTTATCTTCACGGACAAGTTCATATTCATATAATTCGAATGAAAATATAAAGTATCTTGATAAATGTTCTATCCGTTCTTCAGGTGTACCAGCATTGAACAAGTCCCGTTTATTAACTGTAATCTCAGCTTCACCTTCTAACATTCTACGAACCACATCGGCAAAAACTTTTTTGTTTACAAATCCAGGACCGCTCACATTTACCTCCTATAAAAGATTATGTTTCTTCTGCAGACGTTGCACCAATTTCCGCATCATTGCTTGTTTGCCCTCTTTGCGTACAAGGTTTTTCATCAGATCTTCTTCAATTGTATCTTGACAAACAAGATCTATGATTAATGAAGAATCATTCTTTGCTGTATTGACAACACGATCTTCGACCTGCTCGCGGGTTTCTCCTCCTTCAGGAGAAGAATAAAATACAACCGTATCAGACGCCGATAGGTTTACTCCATGCCGTATTGTTACGGGCTGAGCTACAATTAGATCAAGATCACCTTTTTGGAATGCTTTATAGATTTCTGGACGTTTTCTTTTTGATACTCCACCATAAACCATTCCTACAGAATACTTTTTACTAAAATATTTTGCTATCTGTTTAACTTCTGGAACAAAGTGAGCTATAATCACGACTTGTTCATTTTTTAATTCGCCTTCAAGCAGGTTCTCAAGCTCTTTAATTTTCGCGTAAGACACGAACTCACGATCAACGAAACCACCACATAGCCTTCTAAGCCAGATATATTTTGTGGTCGCATATATCGTCTCCTGTTGGACATCTAAATAATCAAGTAAAAATTCTTTTTCAATTTTCTCGTAAATTTTACGCATCTTACTGGTTATCTGTACCATTCGTTTCTCATATACTTTACGGCCTCCCAGCTTTACGTCAGATCGCGTTAAAAAGAAGGTATGCTTTGCAAGGGTGTTCATTAGGTACTTACTACTATCGGGCTTTATATAAGGCGTATAATTGATTATAGCGAAGTGTTTATGCCTAAATTCCCAAAAGTTTTTTTCATCCCATATACTTTTATCAAGAAATTGTAATTGGCAAAAGTAATCCAGTTCAGACTCTGGAGCAGGAGTTCCCGTTAAAATATAACGGTGATTGGCGTCCCGGAAATTGTCAATATAAAATTTTGTAACCGTCGATTTAGGACCTTTTATAAATGTACTTTCATCTATTATTACAGTATCAAAATGATAGTCGGCAATCTCAGGAATTACCTGATGTCCTTCTTTATTTAGTAAAAACCATTTACTCGAAGCGTATTGATCTTGTAAAGCTTGAAGACGTTCATTTCGTGTGCCATATAATTCCACAATACCATGAACCTGTTCACGCTCTAAATCAAGTTCAAGGCTCCATCCGTACAGAGCAGAGTAGGGAGCAACGACAAGTATTTTCCGGGAACCACGAATCTTTACGGAACGTATTGCCACGATAGTTTTCCCTAATCGCATCTGTACGAACAGAGCAGGATGCACTTCGCGCAAGCTGTATTTCAGCATTATTTTTTGGTAATCGCGAAGAGGCCTTCTCATTAGTAGATCATCCCATCCATTTCCATTAGGACACGTAATTTGTTAATCATTGCGAGCTTTTCTTCCATCTGTGAAATGAGAGCTTTAATCTCAGCGAGAGCTTCGTGGTTTATTTCAATACTACTTTCAGCTCCAAGTTTTTGACTCGCAAATTTTATCACTTCGCCAATTGCTTGGTGATAGCTTACTGTTCCGCGTAAATCTTCAATACGCTCTTGAAACGCAGAAGCCATTTCATTGAGAGTCTCCATTGAGAACATTGCTGCGGACCACTTGTCGAAATCCGTTACGATTTCTAACCCTTCGGCCTGCTTTTCCATTGGAAGACTTACCACAAATTTTCTTAGACGTTCGACTGTCTTTATCATTGTCAATCTCCTCTTTAGAGTAATTCTATAAGATTTTTATAGTTTGTTTTAGACATGATATTTACTTTTTTAAGATAATTCTATCACTCTGCTGGATCTGATTAACCATTTCTTTCTGCCAAGGATACCTAACAATTCCCCCGACACCTTGTAACTTACTAAAATATTCAGGATCGTTTTTGATACGTTCTTCCTGTTCCTCTTTTTGCTTTTTAGCAATTAAGGCATGGAGCTTTTCCTGCTTTGTACGGTACTCAGCTATGAACTTTTCTTTAACCGAAGTATACTTTGCAGATAATTGCGCCAGTTCTTCCGATGTCATAGCTTCTAATACTTTATTAGAGAGCAATGATGGAAGTGTGTATTTACCAGACATAATTTATTTCCTTTCAGGTCCTTTTAATAAACGGGGAAGGGAGCTGGACCCCTCCGCTCCTATCCCCTAATAGACTGGATCAAGGAGGTACCAAAAACTCCAGTCTACTTTTTCTTTTTAATAACAAGCTTTTTTTTCGCGACAATCGGTTTCTTTCCAGCAGGCTTTTTCGCCGGTTTATTTGTTGCCTTTCCTGCAGCCTTCTCAGTCTTTGCTGGTTTTTTAGCAGGCGCAGAACCACCATCGTTCTCAATTGGCTGTACAGGTTCCTCTGGAGCAGGATAACCGATCGGCTCAAATTGCCCTTTATTAAGTGTACGACGGTAGAATCCAACACGATCAGGAGTAATCTTATACTCAATTTCAGACTCGACCATAAGAGCAATTTCTTCATCTGAATATTTACGTTCCAGCAAAAGCTCACAGACTTTTACTTTGCTCTCATGAGCTTTGGTTCCAGGCTTAGACCCTGTAATCCATGCAGGCGCATCACCAGAACTGGCAGTCGTTACAGGAGTCGCTTTCTTTGTTGCTTTCTTTTCATCCGGTTTCGTTGTGGTTTTTGTAGTTTTCTTTGTGGCTCTTGCCATCTCTAACTCCTCTTCGTTAAGTTTTAAAATATTTTTGTCTTTTGCTGTTTGCCAAATTGCTTCTAATATAACTGGCAAATTGTAATCTGACTCCTTTGGTTCAATTCTTTGGGAGTCGTGACCTCGGTCAATTAATCGACTGTAAATCCGTTCGAATAACTCCTCAAGAGTACCTCCTTCCTCGGGAAATGGTTTACGATACACCTTATACCAGAACTCGTTTACAATTTTATCCGTATTATACGGATGATTATTGTCAAGAGACCAAAAAATATTCCACATGAATATATCAGCATCTATATGAGCTCTGTATTCTTTCTCATTAAAACTTTCAGGGACCATCCTCTTCTTACATGTCCCTTCAGTATGCGCCTCCCATGGATTTTTTTTCTTGTGCTTTACAATCATGAGAACTGCTCCGATGTACATTCGGTGTAAGATTTATCGTCCCGCCATCCATCAAAGAAGGCATGTTTTAATTTCCCTCTCCCAGCGATTTCTTGATAACAGACACGGAGTGGTCTTTTCATATATCGGTTATTATCTGCATCTGTGCCGAAAGCTTTATACTCAATTGTCATTAATTCTTTTTCTTGTAGACTAAAACCAGTTACCGATCCCATATCGACTTCTTTACCGTTCTCATTGAAAACGGCTATTGAGACAGCCGTAACAAGTCCTTTTTGTGTCTCACTTTCAGACACTTTAAAATCAGTTACAAAGACATCGGCCTCTCTAATTCCCTTTAACTTCCACCATCCATCGTAAGCTTTTTGTTTAAAAACCAAACCCTCCCAATTTTGTTTTTTGGCAAGCTGTAAAAAGTATTCTAATGCCTC
>Ga0265293_10001914_pt1 | contig 43778 bp, 44 predicted proteins | sample Munlanlewell138R_FD_192505 | JGI IMG/M metagenome (GOLD analysis project Ga0265293, IMG submission 192505) | Leachate microbial communities from a municipal landfill in Southern Ontario, Canada - Leachate well 138R | ecosystem: Engineered > Solid waste > Landfill > Unclassified | place: Canada...
CGGGAAGCATCATCTTTCGCACGATGGACACGCCCGAGCGGATCGTTGGCTATGAGGTGGCCGATTCGCTGGTGGACGAGCTCGACACGCTCAAGACTGAGCAGGCCCGCGAGGTCTGGAACAAGATCATTTCCCGCAACCGGCAAAAGAAGCCGGACGGCAGCTTGAACACTGTCGCGGTCGCCACGACGCCTGAAGGCTTCAGATTCGTCTACGAGCGCTGGCAAAAGAGCCCGGCACCCGGCTACCGGATCATCAAGGCCACGACGTACAGCAACGCAAGGAATCTGCCAGAGGGCTACATCGACAGCTTGAAGGCGTCGTACCCATCGGCTTTGCTTGCGGCCTACCTCGAAGGCGAGTTCGTCAACCTGACTGCCGGTAGCGTCTACCCCGAGTACGACCGCAACCTGAACGCGAGTGACGTGACGATCAAAGCGGGCGAGGCGCTGCATGTGGGGCTGGACTTCAACGTAACAAAGATGGCAGCAGTGGTGCATGTGCTCAGAGATGGCGAGCCGCATGCGGTAACGGAATACACAGACGTATTCGACACCCCGGCCATGATTGCGCTGCTGAAGTCGCGCCATGCAGGGCACTCGATCATGGTCTATCCGGATGCGTCAGGAGGGTCGCGCAAGGCCAACAATGCGAGCGTTACCGATTTGTCATTGCTGCGTTCGGCTGGCTTTACGGTCTGCGTAAACAGCCAGAACCCGGCCGTGAAAGACCGGATACTGAGCGTGAATGCGCTGATTCACAAAGATGGGCAGCGACGGTACCGGGTGAATGTCGACACCTGTCCGCACCTGGTGGAGTCGCTCGAAAAGCAGGCCTACGACAAATACGGCGAGCCCGATAAGGCTGGCGGGCTTGATCACGTTATCGATGCCGCTGGTTACTTCATTGCGTACAAATTCCCGCTGGTGAAACGCACCGCGAACAAAATTGAATTGAGAGCTTTCTGACATGGCAGACGTTTCCACCCCATTGCCCGCGTATACGGCAATGCTTCCTGACTGGCAGCTTGTCGATGCACTCAAGGGCGGTACACGCGCCATGCGGGCGGCTGGCAAGGCCTATTTGCCGCAATGGCCAGCCGAGGATGACGACGATTACAAGATTCGCCTGCAATCGGCTGTGTTGTACCCGGCACTGGCCCAGACCGTTGAAAACATGGTTGGTCGGGTATTCATGCGCCCGATCGTTCTGGGTGAGAGCGTGCCAGATGTCATTCGCCAGCAGACGGCAGACTTTGACCTGCAAGGCTCACGCCTGGATATTGTCTCTGCGCAGTGGTTTGACCAGGCACTGACCTATGGCCTTTCCCATGTGCTGATTGATTACCCTCGGGTCGAGGGTCAGCCTCGCAACCTGGCCGAAGAGCGGCAGATGGGAAACCGGCCTTATGCGACGGTCATTAACCCCAAACAGGTGATTGGCTGGAAGTCGGCCCGCATCGGCGGCGTTGAAAAGCTCACCCAGGCGCGAATCCTTGAGCAGGCCACTGAAGATGATGGCGAGTATGGTGTTGAGGCGCACGAGCAAATCCGTGTGTTGTATCGCGGCGGCTTTCAGGTGTATCGAAACACGGACTCTAAGTGGGTGCTGGTCGATGAAGGGCTGATGTCTGTCGAGGATATTCCCCTGGTCACGCTGTACACGAACCGAACAGGCTTCATGACGGCGACACCGCCGCTCATTCATCTGGCCAACCTGAACATCAAGCACTGGCAGCAGCAGTCTGAGCAGGACACCAACCTGCATATTGCGCGTAACCCGATCCTGTTTCTGACCGGTATCGATGACGGCGAAATCAAGTTCGGCAGCCGGTATGCGCTGACATCAAGCCAGCCAGACGCCAAGGGCTCATACATCGAGCACACGGGCGCCGCGATTGCCGCCGGCCGCCAGGCGCTCGAAGACCTGAAAGACGAAATGCGCGAGGCCGGGGCGCGCCTCTTGAAGAAGGGCCAGGCCGCCGCGAAGACAGCGACGGAGAGCCGCGATGATTCGATCAATGAGCAGTCCCAGCTGGGGCGCATGGCCCAAGCGCTGGAAGATGCCTTGGATCTGGCCTTGCAGTACATGGCCGCCTGGCAGGGCCTTGAGCAAGACGCCGGCGCTGTGGCTGTGAATGATGACTTTGATATCGAGGTGATTTCCGATCAGTCGGTCCAATCGCTGGTGCAGATGGCCGCCACCGGTCAGCTGTCGACCCAGACGCTCTTTACCGAGCTGCAGCGCCGAGGGATCCTGTCTGATGACCTGGACTGGGAGGCCGAGCAGGAGCGTATCGTTTCTGGTGGCGTTCGAGAGCTGGCATGAACCGTATTGAGCAGATTATTGCAGCGGGGCTCTTGGGCAACGAGATCGTCGCTCTGAGGTTTGCGGCCGCGCAAGAGCGTGAAGTATCGGCCAAGGTTGAAACACTGCGGCGCATTGCCCGAAAGCTGGGCATTGAGCTCAAGCTTGATACCCCTGCCGAACAAGCGAAAGCCATTCGTGATTTTGGCGCTGAAGCCTCTGCTGTGTTTGATGCTATTGCCACCCAGCAGGCGCAAGACCTTGCCGAGTTTATGGCGCTGACCAGTGAGGCAACTGTTGCGGTGGTCAATGGTGGTCTGGCCGTTGATCTTTTCAAGCGGCCCAACCGGTTGTCCGCGCGGGTTGAATCGTTGCTTATCGATGGAGCCCCATCGCGTGACTGGTGGAAGCGCCAGGCAGACGCGGTGCAACGAGCATTTGCCCGGGAAGTCCGCACTGGGTTCGTATCGGGTGAGACCACCGAAGCAATTGCCCGCCGAATCGTCGGCATGCGTGGCCAGCCGGGGATTCTCGATGTGACGCTGCGTCAAGCCCGAACGCTGGTGCATTCATCGGTCATGACGGTGGCCAACGCCAGTGTTCAGGAAGTGATTGCCGCGAATGACGATCTTGTGAAGGGCTATTACTGGGTAAGTACGCTAGACAGCCGCACATGCCCGGTGTGCGCTTCGCGTGACGGCAAGAAATACTCGCTGGACCACCGCCCGGCCGGCCATAAGCTGCCGTGGGGCTCAGGGCCCGGTGCCATTCACATCGGGTGCCGGTGCGCGACAACCGCCTGGCTCAAGTCGTACCGTGAACTGGGTCTGGATATCGACGAGTTCGAGCCCACGACCCGGGCCAGTGCAGACGGGCCGGTTTCGGCTGGTCTGACGTTCGAGAAGTGGATCGAATCCAAGCCTGTCGCTGTGCAGCGTGAATGGTTCGGGCCTGGGCGATATGAGATGTACAAGGCCGGCAAGATTACTTTGCGTGACCTGACAACGATGACAGGCCGCGAACGAACGCTGGATGAATTACGAAAGCGTTACGAATAGATCACCCAAACCGCCCGCGTGGCGGTTTTTTTTCGACCGCACAGGGCTGGATGGCTTTGTGCAGTCTTTCGGATCGGATGATCCATTGTCTTATGGCCGGATGGCCGAGGAAACACACCATGAAGCTCAAAACCGTAGAGATCGAAGGCAAGTTCTATGCAGAAGTGCAAGAGGGCAAGCCCGTGTATGTGCATGACGACGGCAAAGAGGTTGCATTCGATGCCGCCGGTACGGTGCAAACAATCTCCCGCTTAAACGCTGAGGCCAAGACACACCGCGAAGGCAAAGAGGCCGCCGAAAAGGCGCTCAAGGCCTTCGAGGGCATCGAGGACCCGAAAGCGGCGCGTGATGCGCTCCAGACAATTGCCAACCTTGACGCAAAAAAGCTGGTGGATGCCGGCGAAATCGAGAAGGTGAAGGGCGAAATCAGCAAGGCTTTTCAAGCCCAGCTCGATGAGGCCAATGCAGGCAGGCAAGCACTAGAGCAGCAACTGTATTCCGAGAAGATCGGCGGCAGTTTTACGCGCAGCAAGCTCATTGCCGACAAGTTCGCCATTCCGGCTGATCTTGTGCAGGCACGGTTCGGGCAGTCATTCAAGGTCGAGGAAGGCAGGATCGTTGCTTATGACCCATCAGGCAACAAAATTTACAGCCGAACCCGGCCTGGCGAGATCGCCGACTTTGATGAGGCCATTGAGGCGCTTGTGGATCAGTACCCATACAAGGAACAGATTCTCAAGCCCACAGGGGCATCGGGCAGCGGTGCGCACTCGCGCGGTGACAGCCATGGTGGCGGATCAACACAAAAGGGCAGCTTTACCGGATCGTCCGAAGAGCGCCTTGCTGCCATCCGGCAGAAATTTCCAGAACTTCAATCTTGACTCTAAGGGGTAAAACACCATGGCTCTGACCGACATGAAGGTTTTCAATGCCTACCTGCGCGAAGCTGTCATCGAGACGCTTGGCCAGATGACCAACCAGTTCAACGCCGCATCGCGCGGCGCGATTCGCCTTTCGACCGATGGGTTTGATGGCGATTTTCTGATGCGCTCGAGTTTCGCCTCGTTGCATTCGGCTCGCCGCCGCGTGGACCGCTACTCGACCAACAGCTCTGTGCAGCCCACCGCGCTCACTCAACTGCAGCACAACAGCGTGAAAGTGGCCGGCGGCTTTGGCCCCATCGTTTGGGAGCCCGGTCAACTGACCTGGGTACAGGAAAACCCTGACCGCGCTATCGAGGTGATTTCGCTGAACATGTCCGAAGCAGTGATGCAGGACATGCTCAACAGCGCCATTGCCGCAGCGCGCGCAGCCATCGAAGCGCAGAACACCGCGACCGTACACAACGGCGGCACCGGCCCGATCAACTACCAGGACATCAACGGCGCACACGCCAAGTTTGGCGACCGCTCCAACACCATCGTGGCCAACGTGATGGACGGCGCTTCGTACCATGCGCTGATTGGCAACAACCTGGCCAACAGTGAGCGGCTTTTCAACGCTCAGGGCGTCCAGGTGGTCGACATTCTCGGCCGTGTGGTGGTAGTGACCGATGCGCCCGCATTGCGTGACGCTGCGACGACCTCCGCGCCAGCGCAAAGCATCGTGCTGGGCCTCGTGTCCGATGCTGTGGTGGTTCACGATGCGGGCGACCTTATCACCAACGTGGAAACCAGCAACGGCAACCGTCGCATCGAAACCACCTTGCAGGCCGACTACACCTTCGGTCTTGGCCTGAAGGGCTACGCCTGGGACACCGCCACCGGCGGCAAGTCTCCCGACGATCAGGCCATCGCCACCGGCGGGAACTGGGACAAGATCGTATCGGACATCAAGCACACCGCTGGCGTGCTGGCCAAGGCATCTGCCTAACGTGGTGTCGATCGTCACATGGCTCTGGCAGGGCAGTCGTGCGTACCTGCCGGAGCACGTCAACACTTTGGCCGGGATGTTCAGGCGCACGCTGAGCATTCCGCACAACTTCATCTGCATCAGTGACACGCCAGATGGGTTTTCGCCGTGCGTTCAGGTCATGCCGATGCCTGAGTCGGCCGGGTGGCTGACGGGCTTCTTGACCCCGGAGGGCGAGCATTTTCCCAGTTGCTACCGGCGCCTGTGGATGTTTTCCGAAGATGCCAAGGTTCTAGGTGACCGGGTTCTGCTGGTCGACATCGACATGATCGTCATGCGCGACACGTCGCATCTTTTTGATGCGAAAGCGGATTTCGTGGGGTGGCAGCCCCGCACTCAATGGGGCGATAAGCCCAGAATTGGCGGGGGCATTTACTTGCTCACGCCGGGCGCGCGAACAGATGTGTACGAGGACTTTTGCGGCCCCTCATCAATCCGCGAAGCAAGGGCGGCCGGCTACCGAGGCTCTGATCAGGCGTGGATGTCCTACAAGCTGCAAGGCTGCGAAGTGTGGCCAGATGAGGCGGGTATCTATTCGCAATCGGATGTGAAGGGGCATCTGGATAAGGCCAGCATCGTGCAGTTCAACGGCAAAGCCAAGCCGTGGAATAGCAAGGGCTGGCATACGGAGTATTGGAAGTGATCAGCGAGGATACGAAATGACAGACTTCCGGGAAATGATCCTGGCCCACAAGGGCAAGCGCATTTGTGTGATGGGCGGGGCGCCGTCCCTTGCTGATGACCTGGCCGCCATCGATGCTGACATGTTCATCAGCACCAATGGGCACGGCGCCAATCTGGTCACGCCGGATTACCTGCTGGCGATGGACGAAATCCACAAGCCAACCGGGCGACCTATGGATCAGTGGCTGCGCGAGCACGGCAGCGCGCCGATTATCAGCCCGCATCCGTATGCCGACATACGCCTCTCACGCTGGCCGCAGGAGCCGCGCTTCGTGCTGTCGGGAATGATTGCCATCTGGGCGGCCTATCTGATGGGCGCAAAGCTGGTTATTGTCGCCGGCATGGATGCCTACGGCGGCGAGGATGGCTACATCACCGAGGCCAGAAAGATTGATCCTGATGTGAATTGCCCGGTGCGCGTGGCGTCCGGCCCGCTGACGGACGTGTGGCCAGCGTACAAGCGCACAGAGAAGTTCGGGCGGTTCACTCCATCGTCAGCCATCGGCGCGTGGATCGGGCGCGATGGAGAAATCAAGGTGCGCGTGATCAAGGCAACCCAGATTCGCGGGCGCGATGTGCGGCCCGGCGATGAGTTGATGGTCATGCGCAATGATGTAGCGCCTTTGCTGCGCCATCGTATGTTGCGCGAGGTCTGATATGGCATTGATCGTCGAATCTGGCGTTGGTCTGGATGATGCCGAGTCGTATGTGTCCGTGGCCGACGCCACGACATACGCGGCCAAGATGGGGCATTCGGCCTGGTCTGCTGTCAGCGTGACCGACACTCAGCGCGAAGCCGCCTTGCGTCAGGCCACGGCCTACATCGACAGCCGGTACCGCTTTCGTGGCAAGCGGCTGACGGATACTCAGGCGCTTGAATGGCCGCGTGATGGATACGCATGGCCACAGAAGCGGGTGGCTGATGCTTGCTGTGAACTGGCGGTGCGTGCGCTGGCTGGGCCGCTGTACGCCGATGTGGATGCTCTGGTCACCGAGGAAACCATCGGGCCGCTCACGACAAAGTACGCCGCCGGCGACGGGCAGGTCAGATTCACGCAGGTTGACGACATGCTGCGCCCGCTGACGGCTGGGGTAGTGTCAACGATAAGGCTGAACCGAGCATGAGCCTGAAAGACGCACAAAAAGCGCTGGCCATGATCCAGCGAGCCAAGAAGCGGGGCAGGGCGGCCGAGCTGACGTTCTCGCGCAGCGGGCAGGGCGAATACAACCCTGAAACTGGTGAGGTCGAAGGCGGCGAGATTACCTTTGCTGGCACCGCAGTGGTCTTGCCTGCTAGTCAAGGCACAGTAGAGGCGTTCGACGTTCGTTTTGAGCGCGGCACGCTGATCGAATCCACATTGCGAGCGCTGCTGATCGCTGCCCATGGAATGGAACATATGCCACAACCCGGCGACAAGGTGACGTTTCCAGACGGGTCTTTCGGCACGATGCTTGGCTGTACACCACTTAACCCTGACGGGGCAAACCCTGTCATCTATCAAGGGACGGTCAAGCTATGAGCTTCGTGCTTGATCTGACCAAATTTGCCGAAAAGGCTGAGGCTAATGTTGAGCAGGTAGTGCGTAAGGCCACGTTTGATGTAGCCAGGTCGGTTGTCGAGAAAACGCCTGTGAAAACAGGCCGAGCCCGGGCCAACTGGCAATTCGGTGACGGAGCAATGCCAATCGGCATGCTTGACGACACGGACAAGACAGGCGAGCCGACAAAAGACAAGCTGTCGGCAGCCATCACGCAAAGCCGGGTCGGAGGCGTCACGTATGTGGCGAACAATCTACCTTACGCTTTGCGGCTGGAATATGGCTGGTCGCAGATACAGGCCCCGGCCGGAATGGTGCGAGTAACCCTAACCGACTACCAGCAGCATGTTAACCGAGCAATACAGGGTCTGAAATGAGCAAGAGACAGATCAGGGCCGCATTTGAATCCAGGCTGAGCGCTTGGACGAAGGCACAAACTCCAGTCGTCCCTGTGGCATGGGAAAACACGCCGTTTACGCCGACGACGTACCCATTTCTACGGGCGTTTATTGTTCCGGATGATACGGACAGCCTGGATCTGGCAGGTGATCACCGGCTTTACACCGGCCTGTTTCAAATAAGCGTGATCGGTGAAGTTGGCAAGGGTGCCGCACAAGCGGAGCGCATTGCCGAGAGCATAGCTGAACTCTTTCCTCTGAACTTACGAATGGCCGTCACCGATGGAGTAGTACTGGTTTATTCGCCAATGAGCGAGGGTCCAGCTATGCCAGACAGCGGGATTTTTACATTGCCGGTCTGGTGCCGGTACAGGATGGACACGATATGAAAGAGAACAAATTAAAAGTCATTTTCCGAGGTGGGCGTTGTCGCGTGTTTACTGAAAATGGCACTGAGCTAGGACACATTGTGAGCGTGCGGGTAAATGCCGAGCGGAAAGCGCCGACCTTGATGTTGGAATTTGCCGATTTTGAATTGGACTCTCAGGTCAGTGCCGACACTCCAAGTCCAGAGCTTCTAGCTCGTTTTGGTTTGACGCAGGCAGATTTTGAGGGCCGAAAATGACCGCATCAACCCTTGAGCTTCACCGAACCTTGATCCGGCTTCTGAAGGGCGCAATCACCGCCTGGGAAAAGTGGCTGGATCATCAGAAGTAACCATTTTTCAACGCTGCCACGCGAAACAGCACGCGCAAGCCTCCTGTTTCAACAGCCTCGCAGAAAACGCAATCGCCGCCATTGGGCGGTTTTTTCATTTCTGGAGGCCTACTATGGCTGTGCAATTGCCAAACGGTGTCGTCTTTTCTTTGGGCACCACAATCGATGCGGCTAAAACCGTTTCATCCATCAGCAACGCAAACCCTGCGGTTGCTACCTCAACCGCGCATGGCTTCGCCAATGGCGACATCATTCTGCTCAACTCTGGCTGGCAGAAGCTGAACGATCGCCTTCTTCGTGTGGCTAACCAGGCATCCGGCACCTTCGAGCTGGCTGGCCAAGATACAACCAGCACCACGCTTTACCCCACCGGCACCAGCGCCGGTTCGGCCAAGAAAGTTTCTGCCTGGACGCAGATTACCCAGGTTCTGGAGTGCTCCACCTCGGGTGGCGAGATGCAGTTTGCGACCTATTCATTCCTTGAGAACGACTTCGAGTCGCAGATTCCGACGCAGCACAGCGCTATGTCTTTGCAACTGAGTATCGCTGACGACCCGTCACTGACTGGCTATGCCGCTTTGAAAAAGGCGGCTGCTGACCGTGTCGCGGTTCCTGTTCGCGCACAAATGCCCGGCGGCTCCGTTATCTATTACATGGGATATGTTTCATTCAATGAAACTCCGACCATGACAAAAAATAACGTGATGGCATGCAATGCGACAGTATCGCTGCAATCGCTGCCTGTTCGTTATGCCACCTAATGAACGTTGATAACCGCAGGTGATACGTAGATAATCAACCCATGAAATATGGAATCTACTTAATTACCTGTCGGTCAAACGATCGCGTATATGTTGGCTCTGCGCATGCCGTCAGTGCACGCTGGAAAAGACATATACGCGATCTAAACGCGCACAGGCACTACAACCCGATCCTGCAGGCCGCTTGGGACAAGTACGGGGAGGCGGCATTTGAATTCTCAATCATCGAAACGTGTGATCCAGAGACGCTTTTAGAGCGGGAAACCTATTGGATAGACCGACACAGATCAGCCGGGCGGGTTTTCAATATTGCGGAACATGCACTGGCGCCCATGACGGGCCGCAGCCACCCGCATGATGTTCGTCAGAAAATCGCCCTCGGAAATACTGGCAAATTGCACACAGATGAGTCGAAAGAGAGGATTCGCCTTGCAAAGCTGGGCACGCCAGGGCATCCCAATCAACGCGCCGCCGTTTCAGAGTCCAATAAAAGCCGGGCAGTCAAAGATGGAACGCGAGAGAAACTGAGGCGGCTCAAAACCGGCCTAACCCATTCCCCCGAAACGAGGGCCAAGATGGCCGAGATTTCAGCGGCTAGATGGAAGAATGAAGAGTTCGTTGAAAGAATGAAGAAGGCGCTTACCGGAAGGAAGCTCACGGAAGAGCATAAAGCCAATATTTCCAAAGGCGGGAAAGGCATAAAGAAGTCGCCCGAGACGATTCAGAGGATGAGGGAAGCGGCTAAGAGGCGCGATCCCTCTATTTACAAGAAGGTAGGAGATGCGCTAAGGGGTAGGCCGAAGTCTAACGAGCAGCGCGCTAAACAGTCAGCCACAATGAAGGCAAAATACGCAGCAAAGAGGGCCGAAAAAGAAGCCCTAGAGAAAGAGATGGTTATTTAGAAGTACCAGCGCACAACTTCACCCGCCCGCCCTTCGCAAGATCGGCGGGCTTTTTCATGCCCGGCGGGTCGCTCCCGTTTGGGCCTTTTTTATATCTATAAAAGGCACACATCATGGCTATCAAGTTTTCGCTTACCCCCAACCCGACATTCAAACGGGATGTTTCTATTCCTGTCCCCGGCGGCAAGACGGTGTCGATCAACTTCACCTTCAAGCACAAGAACCGGGACGCATTCAAGGCATTTATCGATAGCCTGGAAGGGCGTGACGATGTAGATATTGTCCTGGACGTTGCTTCTGGCTGGGCGTTGGATGATGCGTTTAATGAAGAAAATCTGGGCGAATTGACGCAGAACTATCTGGGCTCAGCGCGGGCAATCTTGGAAACCTACATTGCTGAGCTTTCCGGCGCGCGCAAGGGAAACTGACCGAGCTTGCCGAAGCCCTCTATACGCCCGGTCCGGATGAAGCAGAGCTTGCTGCATTCGGCCTGAGCCTTGAGGACTACGGCGAGCAGATCAAAGAAATATGGCCAGAGAACCTGTCGGCCTTTGCTGTTTTTCAGGCTATGTCCACTCAATGGCGAGTTGGCATGAATGGGCCGACAGGGTTGGATTACAACGCATTGCCAGAAATCTGGAAGCGCGTTGAGGTTCGAAAAAAAGAGCGCAACCGGGTTTTCGCTGATCTTCAGGAAATGGAACGGGCCGCGCTGTCGGTCATGGCCAGGCACCGAGAGAAGGCGAAGGGATGATGTTTGGCTGGGGAGTTTGGTAGTGGATGAGGGGAAGCGTAAGACTGTATGAATTTACAGTTTGAAATGTTTCGGCGTCTGTGTAGCATGGCGGTTTCGATGCTTGATAGCCCTCAGCCTAGCCATGCTTGTCATTCCTACAGATATCCTAAGTTCAGCAGAGGTCGTTGAAATGGACTCGGTCGAGGCGGTGTCCGTTGCGCGCGATCTACTGCAGCAGATCAAAGAGCGGTCTACGAGGCTCCTGATTGAATCGTCGCCAGAGATTGGTTCATTCGTTCATTCTGGTCGTTTGTTTGCCGCTAAAGTCGAGTACCTACGGCGACGTTTTCTTGGCGTTCAGGGTGATGTTTCGCTTCTCAGTAATGAGGAGCAGCAGTGGATGGCTGATCTTGAGAGGGCTTTTCGGGATTATGTACAGCAGGTTGTTAGGGGTCTCGAAAAGATGTTCCCGTACGTTCTTGGTCGCGAAGCAGCTGAGATTGTCGACGCTTACGAAGAAATGACCAAGATTGTCCCGGAGCATGCCTTGATAGGGCTATTGATGAGTGCTTATGAGGGTAAAGTGCTTATGACTAATGGTGCACTCGGTTTTAACCGATTTGCAGGCATTCTTATGGGCTCTGTATTTGCGGCACAACAGCTTTTCAGAATGAAAAATATGGGCGAGGCATCAATAGGCGGAAACGAAGATTTATCTAAGATTCCCTGGGTGAAAGAGATAGTTGAGTATGTTGGTGGCGGGACTGTGCTTGCGACGAGAATATGCGCGGAAGCTGGGCTGAGGTCCACTGGTAAGCCTCTGGTGACTGTTCTTGAGTATGACAACCCGCCGGTCGTTTGCATAGAGTACCTTCTAAACGCCTCCCCTAGACAGGTGTGCGACGCAAATGACAAATTAGCCAAGTCAATTGCTATAAATAGGTTGCGAATACCTGAAAATTTTCATATTTGTTTCGGGGTGGCCGAATGAGCATCTCAGAGCACGATTTGATAGACCTAGCCCGGGCCCTTTTTGAGCATGCTGAAGAGGAAGTTGATCATCGCTCGGCTATTAGCAGGGCTTACTATGCCGCGTATCATCGAAGCAAGGATTTTCACGGCAGACTTCCTTACCCAGGGAAAGGGCTGAAGGGCGGCAACGCGGGGGTGCACGAGACATTGATCTATCAGCTGAATAATCCTACGGTGGGCGATAAAAATTTGTCTTTGCATTCGTGTGCTGTAGGCCAGAAGCTTCAGACATTAAAGAAAAGGCGGCATGAGGCGGACTATTTGCTTGGCAGGACGGTAGGCCCACGCGCAGCTGAGCTGGCCATCATTGAGGCCGAGGATTTGCTAAGCTTCACATAGAAGTCATTTTTTTGACGGCGTGCGCTTATGTGGTTGCACCAACTTAGGTCATCGCTGATTGGCGTAGCAAGACTGGAACCGGTCACTTTTTATATTCTTCACCAGCCGACACCACCCGGGCGACTCCACAGTCGCCCTTTTTTGCACATGGCGCTATAGTCTCTGTATCTTTTTGATGCGGGAGCGGGGATGGCAGGCAGCTACTGTGTGGCTTGTGGGGGCTTTACGCTATTCAGAACCGTTGGGGATATCAGAGAGTGCAAATGCGGCTACAGAGACTCGAAGCCGGGAAGGTTACAGCGTCCGAAGTCGTATCTTGGGCCGCAATATCCAGTCGATGAGGATCCTCTGGAGTTTGTTAGAAGGTCTGTGCTAGAGGCTGATGTGCAACGCAAGCGACGTTGAGCAAGGAGATTCATTAAGGGCGTGCATTGATTGCACGCCCTTTTGCTTCAAGCGTGAATTGGCTCGACGGTGAGCCTCACGCCGGCAGCACGCGCCAGTTTCAGTACAGTGTCGTAGCGTGGTTTGGCACCAGGGGCCAGGGCTTTGTAGAGACTTTCCCGTCCTACGCCGGCATCCTTTGCCATTTTGGACATGCCGCGAGCCTTGGCAACGTCAGCAAGTGCTGACAAAAATAGCGATGGATCTTCCTCTTCTAGGGCGGCTGAGAGGTATTCGGCGATAGCTTCTTCGCTGTCAAGATACTCGGCGGCGTCGAAGGGGGCGATTTTGATGGTGCTCATGGTTGTTCCTCTTGAATTTGCTTCCACATGGCAACGGCTGCGTCGATGTCTCGCTTTTGGGAGGACTTATTGCCCCCAGTGAGCAGCAAGTAAACCGTGCGTCCCTCTTGGGCGTAGTAGACCCGATAGCCTGGCCCGAAGTGAATGCGCATTTCCCACACCCCATCACTGATGGGCTTTACATCACCGAAGCTCCCCTGACTGGCTTGTTGGGAGCGGATGATGATCTTTGCTCTGGCTCGCAGATCCTTTAGGCCTGCCAGCCAACTGGAAAACGCTTCAGTGCGGTTGATTGTGTACATTCAGGGATAGTATCCGAATGGATACGTAGGGGTCAAGAGTTGCCGCCCTATCAGGCGGCTGTCTTTGTTGGTATAGTCACCTGTATCTAATTGATACGGGGGCAAGCGTGGGAACGATAAAAATTCATGCCGGTGATTTTCCTACAGGGAAAGCGTCATCGCACTTTTCTGCCATTGTTTTTCCGTGGAAGCCTGGTGATGGCTTTTCTGCCGGGGAGTGCGTTCAATTTACCGATATCGAAGCTCTTGAAGTGGCAAATGAAGAGAGCGTAAAGAAGCTTGGAGGAACAGTAGGGTGGGGCGTGGTTGGGGCAACGCTGCTTGGGCCTGTCGGGATGCTGGCGGGCCTTTTGGCCGGAGGGCGCAAGAGCGAGGTAACGTTCGTGTGCAAATTTAAAGACGGGCGCAAAATGCTCGCGACAACAGACAGTAAAACATTTACGAAAATGCAAGCAGCGATCTTCTAAGGTCGTGCAATATTTACACGCCGCCTTCTGGCGGTTTCTTTTTAACGAGCCACCTTCGGGTGGCTTTTTTTATGGGTGAAGCATGAGCGAAGTCGCAAGCCTAGTTATAGCGGTGGACTCGACAAGCGCGGATGGTGCTGTTCGCAGCTTACGCGACCTAGCGCAGCAGGGCGCAGTCACAGAGGCGGCCGTCAAAAAGACAGGGGGGTCTGGCGTCGCCCTGAAAAGTGTGTCGCGTGAGGCTGATGTTGCAGCCAGGGCTATGGATTCGCTCGCGTCCGCAGCCAAGGGTGTGGTGGCGACACTAGGTGTAGGCGAAATCATTCGCATGTCGGACACCTATCAAAAGTACAACGCGCAATTGAAGCTGGCGACCACTTCAACCGAGGGCTTTGCCAAGGCCCAGGAGGATGTGCGCAGGATTGCCAGGACCGCGCAGGCGGGTCTTGAAGGCACGGCTACGCTCTATGCCCGGATTGCTAATAGCACGCGTGATCTTGGGGTCAGTCAAGCGCAGGTAGCTAAAGTTACGGAAGCTATTAGCCTGTCGCTCCGTGTTTCCGGCGCAACAGCAGAGGAGTCCGCTTCTGCGATGCTGCAACTGTCGCAAGCTTTCTCGTCTGGAGTGCTGCGCGGCGAAGAATTTAACGCAGTCAATGAGGCCGCCCCGCGCTTGATGAAAGCGCTTGCCGACGGCATGAACGTTCCGATTGGAGCTCTTCGCCAGATGGCGCAAGATGGGCAGATTACCGCCGACATCATGGTTAATTCGCTCTTGCGAGTGCTTGGCCAGGTCAGGGAAGAGTCGGAAGAGTTCAAAAATATTGGTGGCTCATTCACCAATCTGAAAAACGCTGTCCTTGAGCTTGTTGGCACCCAAGCGGATGCAAGCGGATTCGTTAAGGTGGTAACGACCGGCCTTGATGCTCTTGCAAAGAACCTTGATACGGTGATTGGCCTTGCTGGCCTATTGGCCGGCGCACGTCTTGCGGGAACGCTTGCAGGTATTGCCACTAACATTAAAGGCGTTTCCTCAGCGACTCTAGTGCTAAATGGGCTTGCAACAGCAGCCACGGCTGCGCGTGGCGCACTTGCGTTTATCGGCGGATCAGTCGGCTTGCTGACTGCTGCCTTGGGCTTAGGCGCCTCCGCCTGGATTTCGTACAAAAACAGCGCAGCAGAAACAAAGTCCGTTTTGGATCTGACCGGTCAGTCTGTCGATTCCATTAAGAGCAAAATCGATGAGCTCAGCGCAAGTCAGCTGGAGCTGGCGAAGTCGCAGGCGCTTGAGGCGCTTGCCAGAGACGCCGAAGAAGCCAACAAAACCCTGCGGGCAATGATGTCATGGGACGGGTTTGGCACAAAGCAAGACGCTGCAGCATTTAACGAATTTCGGCGCGGCCTGCAGGAACTGGCCGCCGATTCGACCAAGACCGCAGACCAAGTGAATGCGGACATGCAAAGGTTGATTAATACTTTTGCTGAATCGTCCGAGCTTGGGGAAATGCGCAAGCAACGGCTGACGGAAAATGCGCAGGCATATTTGACTTTCAAAAAGGCTATTGAGCTGAGCAATGCCGTTGTTAAAGAGGCTAACGACAGTCAGCGTCAGTCGGCAGATACGCTAGATGATCTTGCTCGGGCTAGCCGCAGCGCAGCAATAGAAGCGGCTAATCTGGCCATGGGTATCGCCCCGGAAAAGTGGCAGGAATACATCGCCAAACTGGACGCGGCCGCTACAGTGGTCGGCATGAACGCTCAGCAGATGGCTGAGTACTCGGCGAGCGTGGCTGGCGCAAGCGAAGATCAGGCCAAGTTGGCCGGAGTGTTGGCCGCCACCGAGTCCGCCGCAAGGGATCTTGAAAAAGCGACTCGGGAAAAAGACATCAAGGCGCAAGAGGGGGCAAAGGCCGTACTGGAAGGCTTGGTTGCGCAAGAAGTGCAGATGCGCCTGAATATCAAGCGCGCCCAGGAATACGCCTCGATGGTGGCCATGGGCTTTTCTAAAGCTGATGCGGACTATTCTGCCGGAATCATCGCGGCGGCAATGGGTCCCGAGTACGAGAGAGAAGCGCTTGCCAGGGTGGAGTCGCTGTTCGAGAATATCAAGAACAATACAGTCCCCGAGGTCAAAAAAGCGACCAAATCGGCAACGGACGCCATCGCAGAGCAAATCAAGGCGCTCAAACTTCAGGCTGAAACGGTCGGCATGTCTGCCGACAAGGCGACGCTGTATAAGCTGGCGACCGAAGGGGCTACCAAGGCGCAGCTGGCAAGTGCCAAAGCCGCGCTGGATTCCCGTCGCGCAGGGGAGTTGGCGTTGATCCTGGCTGAAAAGCAGGTGGATACATCCAACGAGGTGATCAAGGCTGCACTTGATGAGGCGCGGCGCAATCAGGATCTGGCCAAGACATTTGGCATGTCAGCGGTAGCGATTGAGCAGATGACGGTTGCTCGCCTCGAGCACGAGCTTACCCGGGCGCAGTCTGAGGGTAAGGATCAGGAAGAAATCGACCGCCTGAAAAGGTTGATTGAGCTGCGCAAGGAAAACGTTGGCGCCCTTGTTTCGCTCGAAGCCAAAGAAGCCGAGAAAGCCGCGTGGGAACAATGGTCCCGCGATGTCGAAGGCATCTTCCAGCAAGTCAGCCAATCCCTCACCGACGCCATCTTCGAAGGCGGCAAGTCAGGCCGTGATCTGGTCAAGGATTTGTTCAAGACGCTGACCCTTCGCGTGCTGATCAATCCGGTGATGAACTCGATTCAGGGTGCGGTGACCAATTCGCTGGGCGGGGTGTTTGGGTTTAACAATCCGCAGCAGGGTGGGGGCGCAAACGTTCTCGGCATGGCCCAGAATGCACAGTCGATGTATTCGGCGTATTCGGGCGGTTTGTCATCAACGCTTGGGCAAGGCGCAAGCTGGCTGGGCAAGCAGATCGGCTCAGAAGCGTTGAGTTCGTTCGGGCTGGGTTTGACCGGTTCTGCCGGCGCAGCCGGTACGGTTGCTGGTATCACCTCTATCGGCACGGGCCTTGGTGCGTCTTTGGGCGCATCCATCGGCACAAGTGCGGCATCGATGGCAACGACCACGTTTTCGGCTTCGCTGGCTGGCACTTCAGCGGCAGCTACAGCCGGGACGGTAGGGTCAACCGTTGGCGCTGGTGCGGCAGGCGCCGGAATGAGTCTTGGCGCGGCCATCCCCTACGTCGGGCTGGCAATCGGCGCGGCCTCGTTGCTCAGCGGCTTATTTGGCGACGACGAGCCCAAAACCCGGCACGGCCAGTGGGAATGGGCTGAAATGTCCGGCGATAACTGGGGCATGAAGTTTCGCGATAGTCGCCAGCCCGCAGGCACCGGTGACGCCATTACGCAGTACGCCCGCAGCGCAGTCGATTCGGCCAACGCCACCTTCGGCAAGCTTGGGGTCAATGCGGCCATCGAATACTTCTACGCGACAACGAACTCCAGCGTGAAAGGCGACCGTAACGGCGTTGCCTCTGGCGGGACGTTGATCGTGGATAACGCTCAGGCAACCGAGTTCGGGCTGATGAGCTATGGCGGCGACCGGACCAAGTACGGCTTCGGCGGCTGGTCCAAAGAGGAAATGTTGCCACGCTTGCAGACGGACATTCAGTTGTCGATTCTGCAGGCCTTCCAGACGCAGGTGGACAAACTGCCAACGGTGCTGGCTGACATAATCCGAGGGGTGAATATTCGGGGGCTGGATGCCTCAGGCGCACAGGCATTGGCCGAGCAGTTCAACGCCATCATCACCGGCGTGGACATGCTGCAGGAAGCGGCCAAGTCATTGCCGTTCGAGCAGTTGCGTGACCTGTCGTTTGATGCGGCCGCCGGGATCATTCAGTTTGCGGGTGGGTTGGACAACCTCAACGCAGGGTTGACCACGTATTACGAGAATTTCTATTCGGAGGCTGAGAAGCAGCAGAAGGTATGGGCTGATATTGACAAGGTGCTGGAGGGTGTTGGCCTGACGGCGCCCAAGACCCGCGATTCGTTCCGTGAGCTGGTTGAAGCCCAGGATCTGACGACAGAAGCTGGCCAGCGGGCCTATGTCGCGTTGTTGGGTGTGTCGGGGGCGTTTGCGCAAGTGTCGGCCGAATCGGAGCGTTTGGCAGAACAAAAGCAGCAGGATGCCAGCGCTGAGCGCGGCGAGGTGATCGCAGCACGCCGAGCTATCGAAAAAGCACAGCAAGAGGCTTTTGATGCGTCTGTGAAAGCTTACGAAGAAGGCGCAAAGCCTTTCGAGGAGCTTCGCACAACGCTGCTGTCTGCTGGGGATGCTGCGGGGCTGCTGGGCGCAACGATTGAGCGCGCCTTATCGAGCCCGCTCGGCAAATACATGGCGGGTGGCCGCGAGTATGACTTGCCGCGCTGGGAATCTGACACCATCGCAGCCAGGTTTAACTACGAGTGGGGCGTGATGCAGATGCGCATCGCGCGCGATCTATCGGACGACATTTCGGCCAACGCGCTGCGAATCGAAAACGCTGGCTCTGCATTGCGTGACCTGACGCCCAACCTGGGCGAATACGGCCCGGTTGTCGGACCGCTTGCGCAGGCGCTTACCACCGCCGTGGTGGATGCCTCGGGCGACATGGGCTATGCCGTGCGTGACTCTGTGTATCAGGCGATGTTGGGCGTGGCCCAGCAAGACGTGTACAGCCAGTTTGCATCACGGGGCGCAGGGCTTGCGGATATTCGCTACGCGCAGCAGCAGGCCGGATGGGCCAGTCAAGCCGGGTGGGTGCGTGACATGGGCATGCAGTTTGGTGCTGATGTGGTGGCCTACGGCAACGCGGTTGACAAACTGTCGGGTCGCCTGCGCTCAGGGCAGATCACGACCGAGCAGTACGAATCGGCAGTTGACGCACTGAATCGCACGATGCCCACCGCAGCCGAATTGCTGGGCGATACCGAGGCGCAGTTGCAGCGCATGGCTGATGCCGCGCGAGAAGTTTCATTGGCCGGCGCACGCAGCATCGATCACTACTTCGGCGAGCTTCGCAAGATGGCGCAGGAGCTTGAGAAAACCGAGGAGCCGATCAACAAAGCCACGGCAGCCATCGGCCGGATGAACTCGTTTGCGGAAGCCTTTGGCGTGTCCGCAGCAGCGGCAGGCGACTACAGCAGCCGCACCGGCGAGGCCGCGCTGATCGCGCAAGCGGCGGGCATAGCGGCCAGCGTGCTGACCACGGCCGATGCTAGAAAGGCGGCTGAGGAGTTAGCCAAAGATGCAGCCTTTGCCGGGGTGGGCGGCACCGAGTTGCGCGATATGGCGCTGCTGGTAGACGGCATCAAGGCGTTCGACCCGGATAGCTGGGAGCGGTCGATGATCCGCATGTCCGACGCACTTGGGCAGGGCGTGATTGATGAAGGCCAGTTCGCCGCGCTGTTCAACTACAGCTTGGATGTGTTCGAGGACGTTTTCGAGGACACGGCCCGCACGGCGCAGCAGCAGCTTGAGCAATCGATCCGGCAGCATGAGCAATCGATCCGGCAGCATGAGCAATCGGCGCAGCAGCTTGAGCAATCGTTTGATCGGTTGCGCGATGCTGCCGAATCGCTTGCCGATGAACTGCTGCTCGATCGTGATCTCACCACCCTGTCGTTCGGCCAGCAGTACGCCGAGGCGCAGCGTCAGTATCAAGAGGTCATGCGCCGCGCGATGGGCGGCGATGCGGATGCGGCTGGCGACCTTGACCGCGTGACGCGCAACTTCCTGGAGCGATCCGCCGACAGCCGCGACGAAATCCAGTATCGGCGGGATTTTGCAGTAGCGGTCAACAGCCTGCGGCAGATCGAAACGAGCAACCCCATGAAAGAGATGGCCACTGAAATCAAACGGCTTAACCAGGAGGTCGAGGGTTTACGGGCCGATCTTCGCGCGGCCAACGCCACGGTGGCCAGCAACACGAACGAAACGACGCGCGAGCTTCGGCGCATTAACGCTACTGGAATCAAGGTGCAAGCATGATTAGGTCTGATTACCCGCTCACCATCACCAAGCCGATCACCATCACTGATGCAATCCTCACGTCCAGCACGGTCGCCGCAGACACTACGCCGCTGTGGTCTGCGGCCACGAACTACACCGCCGCACAGGTGGTGCGCCGCCCCAATCACCATCTGTACGAATCGGTGGCGGGTGGCACGGACAGCACGCCGCCGGAGCAGGCAACGGGCGGCGAAACCCCCAAGTGGGTCGACCTTGGCCCAGTCAATAAGTGGCGCATGTTTGACCCCCGGCCCGGCACGCTGACGACCGACACCGACGAGATCGAGGTCGTGCTCACGCCGGGCACGAGCATCGGCGCGTTGGGCGCGCTCGAACTCTATGGGGTGCAGCGCATCGAGGTCACGATGACAGCCGGGGGCATCGATGTATATCACCGCGAGATAGGCCTCAGCGCATCGACGCTCGCCTCGATCTTCGACTGGTTTTTCACGGACGCCGTCCTCGAAACAGAAACCGTGCTGATGGACCTGCCGCAGCAATGGCCCGCCGCCACGCTCACCGTCAAATTCTCAGGCTCCGGCACCATCGGCGTGGGCATGCTGATTATCGGCAGGCCGTTTGAGGTCGGCGGCGCGGAGTGGGGCGTAAGCGCGACGATTGATGATTGGTCGCTGAAACTGCGCGACGAGCGCTTCGGGACGGTCGAATTTATCAAGGGCGAGTACAGCAAGCGCGTGAAGCTGCGCACGATCCTTGAACCCGGTCGATTCAATCTCGTCTACCGGCAGCTTGCTGGCTTTCGCGCCACGCCCTGCCTGATCTCCCCCGCATCATCACTGCAGCAATTCTCCGGCCTCGTCATTTTCGGCGTCTTGTCATTCGACGTGGACGTTGCGTACCCCACTCTCTACTACTGCTCGATGGAAATAGAAGGACTCGTATGACTATTCCAAATCTCCCCCTGCTCGACCCGTTCAGCCCCACGTTTCGAGGTGATGTAGATGCGTTTTTCGGCGGCCAGATTCAGGCGACGATCAACGCTATCAACCCCGAAATCGAGCGCATCAATCAGATCGGAGCCGGGGCGTTTACGGCTACTTCGTCAACGTCGCTCACTATCGTTGCACCTGGCACGATCAATTTGACAATCAACACCGGAAAGAGCTTTGTGCCTGGGCAGTTCGTCATCGTCGCCCGCACCGCCTCGCCCGGTGATTACATGGCCGGTCAGGTCGTCAGCTACAACGCGGGCACCGGCGCGATGGTTGTGAATGCAACAGCTTCGAGCGGTTCTGGCGCGCACTCTGGCTGGACAGTATCCGTCACATCTATCGTGAGTGCGCTAGAACTCGACAGCATCATCGTGCTGACCAGCGGCACGAGTTGGACAGTGCCAGACGGGGTGCGAAAAGTTGTGGGGTACGTGGAAGGGGCGAGCGGAAGCGGCGGCGTTGGGAATGGGACGATTGCAGGCGCAGGTGGAGGAGGAGGTGGTGGTGTGAAGTTTGTGGCTGACGTTACTCCAGGGGCTGTGTATCCAATAGCCATCGCTGCTGCTCCCACGAATGGTGGTGGCGGGTCTTCCTCGATCACGATTGATGGGCAAGTATATCAAGCCGATGGCGGCGACAAAGGTAGCGGCGGAGGAGGAGCCCCAGGCAATGGCGTGGGTGGTGAAAATCGAATTGCTTTCCGTGGGAATGCCGGACATAGTCCCGCCCCCTCCGGCAGTGGTTTACCCCTGGGCGGGACATCAGCTTTTGGCGGATCAATAGGCGGCGTTGGGGTGCTATCAAGATCGCCGGGGAAAGGCGGCGCAGGCAGAATCGTTCTGGAGCTTTACAAATGACAACAACCCACATTATCGAAAACGGCATCGTCATAAACACAATCGTTGCGACGCCCGAAGAAGCGCAGGTCGCATACCCCGACGCGCTTTGTATTGATGCCGATCAACACCCCGGCGGCATCGGCTGGACATGGGATGGCGAGCAGCTTGTGCCACCACCTGCACCACCAGAACCTGTGCCCGAAGAAGTCGAAGGCTGGCGAGCAGAAGTCGCCATGAAAGCGACGCCGGTAGACCCGGAAGATTCCCAGAGCCAGAACGTATGGGATCGTGTGCAAGACATTTTCGCTGCCATGCCTGATGGCATCGAGAAGATCACGGCCCAGACTGTGCTGGCGAGGGGGAAGATTCGCCGTGACAGCCCCATGCTCGCGCAGCTTGCACCGCTTGTGCCTTTGAGCGAGGAACGGGTAGACGATCTTTTGCGTCTGGCGGGGGGCATCCAAGCATGAACGCCCACCGCCTCATCAAGATCGGTGATGCCCTCAGTCAGCTGGCCAACGTGACGCTCTTGCCCCGTCACCGTGAAACCACGGCCAACGAGTCAATCTCAGGCCGTGCCCATCGATGCCGCTGGTACCGCACTGAGCGACTGATCGACTGGCTCTTTACGCCTTGGGAGCGTGATCACTGCCGAAAGGCGCACGAAAAGGACATCGAGCGTGCCCTACAGTGGGTAGCGATGCACAGCAAGAAATGACCCGGCCAAGCGCCGGTTTTTTACGCCCTCCGAGTGAGGGCTTTTTATTGCCCGAAAGGAGGGCCAATGGAACCAACAAGCAGCACAACAGGGGCGTCATTCGCTGCCTGGAAAGCCATCGGAGGGCTCGCGGGGATGGGCGCAATCGGCGCGGGTCTGGCCGCCATCGTCGTGATGTGCCTGATGCCCCCGCGTACCTGCGGTGAATGGGCGGTGGGCCTGATCAGCACCGTAGTGGGCAGCATCAGCGGCGGGGCCTTCGTGATCCAGCACTATCAGCTGCAACACTGGATGTATTCGCCCTTCGGCCTGGTGGCCACCCTCGGGCTGGTCTTTGCCTGCGGACTGCCGGCATGGGCCATCGTTCGCTGGGTGTTCAATTTCATTGACAAGCGCAAGGGCAAAGACATCGCTGAAGTGGTGGCCGAGCTGCGGCGCAAGGCCCAAGGGGGTGAGTGATGCTCGGCTTTCTGAAAAACCTTTTTGCTCAACCGGTCCAACCCGCGCAACCGGTCCAAAGTACACCGGCCCCACCTCCCCCGGGCAGCAAGCCTGACTTCAATCTGGCCTTTGACCGTCTGATCGGGCACGAAGGCAACTTCACCGACCATCGCAACGACAAAGGCAACTGGACGGGTGGTCGCGTGGGTGTTGGCGTGCTCAAGGGCACGAAGTTTGGCATTTCGGCCATGACCTACCCAGAGCTGGACATCAAGAATCTCACGCTCGATCAGGCCCGGGCGATTTACTTTCGTGACTTCTGGCTGCGGGCCGGTGCAGATCAATACGACGGTGCCATCGGGTACCAGGTGTTCGATGCGGCGGTGAATCACGGGATCGAGAACGCGGTCAGGATTCTGCAGCGTGCCGTGCGCGTTGCTGACGATGGCGACGTCGGGCCTCTGACGCTCAAGGCGGTTCAGGCCATGTCGGTGACCGACGTACTGATGCGGTTCAACGCCCAGCGAATCCGGTTCTACACCCGGCTGTCGACCTGGTCGGACTTCGGCAAGGGCTGGATGAACCGGGTTGCGGGGAATCTGGATTATGGGGCTGATGATGCTTAAAGCGATCTGGGGGAAGGCTTGGCCCTACATCGCCGCCATTGGCGCGGCCTTCGCTGCCGTGCTGGCCATACGCCAGTCAGGCAAGGCGGCGGGGCGTCAAGAAACCCGTCAAGAAATCAACGAAGCCATCTCAACACAACGGAGCAAGATCAATGAAGCCGATACGCGCACTTCTCAAATGGATGACCGTGACATGCGTCGTGAGCTTCGCAAGTGGGTGCAGCCTGACGCCGAGGGTGATTGATACGTATTGTGAAAATACGTTTGTGATGGAGCCGACCGAGAGGGATGTTGATGTGGTGTCGGATCGGCTGGGGCGACAGATTGTGGTGCATAACAGTCGACGGGAGCGGGCGTGCCCTTGACGCAAAAAAGCCCGCTCGATAGCGGGCTGATTTGCTTGAAATGCGGAACATTGACTGCGGAACAATGCGGAACATGTGCAATTGTCTGACAGGCAATGCAGCGCAAGTCGTTGATTTTACTGGTGCGTCCAGCCGGAATCGAACCGGCACGCCCAAAGGGCGAGAGATTTTAAGTCTCTTGCGTCTACCAATTCCGCCATGGACGCGAAGGCCGACATTATGACACAAATAGGCGTGAATCCCTCACCGGATCTGCGTTGCGGGGTTGGCACAAGCCTGTTGGCGGGCTGCATGCAAGGCTGAAACGCTTGTCGGGGGCGCGTACAGGTTTCATAATCGCGGCTTCGGCCTGGTGAAACGGGCCTGAGTCGCATGGCGGCAAAATTCAAACGTGCATTAAATACAGGGTGTAACCATGAATGTGATTGTGATTGGCTCGGGCATCAACGGCCTGGTATCAGCCACCGAGCTGGCGCTCAAGGGCCATGCCGTAACCGTACTCGAGCGGCTGGACAGGCCGGGCGGGGCGGTGCGAACCGAGGAACTGACGTTACCGGGCTTTCGCCACGACGTGGCCGCCATGAATTTGTCGATGTTTGCGGGTTCCGGTTTCCATAAGTCGCATGCCGAAACGCTGGCTGCTCATGGTCTTGAGTTCGTGCCGGTCAACCGTCCTTTTGCCTCTGTTTTTCCGGGTGGCGACTATTTCGGTGTCTCCACCGATCTTCAGGAAACCTTATCGACGATACCCAACCCTGAAGATCAGGCCGCATGGCAGGCTGGCCTCGACGGGTTTCCCGCCAGGGCCGGGGCATTGGTGTCATTGTTGTCGGCGCGCATGACCAAAGGGGGGCTTGCCAGGGCGGGCTGGCAGTTGCTGCGCAGCCAGGGGGTTGATGGCACGCTTGATCTGTTGAAGTTGCTGGTGTCTTCGCCCAGAAACTGGGTTGAACAAAACTTTGCCGACCCACGGTTGCACGCCGCGCTCGCCACCTGGGGGCTACACCTGGATTTTGCCCCGGATATTTCGGGCGGCGCCATTTTTCCTTACCTTGAAAGCTTCGCCGGGCAGGCAATGGGCATGGTGATCGGCAAAGGCGGTGCAGATACGGTAACGCGGGCATTGGTCAAGGTCATCGAGTCCCGTGGCGGGCAGGTTCGCTGCAGTGCCGAAGTGGCACGTATCGATGTGCAGTCGGGCGTGGCCAAGGGCGTTGTGTTGGCTGGCGGCGAGTCGCTGCCGGCTGATCGTGTGATTTCCAATGTGGCTCCGGGCATCTTGATGCAACTCTTGTCAGGGCAAACAGCCGACCGGCGTTTCGATCGTGGCATGAAGCGTTTCAGGCATGCGCCAGGCACCATGATGATTCATCTGGCATTGTCTGATTTGCCAAACTGGCAGGCCGAGGCGTTGCGCAAGTTTGCCTATGTTCATATCGGGCCTACGCTGGATGATCTGTCGCGTACCTATCAGCAGGCGATGGCGGGGGTGTTGCCCGATGCGCCGGTGCTGGTGGTGGGCCAGCCCACGGTGTTTGACGCGTCGCGTGCCCCCGAAGGCAGGCATACGCTATGGGTGCAGGTGCGTTGCTTGCCCGCAGAAATCCGTGGCGACGCTGCCGGACAGATTCAGGGGTGTCATTGGCATGACATCAAAGAGGCGTACGCAGACCGGGTAATTTCACAGATTGAGCAGTACGCCCCGGGCCTGGGCGGCCAGGTGCTTGCCCGGCATGTTGTGTCTCCGCTTGACCTCGAGGCCGAAAACCCCAATCTGGTTGGGGGTGATCAGGTTTGCGGGTCGCATCATTTGTCGCAGAATTTCCTGTTCCGTCCTGTGCGTGGTTTTGCCGATGGTCATACGCCGGTAAAAGGGCTGCATATGGTGGGTGCTGCCGTATGGCCGGGTGGTGGTACGGGTGCCGGTTCAGGCTTTATGGTGGCTCAGGATTTACGCTGATTATCGGGTAAACACCAGTGGGTAGTTCAATCTTCAACCTTTAATATGTAAAACGAAATACGGTTATGCGGTTTGTAAGCAAAGTTACCAGGCGCAAAGCCATCGTCACCCACTAAAGGAAGCTACCCATGACACACACCAGACGCGACTTTTTGCAGCTTGGCATTGCCGCTGCAGGCGTTTCAGCCATCGGCATGCCAGCCTTTGCCCAGCAAACGGGTAAAGACCTGGTCATTGCCTACAGTACCGGTATCCCTAGCTGGGATCCAACAACGGGCCCGAACGGTGTCAGCCCCAAGATCCAGGCATTGTATCTCTCTGTTTTCGATCACTTTATTCATCAAAATGCCGACCTCAGCTTTGCGCCCGGCATTTTGACTGAATGGGGTTTTACCGACAACAACACCAAGGTACGCATGGTGGTGCGCGAGGGCGTCAAGTGGCACGACGGCTCCGACCTTACTGCAGAAGATGTGGCCTGGTCACTGCAGCGCGCCGGCGACCCGGCAACCGGCAACCCGGGCAATTTTGTCTGGAAAAATCTCACCAATATCCAGGTCAATGGCAACGTGGTTACCGCAGATCTGACCCAGTTCGAACCCACTATTTTCAAATGGATGGGGTTCCTGACCGGTTACGTCATGCCCAAGGCCTACTACGAACGTGTGGGTGCTGAAGGTTTTGAAAAGGCCCCGATTGGCAGTGGCCCCTATAAGGTTGATGCCTACGAGCGTGGTGCTTACGTGCGTCTGGTTGCCCACAAAGATTACTGGGGTCCCAAGCCGGCATTCGACGTTGTCACCATCAAGTTCGTGCCCGACGCCGCCAGCCGTGTGGCTGAAGTCGAATCGGGTAACGCGCATGTCACCATGGAAATTCCGTACGAAGAGTACGACCGTCTGCGCAAGAAGCCCGGTCTCAAGGGTGAGGCTTTCCCGATCGCCGACATCGGCATGATCTTCCTGAACGACATCGGTCCGATGCTCGACAAGAACGTTCGTCTGGCGGCCCACCACGCAATCGACAAAAAACTTATTGTTGATCGTTTGCTGCGGGGTTATGGGGTGCCTTTGTCAACGCTTGATGCGCCCGAATACGATGCATTTGATCCTGCGCTCAAGTTTGAATACAACCCTGAAAAAGCCAAGGAACTGCTGGCCGCATCAGGTTATTCGCCCGAAAAACCCGTCAAGTTCAAGATTCAGACAACGCGTGGTTACAAGCCCAAAGATTACGAGATGATCCAGGCGATTGTCGGTATGTGGCGTCGCGTCGGCATCGAGGCCGAAATCGAAATCTACGAAATGGCCAAGCACTTTGAGCTGCGTCCGGCTGACGCGTTGGCTCCGGCTGCCTTCTACAACTGGGGCAATGCCATTGGCGATCCAACCACATCAACCGGCCACTCGATGTTCGGCCCCTCGCCACACTCGGTCTGGGATTCGCCCGACCTCATCGAAAAAATTGCTCCGTTGTGGGTAATTGCCGATGAAAAAGAGCGTGTCAAGGGCTGGCGTGATGTCAGCGAGTACATCATGCAAAACGGTTATGTCATTCCGTTGATCCAGTATGTCTTGCCTGTCATTCACTCTGACAAGGTCGTGGTGCCACCAAACGCCGCCGGCGACGTTACACCGCAGTCAATCAAACCGGCCTGATACGTACCAGGCTGTTGTGGGCGGCTCCGCGTGGGTCGCCCGTTCATCTGTTCAACAACTTCGCTGCATCCATGTTGAAATCCATATTAATGCGCCTGGCCACGATGATCGTGACGCTGGTCGGTGTCGCTATTGTCGTTTTTATCCTTATTCGCGTGGCACCGGGCAACCCGATTGCCATGATGATTTCGCCCGGAGCAACCGAAGCCGACATTGCCCAGCTAACGGCACTGTACGGGCTCGACAAGCCGCTTATCCAGCAGTTCTTCATCTGGGCGGGCGGTGTGCTGCAGGGTGATTTCGGTACCTCCATCAGTTTCAAGCAGCCGGTGTCATTACTGGTGCTTGAACGTTTGCCTGCCACCCTGGAACTTTCCATTCTTGCCCTGTTGATTGCGCTGGCAATTGGCGGTTTCACCGCGGTGCTGGGTGCCAAAGAACGTGGGCGTACCCCCGAGGCAGCCGTTGATCTTTTCAATGGCGCAACCCTGTCAATCCCTGACTTTCTGTGGGGGTTGTTGCTGATTCTGCTGTTCGGTGTGCTGTGGCCGGTGTTCTTTATTTCGGGTCGTATTTCGCCGTCGCTTGATCTGGGCTTCACCACCAATTTCTATTTTTTTGAAGCCTTGCTTCGGTTGCGGTTTGATGTGCTGCACGATTTGCTGGCGCACATGCTGATGCCTGCACTTTCGCTGGCGTTACCTTTGGCCGCGATTATTTCGCAGTTGCTCAAGCAAAGCCTCAAAGATGTGCTTCAGCTTGACTACACCGTGCTGGCGCGTGTCCGTGGGTTCACCGAAACCCAGGTCATTCTGCGTGAAGCCTTGCGCAATGCGGCGTTGCCCACACTGACGTTGGTGGGCGTCCAGTTCACCTTCCTGATCGGCGGCACCGTCATTGTCGAACGACTGTTTGCCTACGAAGGGCTGGGCAATATGGCAATTGATGCCGTTATCAATCGTGATCTTCCGCTTATCCAGGGCATCGTCCTGATGTTTGCCTGCCTGTTCATTCTGGTGAACCTGGTGGTCGATCTTTTGTATACCTTCCTGAATCCGAGATTGCGTCATGGCTGAAGCAACTGTAAATGCCGTTCCCTCCGAGCCACGGGCGCGGTATCGTAAAAAGAATCTGCGGCTCTGGCTGTCGGCCTCATGGCTGGTCCTGGTCGCCCTGATTGCCATTCTGGCACCTTTGCTGGCGCCGCATAATCCGCTAGAGCAAGACCTCATGCTCGAGCGTTTGCCGCCGATTGGTTTTTCGGGCTACGAGGCGGGCTACTTTCTGGGCACCGACAGCCTGGGTCGCGATGTCTTGTCGCGTGTCATGTATGGGGCACAAATTGCCCTGACGGTGGCCTTGGTCGCTGCCACTGCGGCTTGCGTTTTTGGTTCTGCGCTGGGCTTGCTGGCAGGTTATTTTGGCGGCTGGGTAGACCGTGTCGTGTCCCGTCTGATCGAAATCTGGATGGCTTTCCCGCCTGTCTTGTTTTCTATTTTGCTGGTGGCTGTGCTTGGGGCCGGCTTGACCTCGGTGATTCTGGCCATTGCCATTATTGACTGGACGCGTTTCGCCCGTGTGATCCGTGCAGAAACCATGGTGCAGGCACGTATGGACTACGTACAGTCGGCCCGTATTGGTGGTGCGACACGGTTGGGGACACTGGTGGGCGAGGTGGTGCCCAACGTGCTGCCAACCATTATTGCCCTGTTGTCCCTTGAAATGGGTGTTGCGGTAATTGTTGAAGCCATCCTGAGCTTCGTCAACTTGTCGATCTCGTCCGACTCGCCAACCTGGGGCGGCATGATCGCCGAAGGCCGTGCAACTATTCACTTTGCCTGGTGGGTGCTGGTTGTTCCGCTGGTTGTGCTTTTCCTGACCGTGCTGTCATTCAGCCAGTTAGGCGAGGGCCTGAAAGATCAATTTGACCCGTTGGCAAGGTAAGTATCATGACATCAGAACAATTGAATCAACCGGACGATGTCCGTAAACCTACCCTCGAAGTCAACGGGTTGAATGTGGCCTTGCGTGGCGGGCCACGCCTGCTGCGTGACGTTTCGCTAACCGTGTACCCCGGCGAAGTTCGGGCCCTGGTGGGCGAAAGCGGTGCCGGTAAAAGCATGATTGGCAAGGCTGTACTGGGGGTGTTGCCCACCAGCACGCAAATTACGTCGGGCAAGATTTTGCTGCATGGCGAAGACCTCGGGCAATCAAGCCCGGCCCGACGCCGCCAGACGGTAGCCTCAGCGGCCTCCCTGATTCCGCAAGACCCGCTAACGGCGCTTAATCCGTCGCGGCGCATCGGTGTGCAAATTACCGAACGTCTGGTCAAGCGCCTGGGCTGGAGTCGTGCAGATGCCGATGCACGCGCCCTTGAATTGCTTGAGCGGGTGCATATCCGCGACCCCCAACGGGTCATGGTGTCGTATCCGCACGAACTGTCCGGAGGCATGCGCCAGCGGGTATTGATTGCGGCAGCATTTGCCCCGCGCCCCAAACTGATTGTTGCCGATGAACCCACCACGGCTCTTGACGTTACCGTGCAAAAGCAGATACTGCGTCTTATCCGTGAACTGCAGGCCGAGTCGGGCACAGCCGTATTGTTCGTCACGCACGATATGGGTGTGGTGGCAAAGATCAGTCAGACGGTTACCGTGCTGTTTGCCGGGAAAATCGTTGAAAGTGCGCTTACGCGCGACGTGTTTGCCAACCCGCAGCACCCGTATACACGGGCGCTTATCGGGGCAACACCGCGCTATACCCACCCCGATGAGCCACTCAAGCCGGTTCCTCCGGAACTTATTACCAATCTGAAAAGGGAAATAGCCCTGGCCGATATGAACGGAGCTGCCCATGTCTGAGCCATTGTTTCAGGTCAAGGACCTTCACCTCTCCTTGCCCGACATGTCGCGCAAGAAGTTGTTCGGGCCCGCGCCACGCATCGAAATTCTGAAGGGTCTGACGTTTGATCTGCCCAAGGGTGAAATCGTTGGTATTGTGGGCGAAAGCGGGTCAGGCAAGTCAACCCTCGGACGTGTTCTGGTGCGTTTGCTGTGGGCATCGTCGGGCCAGGTTTTATTCCGCGGGCAAGATATCGGCCGGTTGCCCGAAGACCAGATCAAGCCATTGCGTCGTGACCTCCAAATGATTTTCCAGGACCCGATGTCGTCGCTTAACCCGCGCCATACCATCGGTCATATTGTTGCAGCGCCAATCGATCGTTACGGCTTTCGCGACTCGAAAAAGCTGGCGCTTGAAGCCCTCGAGCGTGTCGGCTTGCCCGGTTCGTTTGCACAGCGCTATCCGCACGAATTGTCGGGTGGGCAGCGCCAGCGTGTGGGCATCGCACGGGCCATCGCCTTGAACCCGGCATTCATTCTGGCCGATGAAATTGTGTCAGGGCTGGATGTTTCCTCGCAGGCACAGGTGCTGACGTTGTTGCAAGACCTTGCAGCCGACATGAACCTGACAATTGCCTTCATCAGTCATGATTTGTCGGTGATTCGCACGGTTTGTTCACAAGTGATCGTGCTCAATCATGGCGAGATCGTTGATGCCGGCCCGTGCGAACATGTGTTCAATGCGCCGCAAAGCGACATTACCCGAACCCTGATTGATGCCATTCCACTGCCCGAACTTGATGACAACTGGCTGGAACAGGTGGCCCTCGATGATGTTTAAGAAGCCCGCGGTTCGCAAATAGTGTTGGTGTAACGTTTCGGGCGATGTCAGATTTGCTTGCACAGTAACGGTTCGTGGTGCTGTGCGACAAAATGAAATCAGGGTAAGCTGAACGGAAGTAAATTATCCGTTCAGCTACTTTTAAGCGCGTCAGGCCCACCATGCTCACATACCGGTTTTCATCATGCTGGTCATAGACCTGGTCAAGAACGTTGCACTTCTGGTTGCGCTGGTTGTGCTGTTCCAGGTCACCATCCCGTATCGGGCACGTAACGCCCGCCATGGCAAGGCCGTGTTCGGCATTTTGCTCGGGGTGGGTGGCTTGCTCGTCATGTTGACGCCGGCTGATTATGGCAATGGCATCATTTTTGACAGCCGCACCATTTTGCTGTTTGTGGGGGCTGTCTTCGGGGGGCCATGGGTAGCGGCTATTGGTGCACTTATTATGGGTGCATATCGTTGGTCGCTTGGTGGCAGTGGCGTATGGGTTGGTCTGTCCACCATTGCCATGTCAGGTATTGTGGGCAGCGTGTATTATTTCTGGCGGTTACGCACCGGGGCCGGCATTTCGGCCATGCAGGCCTGGCTTGGCGGGCTGGCAGTGCATGTCGTCATGCTGCTGATGTTCCTGCTGTTGCCCGGCGGTGTCGGCGTTGCAATCGTCAGGGAAATCTGGCCTGCAATTTTGCTGGCCTATCCGTTGGCCACAATGGTGGTCTGTCTGCTCTTTCAAGATTACGATCAGCGCGAGCGTGACCGCGAGCGTCTGCGCCGCCTGGCCTACTACGATGGCCTTACTGGTTTGCCCAATCGCCAGTTCATGGTTTCACGTATTCAGCAGCAGCTTGAAGCGGCTGTTCTGAACGCCCGTTACGGGGCCCTTATCCTTATCCATCTCGACCGTTTTTCTCGCTACAACGATGCCCGCGGGCACGATTTTGGCGACCGCCTGTTGATGCAGGTGGGCAAGCGCCTTAAAGCGTGTACTACAGGCGAAGCCGAACTGGCACACCTTACCGGCAGCGAGTTCCTGGTCTTGTCAGAAGGCCTGTTCGATTCCCGCGCGGTTGCGGGTTCTGAAATAAGCAGTCTGTCAGGGCGTCTTCGTGATGTCATGACGCAGCCATTCGACATTGATGGTATCCGTATATCGGTGCTGTCCAGTATTGGCATCAGCTATTTTCCGGTTTCTGAAACGGATACAGCAGGCGAGGTATTGCGTCGTGCTGATACAGCCATGCACAGGGCCAAGGTCAATGGCGGGAATTGCAGCGTGATCTACGAGAGCTCGATGTCCACCGTTGCCGAGCGTCAGTTTCATCTCGAGCGAGAGTTGCGCGCAGGCGTGCCGGCCGGCCAGCTGCGAGCCTATCTTCAGTCGCAGGTTGATGCCAGTGGGCGTATTGTCGGGGCCGAGGCCCTTGTGCGCTGGGAGCATCCAGAACTTGGCCTGGTATCGCCCGCGTCATTCATTCCACTGGCTGAAGAAACCGATCTTATTGTCGAGGTTGGTAACTGGATGCTTGAGCGTATCTGCACGTTGCTGGGCAAGGGGGCGTTTCCGGACACTGAAGGTTTTCGCGTGTCCATCAATATCAGTCCCCGGCAATTTCATCAAAGCAATTTTGTTGCGCATGTGCAAAAGACGTTGGCCCGAACCGGCGCATTGCCATCGGCGTTGACTTTTGAGGTTACAGAAAGTGTCCTGATCAATGACGTTAGTGAAGTCGTTAAAAAAATGAAGGTGCTCAGTGCCATGGGTATCCGTTTTTCGCTGGATGATTTCGGTACCGGGTATGCGTCACTGACTTATGTCAAAGACCTGCCAATTCATGAATTGAAAATCGACAAGGCGTTTGTGCATGAGGCCCCTGTCAATTCAGACAGTGCCGCGTTGGTTGAATCCATTCTTGCTGTGGCAAAGCACATGAAGCTGGTGGTGGTTGCCGAAGGGGTGGAAACCCCTGAACAGGTTGATTTCTTGCGGTTACGCGGGCACGAGGTTGTGTACCAGGGCTATTTGTACAGCCGCCCTCAAGCGGCAGAGGCCTGGCTTGATGCAGCTAAAAGCAGCCCCCCGGCACCAGGTGTTTCGGCGGCGGGGGGCAATGACACCTAAGCGTGCAACCGCTTATTTTTGGGGTGCCTTGGCATAACGCAGGTAAGGCAGCTTGATGTCAATGTTGCCGAATTTTTCTTTGGCCTGCTCATCGGTAAGGCTCAGGGCAACGATAACGTCCTGGCCAGGTACCCAGTTGGCCGGTGTGGCGATAGGCACGCCGTCGGTTGCCTGGATGGCGTCAAGGGCACGCAAGATTTCAGCGAAGTTGCGGCCTACCGACATCGGGTACGACATGGTCAGACGGATTTTCTTGTCGGGGCCAATGATGAATACGGTACGCACGGTGGCGCTATCGGCAGGGGTACGCCCGTCGGGCAGGTAGGCATTGGCCGGCAGCATGTTGTACAGCTTCGACACTTCAAGCGACGTGTCATCAATAATGGGGAAGTCGGCAGGGGCACCGGCAACCGCTTCAATATCACGCTTCCATTTCACGTGCTCTTCTACGCTGTCTACTGAGACACCCATAACCTTGGTATTGCGCTTGGCGAACTCGGGGGCCAACTGTGCAACCGCGCCGAATTCGGTGGTGCAAACCGGTGTGAAATCTTTGGGGTGCGAAAACAGGATGGCATAGCTGTCGCCGATCCAGTCGTGCAGTGCAAGTTTCCCGGCAGTAGAGTCGACAGTGAAATTCGGAGCAATATCGTTGATGCGTAATGACATGGTTTGTCCTCGGTTGGTTTATGTATTTGACATCATATGGCTTTAGGGCCATAATTACATTTTTGTGTCAAATAATGACCTAGCCAGCAGTACCGGCCAGGTTCCAGCCAACAAGATACGCCAATGCCAAAAAAAAATCTTGACGCCCGTCAACAATCCCCGCTTGAAGCGTTACCTGTAGTTACGCTGAAAGACCTTCGCAAGCGGGTCGGGCAAACACAAGAAACCATGGCATTGGCGTTGGGCGTTGGGCAAGACACCGTTTCACGGCTTGAAAAGCGTAACGATATGTTGCTATCGACCCTGCGGCACTATGTCGAAGGCATTGGGGGGCAGTTGGCCCTGGTGGCCATGTTTCCAGGGCAACCACCGGTACAAATTGCGCATCACGACGAAAAAAAAACCAAGGCTTCGTAGGTCTGATTTTCATAATGGCAGTCATGGCACAAACCAGGCTGCCTGCTATTTTTCAGCGCTGCCTGGGCGGCGCGTGTATTCAACAAGACAATGTTAACTACGCCGTACTACCTTATCGACAAGGCCGCGCTGCTGCGCAATCTTGAAATCATCAATACGGTACGCCAGCAGTCTGGCGCAAAGGTATTGCTGGCCCTTAAATGCTTTGCAACCTGGTCTGTATTCGACACCATGCGTCCATTTATGGACGGCACAACGTCGTCGTCGCTATACGAAGTGAAGCTGGGTTACCAGAAGTTCGGCGGGGAAACCCATGCCTACAGCGTGGCCTTTGCCGATCACGAAATTACAGAAGTGCTCGCCAATTGTGACAAGATCATCTTCAATTCGCTCAATCAGCTTGAACGCTTTGGTGCTGCCGCCCAGGGCAAGCCGATCGGGTTACGCCTGAACCCCGGGGTTAGCTGTGCCGGGTTCGATCTGGCTGACCCGGCCCGGCCATTCAGCAGGCTGGGCGAGTCCAGCCTGCAAAATTTGCTTGGTGTGGCCGGCCAGATCTCAGGCGTGATGATTCACAACAATTGCGAGAACCGTGACTTTGAGCGCTTCAATCAGTTGCTGGCCGATGTCGAGCAGCACTATGGCCCCTTGCTCAGGCAACTTGACTGGGTCAGCCTGGGCGGTGGCATCAGCTTTACCGCACCGGGTTATCCGGTGGCAGAATTTTGCGCGCGTTTGCGCCAGTTTGCCGATACCTGGGGTGTGCAGGTTTATCTCGAACCCGGTGAGGCCACGGTGCGGCATACCACCACGCTGGAAGTCAGCGTTCTTGACATCGGTTTTAACGGCAAGCCGCTGGCGGTTGTCGACAGCTCTACCGAAGCCCATATGCTTGATTTGCTTATTTATCGCGAAACAGCCCCATTGGGCGAGGGGCAGGGCGATCATGTGTACGAAATCTGCGGCAAAACCTGCCTGGCGGGCGACATTTTCGGCGAGGGTCGGTTCAGCAAACCCTTGACTGTTGGCGACCGCATTTCGATTGGCGATGCGGGCGGTTATACGATGGTCAAGAAAAATTGGTTCAACGGCATCAACATGCCGTCGATTGCAATCCGGGAAACCGACGGCACAGTGCGGCAAGTCCGGGGTTTTTCATACGACGACTACGTTGCAAGCCTGTCGTAAGGCAGGCAAGGCAAGCTGGTTCGGTATGGCAAATAATGCCTTTTGGCGTATTAAAAGAGAAATCACATGAAACGTAACGTTCTCATCATAGGTGCCGGCGGGGTGGCCCAGGTGGTGGCACACAAGTGCGCCCAGAATAATGCGCTGCTTGGCGATATTCACATTGCCTCGCGCACGTTGTCCAAGTGCCTCGCCATTATTGAATCTATCCATGTGAAGGGCAGCATGCAGGTTGACGGTGTGCTTCAGGCGCATGCGCTTGACGCCATGGATATTGAAGCAACCCGGTTTCTGATTCGTGCCACGCGCAGCCAGATTGTCATCAATGTGGGTTCACCCTTTGTGAATATGTCGGTCTTGCAGGCCTGCATAGAAACCGGTGCGGCCTATATGGATACCGCCATCCATGAAGACCCGCGCAAAGTATGTGAAACGCCGCCTTGGTATGCCAATTACGAGTGGAAGCGTCGCGAGGCATGTTCCAAAGCCGGTATTACCGCTATTCTGGGCATCGGCTTTGACCCTGGTGTGGTCAATGCCTACGCGCGTTATGCCATTGATCATCACTTTGACAGCGTTGACTCCATTGATATTATCGATATCAATGCCGGCAGTCACGGGCGTTACTTTGCCACCAACTTTGACCCTGAAACCAATTTCCGTGAATTCACCTCAACGGTATGGTCATGGGAAAACGGCGCCTGGAAAGCCAGCCAGATGTTCGAGCATCGTAAAGAGTGGGACATGCCGGTAACCGGCAAGGGGGTTACCTACCTTACCGGGCACGACGAGTTGCACTCTATGTCGGCTAATCTGGGCGTGCCGAACATCCGGTTCTGGATGGGCTTTGGTGACCATTACATCAATGTGTTCACTGTACTTAAAAACCTGGGGTTGCTGTCAGAGCAGCCGGTTCGCACGGCACGCGGTCAGGACATTGTGCCGCTTGAAGTGGTCAAGGCGGTATTGCCCGATCCGGCATCGCTGGCCCCCGATTACACCGGCAAAACCTGCATTGGCGACCTGGTCAAGGGGCTTCGAAACGGCCAACCCCACGAGGTGCTGGTTTATAACGTGTGCGACCATGCCGAAAACTACCAGGAAGTCGGCAGCCAGGCAATTTCGTACACCGCAGGTGTGCCCCCGGTGGCTGCTGCATTGCTTATTGCAGAAGGTACCTGGGACGTTGCCCGAATGGTCAATGTTGAAGAGCTTGACCCTGCGCCCTTGATTGCCCGTATGAACACAATGGGCCTGGTCACCCGCATCAAGTATGGTGACATTGATCAGGTGCTTGAACCCGATGTTGCGCCCGCAAAATCATTTGCAACGGCCGAGGTTCTGGAAGACTTCAAGTACGGTTAAGCGTCCAGGCGGCCATGCGGGTAATGCATGGCCGGCGGTAACTGGTTAGTCGTCGTGGGTGTTGTGCCCCAGCGCCGCACGCGGCGCTGACCAGTTTTGCTGCGACGAGTTGCCTTCGTAGCCGATCTTGAAGGCGGAGACCGACCGGTGCAGTTCAGAGGCCTGTTCGCGCAGGGCCTTGGTGGCCTCGGTTGTATCGCTGACCAGCGAAACGTTTTTCTGGATCATTTCATCCATGGCTGTAATCGCCTGGTTGATTTGTTGCAGACCGATCGACTGTTCCTGGCTGGCGTTGGAAATTTCCTGTACCAGAGATGTCATGGCGTCGTTGTTCTGAACAATTTCAGACATGCGTTGGCCGGCATTTTCAACCTGGGTGTTACCCACCGTGACCTTGTCAACAGAGTCATTGATAAGTGTCTTGACTTCGTTGGCAGCAGAAGACGAGCGCTGTGCCAGGGCGCGGACCTCTGAGGCAACCACGGCAAAACCGCGGCCTGCCTCGCCGGCACGGGCGGCTTCAACGGCAGCGTTCAGGGCCAGAATATTGGTCTGGAATGCAATGCTGTCAATAATGCCAACAATTTCGCTGATGCGTTCAGACGATTCGTTGATTTTGCGCATGGTTTCAACAACGTCGTGTACTGCTGTGCCACCCGCATGGGCCACTGTAGTCGCTTTTTGGGCCATGGTTTCGGCCGCCTTGGCGTTGCCCGCATTCTGCTGAACGGTGGCGGTCAGTTCTTCGGTAGCTGCCGACGTTTCGATCAGTGCCGCAGCCTGCTGCTCGGTGCGATCAGCCAGTTGTACGGCCTCGTCAGCAACGTGTACCGACTCTTCGGCGATGGTGTCAGCGCGCGCCTTGATCTGCGAGATCAGCTTGCGCAGATTGTCTTGCATATCACGCAGCTGGGCCAGCAAATGGGCAATTTCATCACGCCCTTGCGGGTGAATGTCGTGCGTCAGGTCGCCGTCGGCAATCCATTTGGCACTCTGGTTGGCGGCGGCCATGCCATTGCTTAAACGGCGCAGGCTAAGCACCATGAACACCGTCATGGGAACCGCACCCAGCAACACCACCAGTGTGAACAACAGTAATGCCGTATCAACGCGGTCTGCCGCTTCGGTCGCTTCGTAGTTGGCACGTTCCAGTTGATAGTTTTGCAGGGCATCAAGTGCTTTCAGGTTGGCGGAACCTTCGGTACGCCCGGCAACCAGGAAGGCATTCATGACGGCAGGTGAAAAGTCGTTGGCCTTGATGGCCTGCACGGCATCACCAATCTTGGTGCGCCAGGCATCACGTGCAACTTTGGCCGCCTGGGTCAAGCGCAGTTCATCATCGCCAACCACAAGGCTGTCAATTTTGGCCCACAGTTCACCCGCTTCTTTTTGGTTACTGGTAATGGCATCAAGGTGCAAGGCCGTGGGGTGGTCGTGCAAAGAAATAAGTGCGCCATTGGGGTCGTGCTGGAAGGCAAGCAATACGTTAAGTCGCGAATCGTAGAAGTTGGCGGTCAGTGCCCCAGCCATTTCTGCTATTTGCATGCGGTGATCATGCACCTGTACCAGGCTGTCGCGGCCTTTGATCAGGCCAGTAGTTCCGATAATCATGACAATGATGAAAATCAGCCAGTAAATGCCGACGACCAGCCACATGCGCAGGTTCAGGGTTAAACGATCTAACATTGTTGTCTTCAGTATAAAGTTGGCAATATTGCAAGTTTAGTAAGTAATGGTGACCGTTGCATAGCACCATCTGTTGTCGGCTTGATTAAAATCACCGAAAGCTGAAACCATCCTGAATTCAGGTTTGGGATGTGGCCTAAAACACACAGCCCCTGCCACCATACACCGGCGCCAGGGGCTGTGTGCTGTTAACGTGCAAGGCGGCTTAGTCTTGACGGCTGGTTACTTCGACCAGGTGGTAGCCAAACTGGGTTTTGACTGGGCCTTGTACAACACCAACCGGTGCGCTGAACACAACTTCATCGAATTCGCGAACCATTTGGCCGCGACCGAACGTACCCAGGTTGCCGCCATCGCGCGACGAGGGGCAGCGCGAGTTGTCTTTCGCGACTTGCGCAAAATCGGTGCCGTTTTCAATGGCTTGCTTAAGTTGAAGGCATTGCTCTTCGGTGTCAACAAGAATATGGCGTGCTGAGGCTTGGGACATGCGGATTTCCTGAAAAATATAAAGTGAAGCTTCCCCCTGGGCGGCAAGCCTGCCCGAAGGGTCCGGCATGCAAGTTTACCCGAGGCTGTTCATGATGCAGTAAGCCAGCGTGTGATCCAGCGTTGGCAGGGTTGGCTGAGTCGGCCGTGAAGGCGGGTTTTAAATGAAACGGACCGAGTATTTTTCTTGAGTGCTTCTGGTCAGGTCGATAGAATCAGTGTGTTCCGGCAGTTTCAAGGTCTTTCTGAATTGATCACTTTGCAAGAGGCCTTCCATGAATGCAACACCACTTCGCATTATTCCCGCCGACCCGTTGTTCTCGTTGCAGTGGCATCTATTAAATACTGGTGCATTGCCCGGTAGCCGGGCCGGGCAGGACATCAATGTAGTAACGGTCTGGCCCGATTACACCGGCAAAGGCATACGGGTAGGCGTCATGGATGATGGTATCGACACAACACACCCCGACCTTATCCAGAATTTTCGCGCTGACCTGTCATGGGATCTTTTCCTGAATGCCTCCGGCGGTGGTGCGCTGCTGGAGGATGACAATCATGGCACTTCGGTTTCGGGGCTGGTAGGCGCTGCCCAGGGTAATGGCCTTGGGGGTGTCGGTGTGGCCTGGGATGCTCAGCTGGTGCTCAACCGCACACCACTTGCTGACGAAGACCTGCTGCTGTCGTATCAGCGCGCTGTCGATCGTCTGATCGCTACAGATGCGCACATCTCAACCAACAGCTGGGGCCCGATGGTGACCCCGTTTGACCAACAGGAAAACCAGCAGGCCTACCAGGCGGGAGCACTGAAACTGGCCACAGAAGGGCGTGACGGTTTGGGCATCATCACCCTTTTTGCGGCGGGCAATTCCCGTGAAGAACGCCTGAACACCAACTACGATGCTGTGGACAATATCCCGTGGACAGTGGTTGTTGCGGCGGGCAATATCGATGGCACGATATCGTCGTATTCCACACCGGGCGCGTCGCTGCTGGTAACGGCACCCGGGTCAGATCCGGCCTCACGACTGACCGTCAGGGTACGTTGGGGTACAACATGGCGGAAGGGGTCGCGGGTAATTACACAGACACATCGGAAAGTGGTTTTAACGGTACTTCTGCTGCAACCCCGATAGCTGCCGGTGTGGTGGCGCTGATGCTGCAGGCCAACCCGCGCTTGGGCTACCGTGATGTCCAGGATATCCTGGTGTATTCATCCAGTCGCGCGGTATTCCTTGAGCAAGCCATCGACCAGGCCTTTAACGGGTCAACCGACTGGAATGGTGGTGCCCTGCTGGGCAGTCACGACTTCGGGTTTGGTCATATCAATGCCCATGCGGCAGTCCGGCTGGCTGAAAGCCGGGCGCATCAAAATACTGTAGCCAATCAGGTGCTGGGCCAGGGGGCGGTTGAGCAGGCCGCCTTAAGCGTCGGCGCTGGCCAGTCTGCCCAGGCCGTTGCCCGTTTCGACCAGGCCAGTCGCGTTGAGCAAATTACCGTGTCTGTTGACCTTGCCACAGAAACACTTGAAAACGTCACGATTGACCTCGTGTCGCCTTCAGGTACGGTCAGTCGCCTTGTTGATCGGCCCCCGGTTGTCGAACCCGGCGAATATGAGGATATGCCGTCCCCCCAACTGCCTGATCAACTGAATTACACGTTCAGTACCACCCGAAGCTGGGGCGAGCAGCTGGACGGGGTCTGGACGTTGCGTGTTGCCAACGAAGCCGGGGGCGATACGGTACAGATCAACGACTGGTCGATCAGCGCCTATGCCGCGGCGCCTGCTGCAACACAAATTTTCACTGACGAATTTGCCCGTTTTGCCAGCCTTCACGCCGACCGCACCACCGTGCGTGCCGATAACGGTCAGAACCTGAACCTGGCCGCGTTGACGACCGATACCGAAATCAATCTGTCAGCGTCACAGGCCAGCTTTGGCGGTGTTGCTGTCAATCTTGCCGATCCGGCCGCGTTCCGCGACGTATTTACCGGTGACGGCAACGACACCATCATTGGCAACAGCGCAGGCAACCTGATCATGGCCGGGCGTGGCAGCAACATTGTCGATGGCGGTGCGGGCTTCGATATTGCCCGTTTTATCGGTGACCGGTCGGGCTACAGCCTGGGCGCCGAGGGCGATGCGCTGGTTGTCAACAGCCTTGTGTTGTCGGGTGGCGGCAGCGATCAGGTTCGTGGTGTCGAATTGCTGCATTTTTCCGATCAGGCCGTGCTGGCCAATGCGCCGTCGGTACAGGGCGGGCTGGTGTTTGACGAGGCTGCGTATTTACGCGCCTACGATGATGTGGCGCAGGCGATTAACACCGGTCATTTGTCCAGTGCCATGCAGCATTACCAGAGCTGGGGCATTAATGAAGGTCGTAACCCTAATGACCTGTTCAATGAGTCATGGTATCTGCAACGCAACCCCGATGTCGCTGCCGCCGTGGCGGCTGAGCAAATTGGAAGCGGTTACGCGCACTACATGGCCTGGGGCTGGGCCGAAGGCCGTTCGCCCGCGGCCTGGATGAACGTAAACGCCTACCTGACAGAAAACCCCGACGTAGCCCAGGCTAACGTCAACCCTATGGCGCACTATCTGATGCACGGGTACGCAGAAGGGCGGGCGTTGCCGTCGTGGTCGGCCGAGTTCTGGGCCACATAAGCGGGTTGCCTGGCTTTATCAACGCAAAAGATCCGGGCCGCAGCACCGGATCTTTTGCGTTAAGACGTGGGTTGAACGTCAGAAAGCCCAACGCACATTAAGGCGGCCATCAATAGCCTTGTAGCCATTGCCCAAACGGCCGTTGACATCAAAACCCAATGACAGCGTTTCAGAACGTCGCCATGTCAGGCCGGCCCCGAGCGAAGCGCTGTTGCGGGGCAGAATGGCATTTTTGGTGTCAAATGACTGGCCCGGCAGCGAGGCGAAACGAGCGGTCTGGACAACATTACGGTCTAGCCATTCGCGGTCCCAGCTGGCGAAAGCGTACGCATCCAGCGCACTGCCGTCATCAAGCGTATGACGCCAGATGGCGTCAAGGCCAAGGCTTGAACGCAGGGCATCAACTGACTGGCGCTCCAGCGCAAGGCGGGTTGCCTTGTCACCAGACTCGTCCAGGCCGGGACGTGACGCACGGGTATACGCCAGGCTGACAAAGGGTCCGGCCGACAGCGCCGGCGTCAATTGCCAGCGATACCCGGTGCCAGCGTCCATTGAAACGCTCTTGCCGGTCCAGTCTGCGCCATGCGAGGCGCGGTAATTGCCCACCGACACGTTGCGGTTCATTTCGCCACGCTCAAGGCCCAGACGCAGGCCGCCGTGTGCATGAATGCCTGTGCGCAGATCGGGCTGATATTCAAGCAGAGCCCCCAGACCGAAAGCGGTTGATTTGCCTTTGCCCGTCAGAGGGTCGTCCAGCCTGACCGACTGTTCCGAGATGTCCAGATAAACCCCCGCCGATAGTGCGGGGTTGCTGTCCAGAGCCTTGCCCCCACCGATGACCAGACCGTAGGTCGTTGCGCGATAGCCCGTATGGGTGTCGCGTGTTTGTTGTTCGCCCTCGGCGCCGAAGATCTGGGCGAATCCCGTCCAGGTTGTGCCGGTCTGGCGCAGGCCCTGGCCAAAACCTTGACGGGCTGTACTCATGATGTCGCGGTCACGTTGCACTGACGCGGCCATCAGGGCGCTATACCCTCCGGGTGCCGCCTGGGTCAGGGTACGAGTGACCTCTGAGCCATCGGCCGCAGAAAAATCCAGTGCGCTGAACAAATGTTGTGCCGATGGCGCGCCGGCGTCGGCCAGCGCCTGGAGAGTCCGGGCAACGGCCAGGTCATTGCTGTTGCCGGCATGACGGGTGTAGGCATTGCCGGGCCGTGTGGCGGTCAGACGCCAGCGCTGCCCGCCTTCGCTGTTGGCGGAGAAGCTCAGGGTGGGGGAGGTGGAGGCGACACGCACGGCATCAAAGTTGCCGTTGATTGAGGAGGCCTCGATCAAGGAGCCGGTGGATACCGCCCAGGTGCTGGAGTACCAGTCGGGCTCTGCAGCAAGTTCGAGTGTACCGGCCAGATCGACTCGCCCGTTGACGGCGATGACGTCGTGTGTACCGGTCGCATCAAATTCGGCTTGCAGTCGGCCGGTGCTGGTCTGGCGGTAGTCACCGGTGACTGTCATGCGTCCGACCGAGTTGCCGGGAGCAATCGTGCCTGCATTTTCAAGTGCAGTACCGGGCGTCAGGTCGAAGTGCGCTGTGCCCGAAAGGGTTGCTGAAGGCTGTACAGTCGCTCCATGTACGGCATGACGTCCGGTCAGGCGGGTGTGCCCGCCGTCGAAGGCCAGCGTCAGGTTGGTGCTGCCGCGAATATTGCCTGCATAAGCCATCGCGAAACCGGTATCCGCCTGTGATGTTGCTTTGCCTTGAGCATCGGCCTTTTTCCCGAACGACAGGGTGGTCAGGCGTAAATTGCCATTTTCATCCCGTTCGTTGTAACGCGACACAATATCGCCTTCAATGCGGGTCCCGTCCATCAGGTTGACCTGACCAACGTAGGCATTGCCGGAAATGTAGATGGCCGCCTCGCGTCCGGCGATACGACCGGAAATATCGGCCTGGCTGACCAGTGGCCCCTGCAGTTCAGGCAGAAGCGGGGCAGGGGCATTCTGGATGGTACGAATCCATGAGCCTCGATGCTCAACAGC
>Ga0265293_10001915_pt1 | contig 43773 bp, 45 predicted proteins | sample Munlanlewell138R_FD_192505 | JGI IMG/M metagenome (GOLD analysis project Ga0265293, IMG submission 192505) | Leachate microbial communities from a municipal landfill in Southern Ontario, Canada - Leachate well 138R | ecosystem: Engineered > Solid waste > Landfill > Unclassified | place: Canada...
GGCGCTGCTGGCCCGGCACAGCATTTCCGAGGGCGCATCGGCCGCAGATGGGCTCGGTGGCACGCGCGCGGTTCATGCGACTTTGCCCGAGGACTCGGCGCCGTCTGGCGGATTTGGTGGCGCGCTGCTTGCTCATGCCGGCGTGACGGAGGGGCTCACCCCGACCGATGGCATGAGCGCAGCCATCATCGCTCGCGTCTCTGTGGCCGAGGGTTCGGTGCTCGCTGATAACGCCGACCCGGACGGTGCCAGTAGTGCGCTACTGGCTGAGTTGTTGACGGCCGTGGACTCCATCCAGGCGCGCGTGCGGCTGTCTGTGTCGCTGCAGTACGCGACAACGCCCTCGTTCAGCCCGTCATCGGCCTCGGGTGGCGTGGCCGCGCTTACTGAGTCGGCGTTTGCGACGGACGCGTTGTCGGCCCGGGTGGTTGTCTCCGAGGTCGTGGTGGAAGCCGGGGCACTTGCCGATGCCGCGGCGCCCGACGGGGACACGCTTTCGGCAATCGTCGAGGCGCTGCAGGCGTCGGACGTGTTGGTCGACAACGTGGTGGTGCGTGCGGCGTTCGCAGATCAGTGGGCAGCGCTTGATGTCTACACGGCGCATGCGAGCGAGTGGGTCGATCCGCTGCTGCCCGGTGTGCCCGAGTTCGAGTTTCCTGTTCTGGGCCTGAGCTTCGCGTACCCCGAGCAGACGCTCGCATTCGAGTTCCCGGTGAGGTGAGCAGATGATCGTCGGTTCCGTAATCAAGCAGCCCGGCGAGCGGTTCCCGTTCCGGGTGTCCTTCGCCCAGTACATGGCGGAGACCGAGGACACGCTGGTCGGCGTGACGGCGGCGGCCGACGACCCCGGTCTGGTCGTGCACCCGGTGACGCTTACCGGAGAAGTGGCCGTCGTGTGGATGGACAAGGACACGCCGGCCGGCTCCTACAAAGTGACCGTGATCGTGACATCGGCTGGTGGCCAGATTCTGGAGGCCGAGGTGCGCGTGCGGGTGAGGGATTTCTGATGATCCCGATGCTGATTGCCGGCCAGATGCTGACTACCGGCGGACCGCCGGTGGGGGAGGTCATCTATGACACTCCCGGCGAGTACGTGTTTACTGTCCCCGCCGGGGTTACCGAGATATGCGCGGTGGCGGTGGGGCGCGGCGGCCGCAACAACGACGCTCTAGACAGCGGTGGGGGCGGCGGGCTTGGGTACAAGAATGACGTTCCTGTGGTGCCCGGTGCCGAAATTCTAGTGTATGTCGATGTGGTAGTCCCCACATCGGGTGGCGAAGGGAGCGCACTACGCCACCTCGTCGGCGGGAGCCCCAGCACGTTCATTATGGCCGCTTTGGCCGGGGGAGACGCCAACGGCAGTACCCACCCTGCGGGCGGAGAAATATTCACCGTGACGGGGGGCGGCCAGGGGGGCGACGGTCGCCGGCCGCAGATCGGGGGAATGATGATGGGCGGGGGCGGCGCTGGCGGCTACGCGGGTAACGGCGGCCACGGCGGTAACCGCGCCTCGGACGATCAGACTTTCTGGTCGTGGCAGCAGGCCGCGTTCGGTTCTGGCGCAGGCGCGGGCGCCAAAGGGACGATCGGCATACTTGACGGCGTCCCGCCCGCTCCGGGCGGAGGAGTTGGCCTGTTCGGTATCGGCTCAGATGGCACCGCGCCGGGGGCGCCCGGCTCAGGGGGGACCGGGGCGACGTTCGGGGGCGGGCAGGGCGGCTACGACCCAACCTATGGGCCGAGCCCACCCGGCGGACGCGGCGCCGTCCGAATCATCTGGGGGCCGGGTCGCAGCTTCCCCTACAACGCAGGTCCAACATGAACACGCACGTTCGAATTGAAAACGGCGAGATCGCCGAATACCCGTACTCGTTGTATCAGCTACGGCATCAGCATCCCGCGACCGCGTTCCCGGCGCAGCCCAGTCCGCCCGATCTGGCGGCGTTCGGTGTGTTCGAGGTCATCGACACACCACGCCCCGAGCGCGACCCGATCACGCAGGACGTGGTCGAGCGCACCCCGGTGCTCGACGGCGACGAGTGGCGGCGCGTCTGGGAGGTCGTGGCCGTGCCGCCCGAGGTCGCCGAGCAGCGCCTGGCCGACGCCAAGGCCGAGCTGCGAGCCCGAATCAACGCCGAGCGCGACGCGCGCGAGGAGGGCGGATTCGACTATCTCGGCGAGCGCATCGACTCGGGCAGTCGGTCGGTGCAGCGCATCGGCGTGGCGGTCACCGCAGCGCAGACAGCAATGGCGACGGGCGCGCCGTTCGCGCTGGATTGGACATGTGCAGACAACTCTGTCCTAACGATGGACGCAACCGAGGTGGTCGGCATGTCGGTTGCGCTGGCCGTCTACGGTGACTCGCTGCATCAGTACGCGCGCGTTCTGAAGGCGGCTGTCAGCGTCGCTGAGACGGGCGCACAGCTCGCGCAGATCGACATTACGGCCGGCTGGCCGCCGGAGGACTGAAGATGAGCTACTGGTATCGACTCTGGGCTGCGCTGACGCAGATGCTCAATACGATCCTCGGCGGCTGGCCGGACGAATCACTGTCGTCCCGGACGTGGCGCAATCGCGAGCGCCGAGGCTGGCGGCAATTGCATACGCTAATCGACGCGCTGTTCTGGCGCTGGCCCGATCACTGTGAGCGCGCCCATCGCTCCGAGCAGACGCTGCGCCAGATGCCGCCGGAGCTTCGGCCGTGATCGGATTTCAGTACTGGCGCGATTATCCGAAGTGCGAGCACTGGATGGCCAGCGTCATTATCGCGATAGTCGCCTGCGTCTACGCGATCATCGCCACCCGGTACACGCTGCCGCTGCTGCTGGCCGTTCTTCCTGTCGACAGTTGGGCAACCCAGTCCGTGGTCGTTATCGTCACGATGAGCACCGGGCATTTTGCGGCGACCGCCGGGATCGCTATGGCCGGAGGTATCACGTCGTTCCTGCGCGACGTGAAGTCCAATCCGGCAAACCGCAAATTGATCAACGCGCTCGGCCACATGATGAGCGCGCAGTTCGCCGGCATGCTGGTCTACCTGCTGGCGATCGAGTATTCGTGGTCGCAGCCGCTCGCGCTGTTTGCGTGCGGGATCGCGGGATGGGGCGGCAACCACGCGATCCAGAAGTTGAGCGACATGGCGTTTCGCAAGATCGGCATCGACACGGAGAAGCACCCTTGAATTTCGACGAAGCGTTTCGCCGGTTACTGGAGCACGAGGGCGGTTACGTCGATCATCCGGCAGACCCAGGAGGCAAGACCCGCTACGGGATCACCGAGGCCGTGGCGCGTGCGCACGGTTACGATGGGCCGATGCATTCGCTGCCGCTCGATACCGCGCGGCGCATCTACCTCACCGCTTACTGGGGTCCGTCGCACGCTGACGCGCTGCCGCCCGAGATCCGATTCGACGTGTTCGACGCCGCAGTGAATTCCGGCGTCCGACAGTCCGCGCTGTGGCTGCAGCGCTCAATCGGGGGCGTCGCGGTCGATGGAGTCGTCGGGCCGCAGACCATCGCGGGCGCATGGCGCACGAACCCTGCGACGCTGGTTGCGAGGTTTTCGGGTCACAGGCTGGACGCCATGACCCGGCTGTCGACGTGGCCAGCCTTCGGGCGCGGCTGGGCGCGGCGAGTGGCCGCGAATCTGAGGGACGCGACTTGATGCGCGAGCTTGCAATATTCGCCGCCACCGTCATCGTCGGCGCAGTGCTCGGTGCGCTGGTGGCACGCTGGCACTACGAGCCTCGCCTGACGGCCGCCGAGGCGCGCGCGGAGTCAGCCCGCGTGCTGCTGCGCGAACAGAACCGCGCCATCGAACAGTTGCGTGAGCTGGCCGAACAGCGCCGGCTGGCTGCTGAGGACGCGATGGCCCGAGCCCGTGAGGCCCGCGAGGACGCCGAGCGGCACGCGGCCGAGCTGCTGAGCCGGCTGCCGCCGTCAGGGGTCGATGAGTGCCAGGCCGTCGTCGATCTCATCCGCGAGGAGCTGCGTCGATGAGGTCCATCCTGCTGTGCCTGACGCTCACCGGCTGCTGCGCGGCCCCGGTCATCGAGCGCGTGGAGGTACCGGTGCCTGTGTACTGCGAGATCGCAATTCCGACGCCGCCCGCATGGGCGACCGACGCACTGCCGGCCAGCGCGCCGCTGTGGGACATGTCCATCGCGCTGCTGGCCGAGCGGCTGCAGCGCATTGGCTACGAGCGAGAGCTGATCGCAGCAATCGAGGGCTGCCGTGCACCTGCACGCTGAGCCGCTGGTATGGACGCTGCGGCTGTATGATGAGGCGACGGGCTACGAGCGGCGCCTGCCGTACCGTGCCGTCGCCACGGTGTCGCTGTTCGGCAATCGAGCATGGATCAGCGGACTACACGGTCACATCGATCGTGCGGCGTGGCGCCTCTTCAACGACTGGCTGCGATCGCAGGGCGTGACGTCGGCCGCGATGGAGCGCCGGGGCCGATACGTCGAGTTTCACTTGGATCAGGCTCAAGTTCAGCGCGCGCCGACCCCAACTTCGTAAGGAGCTGCGATGCCCGCCATCAGAATCGACGAACCCGGAGGCATGCTGCCGTCGCTTGAGCCGCGCGATCTTCCTGGTGCGGCGGCGCAGACTTCACATAACCTCCAGCAAGCCTCCTCGAAGTTCCGCCCCCTCCCCGCGGCGTTGACTGTCGCCGCGTCGCCGGTCACGAACCCCCAGACGATCTACCGGCTGGCCCGGAAGTCTGACGGCACGTTCAACGACAACCCCGCCGTGGGTTGGATCTCCCGCAGCGAGGACATCAACTTCGTCAAGGGGCAGATCAACGACGACGCGAAAGAGCGCACCTACTACACCTTCAACGACGGGTCGGCCCCGCCCCGCGTGCTGGACGTGAGCGGCGCGGATCGCCAACTTGGCGTGCCGGCCCCTGCGTCGGCGCCGACCGTGACGGTCGCCGAGGTCGACGAGTTCACCCCCGACGACAAGACCGCGGCTGTTGAAGCAGTCTCGGGGCAGTTGGCGAGCATCGTGCGAGAGCACCTGTCAGCGGCGTGGCTCGGGGCTCCGGACCCCGGGTCGTCGACACAGGGCTACGTGAACCTGCAGGACGCAGGCGGCAGCCCGACGACGCAGCCGTTCATGGCCAGGGTGTTCAAGCTGACCAGCCGCAACGGTGCCAACAACGGGGCGATGGAGAACACCTATTCGGGCGCGGGTGCCGACGCATTCACGTGGGTGTACGACCTCGCTGCGCAGCCGTTCTACGCGACTTCCAATGCGTCGTCACCGGCGTGGCAGGGGTACGTTGCGGGTAACGCCCCGGACCACGTATGCCTCGCCTTCCCCGCCTACGCGCTCACCTACAGCATCAACGCGGTTGCGCTGGCGGCCGCGCTCAAAGCGGTGCCGCTGCCCGGTGCCGAGTTCACCGACGACCCAACCGCCAAGCTGTTTACCGCCGAAGAGGTGGACGGTCCTGATGGCACGGTGACCCGGTTTCAGAACTACCTGTCCACGGCCAACCCGGAGGTGGCCAAGAGGCTGTCGGCAGTCGAGACCAAGTTCTCCGAGCTGCAGACCATCCTTGCCGGCGGGACCGCGGACTCCCTGGCTGCCGAGGTGGCGGCGTTCTACAACAAGGCGGACGTGGCCGCCGAAATCGACGAAGCCATGACGGCGCTCGCGCGGTACATCGAAATTTCCAGATTTACGCTACGCTCGATGGCGTTGTCCAACGAAGGCGCGAGCGGGGCTCCCTAACATGGCAATCATCAACGACCCCACCTACACCCCGGCCAACATCCCGGAGATCAAGGCCGCGCTGCTCGCGCTCGTCGTCACGGCCCCCGACGGCACGCGCCGCCTGCCCGTCGATGGCGTGGTGGATTACGCCCGACAGTTGTACCTGAGCGCTATGGCCGGGATCATGGAAGCGGTCGTCGCCCCGACGATCAACCCATTCATCGAGACGGTGCGTGCGGAAGCCAACTCTACGGCCAACGTCATCCGCCCGGAGCACTGGGCTTCCCGCTCCGACTGGCCGCTCAACGCCACCGGCGGGCTGCTCACGTCCTCGTTGCAGGCGTACATGAACTCGAAGGCCGAGCTCGAGCGCGCGGTGCAGTCGCTGTCGGACTACTACAGCTGGCTCGGCCCGGACGGGGACATTGCGGCCACATTCGATGTGTTCCTGCGGGAGAAGAAAGTCCTTGAGCGGCTGCCTCCGGCGGTCGATCGCCTACTCGAGTCCAGGTTTTACGTCACCACCTTCGTGACGGACTGGGGAGAGGAGTCGGCGCCCAGCCCCCCGAGCGACGTCGTGACCGTGGACCAGAACGACGTGCCGACAGTCACCCGCCCCACCGTGCCGGCCGGCCGGCACATCGCCAAGTGGCGCACCTACCGCACAAACACCGGGTCGCAGGCTACGGACTTTCAGTTCGTCACCGAGCACTCGACTGCCGCCACGAACTTCGTGGACGAGGTTCTGCGCGAGGACCTCGGGGAAGTGTGCCCGACGGCGACGTGGGCGGAGCCGCCCGCCAAGCTGCGCGGGCTCGTCGGTATGCCGAACGGCATCATGGCCGGGTTCTTCGACAACACCGTGTGTTTCTCTGAGCCGTACCACCCCTACGCGTGGCCCGAGGGGTACCAGATCACGACCGAGTACCCGATCGTCGGGCTCGGCGTGTTCGGTCAGACGCTCGTTGTGTGCACGCGCGAGGTGCCGTACTTCATCAGCGGCTCGGATTCGGCGAGCATGTCGGCGATCAAGAGCGAGTTCCCCCAAGCCTGCACGTCCCGACGGTCGATCGCCTCGGCAGATGGGGGGGTCATCTACGCTTCGCCGGATGGGCTGTGCGTGGCCTCTCAGAACGGCGTACAACTCATCACCGAGCAGCACTTCAAGCGTGAGGACTGGCAGGCGCTAGGGCCAAACACAGTGCGCGGGGCGTACCACGACCGGACGTACTACTTCATCACCGGCACCGGCCCCGGCGCGAAGGCTTGGGCGCTTCACCTCGGAAGCGGCCGGCTGGGCACGCTCGACCTCAGCGCCTCGGCTTTTCACGTCGACGGTGTGACGGACACTTTGTACGTGGCCGCTGACGCCAGCATCCTCGCGGCGTTCGGTGGGTCGACGATGCGTACCGGCAAGTACCGATCAGGGATCGTCCGCGTGCCCGCGCAGACGACGTTCGCGTGGCTGGTGGTGGCAGGCGATTACAACGCCGCAGTGACGGTCCGGGTCTATGGCGATGGGGCGCTCTGGCACACTGCCGTACTCACCAGCCTGGAGCCCGTTCGACTTCCCCCCGGTCGGTTCCTCGAGTACGAGATCGAGGTCGAGTCGGCTGGCCGGTGGTCGTCCCTTGTCATGGCCACTACTACCGGCGAGCTGAGGTCGCAGCCATGACGGGCCGCGCTGCCAAACTCCCCGCGCTGCCCCCGGTCAAGACGGGCAACGCCGCGCTGGACGCGTTTCTCGCTGCGGTCAAGGAGAGGCTCGAGGTCCGCGAAGGAGCTCGGGGGGACATCCTCGAATCGGTCGTCACCAAGCGCGACCTCGAGGCCCTGGGGCTTGTCATCACCGGGCGCGGCGGTACGACTCGCGGCGGCACAGGGGGCGGGGATCTCGTTATCCGCCTGCCGGGTGGAGGCACGGGGACCATCACCGTCGACGACCTCGTGCGCCGCATACGCAACACGGCGCTGTTCCGCTCCCTCGTGGACGGCCCCAACGACCCGAGCCGGTTCAACGCCTTTCCCGACGAGGTCAAGCGCCTGCTCCTGCAGAGCATCGCCGAGGAAGCCGCGCGGCGCGGGGCCGACATCCGCCGGATGGAGCAGACGATCCAGACGCTGAACCGCTCGCTTGCGATGCGGGTGGACGAGGTGACGGCGTCCGTGTCCGGCTCGGCGTCCGGCGTGCGGCAGACCGTCATGGCCTATGCGGACCAGAGCCGCGCGATGGCGGCGGAAGTCACCCAGCTGCAGGCCCGCCTGAACGACGTGGGGGGCGTGACGATCGAGCAGGCGCTCATCGCCATTGCTGACTCTGTCGACGGGCTTTCGGGCGAGTGGTACGTCAAGATCCAAGCCGGCAACAAGGTTGCAGGTGTGGGCCTGTCGGCTGTCGAGGACCCCGACGGGAACTCGGACTCAGCGTTCATCGTGCTGGCAGACAAGTTCGCTGTCGTCACCCCTACGGACACCATCGCTGATCCGCTGAATCCGCCGGCCAACCGCATCCCATTCGCCATCGACGGCAACCAGCTCGTCATCAATGGCAACCTGAAGATCAACACGTCGTCGGGGGCCACGCTGAACGAGCTCGGCAACGCCGTGCACCTCGATGCGTCCACAATCTTCTTCAACACAGACGCGCTCGGGACTACGACCCCGGCGTCGATCACACTGACGGCGCAGCCGGTCGGGGGCGCCACGGGGACCTACTCGTGGGCCACGTCGCCCGCCGTGACGTTGGGCGGTGCTGCGGGTGACAGTACGCGCACACTATCCGCCGCCAGCATGGGGGGCAACACCCGAGTCAAGATCACAGTCACTCTGACCGACGGGCCGACGACATACACGTCTCAGGTGTTCATCACGCGCGTGGAGGACGGTGCTCCTGGCGCGACGGGCAGTCAGGGGCCGCAGGGGCCGGCGGGGAGCCCCGGTGCCGCGGGAAGCGCCGGCGCAGACGGTCTGCGCGGCAGCGTCACGGCCTACGTGACCGGACAGAGCTCGTGGAGCAACCCCGCGGCTGTCGCGGCAATTCAGGCGTACACCGGCACGTCCTACCTGGTGGTGGGTGACACGGTCACCCAAACGAACGGGTTGTCGTTCGTCGACACCCGGTTCTGGTCCGGCTCCGCGTGGGTTCAGCCGGGGGTAATCATCAACGGCAACCTGCTGGTCAACGGCACCGTTGGCGCTGACAAGATCGGCGCAAACGCTGTCACGACCGCCAAGCTGGACGCGGAGGCAGTCACCGCTGTCAAGATGGCTGCGAACTCGATAACCGCAGCCAACGGGGCAATCGCGGACCTGACCGTCGGCACGCTGAAGGTGATCAACAACGCGATCACACTGCCGCTCTCGGTGGCCGGGGGCTCGCAGATTCTCGACTTCAACTACCTGAACCTGTGCTCGGTCGGCGCCACGATGTCGGGCAGCAATGTGTTCATCCTGGGCCAGGTGTATGTACATCGCCCCAGTGCACCCAACCCGACGGAGATTGAACTCAAGCTGCGCGACACCAACGGGACGCTCAACGAGGTTCGCGTGGAAATGCCCGGCACGGCGGGGCCAAGGATCGCCCCGGTCATCATGTACGTTGGGTCAGTGGCCAACGCGTTTCGCACGTTCTACCTCGACGCCCGGCTCGTCGGTGCTGCGGGCGGCACTGTCCTGCAGTCCGGTCTGTTCGTGATCGAGACGAAGAAATGATCCGGTTCATCGTCTATGACCCGGCATCAGGCGAGGTGCTGCGCAGCGGCACTTGTCATGAAGACGATCTTGCCATGCAGGCCGAGCCCGGGCTGCTGGCAATGGAGCACGCCACCGCCACGCCCAACACACACCGTGTCGTGGGGGGTGAACCCGTCGAGTACAGCCCCGCCGGGCGCGAGCGCCGCGCCGCCCCTCCGGGGCAGGGGTTTGTCTGGGACGCCGCGACCGAGAACTGGATCGACGAGCGCTCGCTCATCGATGTCCGCGCGGACCTGTTGCTGCGCGTGCGCACGGAGCGCGATGCCCGTATCGAGGGCGGGTTCGTCTGGGATGGCAGCCCATTTGACTCGGATGCCGCAATCAGCCAGCCACGCCTGCTCGGCCTGTTCACGACCGCGCTGGCTGGCGGCCTGCCGCCCGAGGGCTACCCGTGGCGGCTTGCCGACAACACATGGCGCGTGCTCTCAGCAAACGACGCCGTCGCCGTGTGGGCCGCGTTTCAGGCCCATATGGCCGGGCACTTCAGCGTGTTCGCCGCGCACGAGCAGGCGATCCTGACCGAAGCAGATGCGGAGGTTCTGCGCGAGTACGACCCCACGACGCTGTGGCCGTGACCGGTTGCGCTGCGTGCTGGGTTGAGTCGCACCAAGCTCGTGCCGGTGCTCGTCGCCGCAGTGCAGGAACTCAGCGGCGAGGTCGAGCGGCTTCGGGACCGGCTGGATTCGTTAGGCAGAAGCTATTAAGATGCGCAATCTGATAGGGGGTTGCTGAGTGCGAGAGTTGCTCACACGCGCGTTGATGGGCCACGAAGACGCGGTGCAGTTGTGCATGGACTTCTTCCAGTGGGCGAACTGTTACGACCACGTCATCGACCGGGACGTAGCCGGCGCGGACCTGGACGACGCGGTGCACACGGCCATGTGGATCATCGCGGTGGATTTCCCCCGCAACCCGTTCTACCGCGAGCACGCCCAGGAGCTGTCCGTCACCACGGCCAACGCCATCCAGACATGGCGGGCTTCGGTGGACCTGGAGCGCACTGGCGGGCGTAAAGAGATCGAGCTTTCGCATGTTCTGCGTTGGGTGCCGACCGAGTTCTTTCTACATTGCGCCCGCATCGTTGGCGGCAAACGCTGGGCTGACGAGATTGCCGGCGAGTTCTGGCTGCGCATGACCGAAGATCACACGTTTGACGAGTACCGCGCGAGCTTGGTTGCCCGGCGGCAAGGAGACTGACATGGGGTGGGGACCGAAAGCGCCTGATATGTCCGGGGCCAACGAGGCCGCCAGGATGCAAGCCGAGATCGCTCAGGAGCAGTGGGACGATTTCAAGACCATCTTCGCGCCGCTGATCCAGCAGCAGATGATGTCCGACATGGATCGCGGTGCGATCATGTCCCAGCTCGCTCAGGAGCAGCAACGCTTCGACATCGATCGGGCCAACCGGTACGACGATCGGTACTGGGGCACACAGGTGCCGCTCGAGGACAGCCTCATCGCTGAGGCGCAGCGCTACAACTCCGAAGATGAGCGGGAGCGCATGGCGGGCGACGCCCGCGCCGACGTCGAGCAAGCGTTTGCGGGCAGCGAACAGCAGATGGTGCGGGGCCTGTCCCGAATGGGCATCAACCCGAACTCCGGGCGGGCGTTCTCCGGCATGCGCGACGTGCAGCTGGCGCGCGCTGCGGCCGAAGCCAACGCGATGAACAAGACCCGGCAGGCGGCGAAGGAGCTGGGCTGGGCCAAGACCGTCGACGCGGCTGCGCTTGGCCGCGGCCTGCCGGGGTTCTCCGGCAGCGCCTCTCAGGCGGCGCAGGCATGGGGCGCCCAGGGGCTCAACAACATGGGGATGTCGGCCATCGGCGCAGGCTCCGGCATGTTCAACAGTGCCGCGGCTGGGGCGGGTGGGCTGTTCGGCAGCGCTTCGGGCAACATGCGAGCCAACGCAATCGAAGAGGCGAAGAACCCCGGCTTCGATTTCCTCGCCGGCATGGGCAGCGGGCTGCTCGGCGCGGCGGGGAAGGCCGGCGGTTTCGGCAACCTGTTCGGGTGAACAAAACGGCGGGTAATTGACATGGCATCGAACTACTTCGAAATGGGTCGAGCCCTCACGGGTTCGTACCACGCCGGGCTCGGCATGTACAAGGACCGGCAGCTCAGGGAAGAAGAAGCTGCACGGCAGGCGGAAGCCCACCGGATCCAGATGGAAAATGCTCGGCGCCAGCAACGCATCGCGCAGGAAACGGACGATGCTTTCGCCGCGTACAACACCCTCAACACGCAGGGGGTCGTTCAGGCCCCCGGAACCGGGCTGTCTGTTCCTTCCGCGCAAGCCATTGCCGGAGGCGAGCTGAGCGGGCTGGGCTCTGGCGAGCGGGGGATCCGCGACACGGCCGGCATGTATCAGCGGGAGATGGGTCGGTACCCCCCGCCTCCGCGGGCTACGCCCGCCCCCGGCGCGGCGCCGGCGCCGGCCGGCCTTCCTCGTTACGACGCCCAAGCGCCGGTCGACTTCCGCCCCGCCACCGAGATCGAACAGGAGCAAGCGCTCGGGCGCGTCTCGGCTGCGCAGCGAGATGTTGCCGGCCTGCGGGCGTCGACCGAACGGCAGACCAAGCTGCGCAAGAAAGACGCCGACGGCAAGTTCATGACGCAGCTGCTGGCCGACATGAAAGACCCGTCCAAGTTTGCGCAGAAGTACGGCGCCCGGGCCAACAAGGATGGCTCCGTCGACGGGTTCCTGACGTTCGACCCAAACAAGGGCCAGTTCGTTGTCGCCACGAAAGAGGGGGTCACGGAGCTGGACCAGATGGACACGATCCTGCAGGTCTTGGCAGCGCGCGAGCTTGGTGAGGGCAACGTCGACAAGGGCATGGAGTTGATGCTCAAGGCTACGGAGCGGACGGACGCTCGCTATGACAAGGAGTACAACCGCGCGCTCGAGGTGGCGAAGGCCAACATGCAGCTCTACTTCAAGGGGCTGGAAGCGAAGAACGACGACGCGCGTACCGCCGCGTACCGCGCGGGGATCGCTGCCCGAGGCAAGGGCGAGCGCGAGGTGCCGCCCGAGCTGCTCAAGCAGATGAACGACATTGCCGTGAAGCTGGGCGACCGTAACCTCCCGCCGGCCGAGCGAGCCGCCTTGACGGCCCAGCTGCGCGCCTTCCAAGGGCAGGCGGCCACCCACCTCGGCAAGACGCTGGGCATGCCGGTCCCGCCCAACCGCGACGAGGACATGAAGCAGGCGGTCGAGCTGGTCAAGGCGGGCGCGGCCAAGACGCTGTCCGAGGCGATGCTCCAGATTCAGTCGGCCCGGTCCGGTGTCAACCCCGCCGACGAGGCGGTGGCCCGGTTGCAGCAGATGAACGCGAACGCCGGCGCCGCCCGGAACCAACCGATCCCGCGTACCAACGTGACCGCCCCCATGCCGATGCGCGAAATTCGGCCGGGGGCTTCTCGCCCAGAGGACTTCCTGCGCACCGCCAAGCGCGGCCTGTTCGGCGGGCTCAGATACGTCTACGTGGACCCGGCCACCGGGGAGGAATACTCCGTCGAGGAATACGACCAACTGCTCGGAGGGCGCTGACCCATGCTGCCGACCATCGCCGAGCTTCGCCAGCGCGCCGGCGGGCTGGACAACCTCACCGACGAGCAGATCGCCCAGACGCTGTTCGAGTCGTACGGCCCCGTCTATGGGTCGCAGTCGTTCGAGGAGTTCGCCCCGCAGGTGGGGTACGACCCCGACAGCGACTTCGGCCGCGGGTTCGGGCAGACGGGGCGGCGCATGCTGGGTGGGGGCTTGCGTCTTACCGCCGGGGTCGCCGAGCGGCTCGGGGCGCCGGGGGCGGGGAGGTGGTTCGGTGAGGCTGCGGACAGCCAGTTCACCCGCGCCGACCAGATGTCGCGGCGCCACGACGACGTCACGCAGGTGCGGTCTCTCGGTGAAGCGGTGGACTTTGCCCAGCAAGGCTTGGGGCAGCTCGGGGCGTTTGCCCTGCCCTCGGTGTTTGGCGGCGGGGTCGGGGGGCTCACGGCCGCGAGAGGGCTGACTGGGGCCGCTGCTCGCACGGCCGGCACCCGCGGCGCGACGGTGGGGGCCGCAACCGCCAACTACCCGGTGCAGACCGGGCTCATGTACCAGGACCTGCATGAGCAGGGCTTCGATGATCTCGGCCGGGCGGCGGCATTCGCCGTCCCCGCCACTGCGCTTGACCTCATCCCGGAGGCAGCGGCGCTTCGTCGGTTCTTGCAAGGTAGCCGAGGGAGTGTCGGGAGACGTGTCGCCGGCGCGACCGCGGCGGGCGTGGCGGCCGAGGTGCCGACCGAGCTGGGGCAGACCGCCATCGAACGGTACTCCGCCTACAAGCCGCTGACCGGCGACGAGGCGGCCAACGAGTACATCAACGCGGCGGCCCTGGCCGGGCTGGGTGGCGGTGTTCGTGGAGCGGTGTCGGGGCTGCGCCGCGCGCCAGAGGATGCCGAGCAGCCTGCGCCCCCCGTACTGCCGGGGCAAGAGCGCGACCTGCTGGCTCCCCGGCCGGCGCCCCGAGCCCCCGATGGCATGCTGTTCGCCCCCGACCCTGCGCCGTCCGCACCGGCGTCGTTCGAGCGACCGGCGGGGAATCAGTTCGACCCCGAGCTGTTGCAGGACGCGCTCTCTCTGGAGCAGCGCCTGCGCGCCATCGACCACTACATCCCGCAAGCGGAACGTGCGGGCAACGCCCGAGACTTCTACCAGCTGCAGAACATGCGCACGGCCGTGGTCGAGGCGCTCGAGCCGCTTCGCCCGCTGCTGGAAATGGCCCGGATTCGCGAGCTCCGTGGGCAGGAGGGCCAGCTCAACCTCGTCGATCAGCTGCGCCCCGCGGCAGTCATGCGCAACGAGATGGATCTCCTCGGTGCCGAGGCGGATCGAATCGCTGATCGCCGCAGCGCTGTGGGGGAAGCTATCGACGCCCAAGCGGAGCGCGGGCTTGTCGGGCGCGTGCCGGCCGGCAACCAACTCGGGCTCTTCGGCCCGTCATCGCCCCCCGCGTCCCCGCGCCCAACCGAGGAGAGCGCTGTCGGCAGGGCCATTGCGGGGCCGGCGCCCGGGCAGGGGGTGCTTGACCTGCGCCCGCCCGGCACCCCGATCAGCAACGAGAGCCAGATAGACATGTTTGGCGGCGCCGCCCCGGCGCAGAGGGCCGTGGAGCCGGCGAGCCTCGTCGTCTCGCAGGCGCCCGTCGAGCAGGGTAGTTTGTTCGACGCGGGCGGGCGCCCTACGTACGCGGCCGAGACTCAGGGCACCGACGACCAGCTGGCTGAGCAGGCCGCGCTGTTTGTCGGGCTCAAGCGGACTGGCAAGCGTGATCCGTATCTCATCGAGCTTGGGCGCATCATCAACGAGGGATCGCTACCGATCGACGACTTGGCTACTGCCGTCGAAGCGCTACGCACCAGCAAGTACGGCAAAGGGGCCACCGGCATCGACGCGGAGATGGCAGAGCTGCGCGCCAAGATCGCGCAGAACCGGGCGAACGCAGCAGCCGAGCAGGCTGCTGCCGCACGAGAGGCCGCGGAACAGGCCAAAGCAAGACCCGCAGCGAAGGCCGAGCAACCTCCGCCCCCGCCCGCGGCTGACGTAGCCCCGGCACCGGCACCGGCCAAGCCGGCGGCGAAGCCCAAGGCGGCGGCGAAGCCCAAGGCCCCGGCCAAGCCTAAGGCCCCGGCCAAGCCTGCGCCCGCGCGGGTGCTCGACGAGGAGATGGAAGCCCGGCAAAGAAGGACCGACAGCACCGTCGCAGACGACACGCGTGCACATCAGCAATTCGACCCCGACGCCATCGTCGATGAAATGGACGGCGTGGACTCCCGCAGCCCCTCGCAGCGGTGGAACGACGAAGCCCCCGACGGCTCCCCGAAGTTCAGCGAGCTGCCTAAAACCCTGCAGCGACGATGGAAAGACGCGGTCGAGGACGGGTACGCCGGCGCGGAGGAACAGAACGACATACTCGCTACCCACCGGCGCAACCAGCGCGCGGAGGCTGAGCAGCGCATCGCTGAACGGGCGCAGCCTGCCGACGGTGCCGAGGTTGACAAGGCCGAAGCCAAGCCGAGGCGAGCGACCAAGTCGACGCCCACCGCCACGATGACGCCCAAGGCGACGACCTCCGTCAGCAAGGCCAACACCCTGCGCGCCCGGTTGACCAACACGAACGCAGGCACCGCCGCGTACTTCGTTGCGCTGCGTGACGCCCTGCTGGCGCGCGAGTCCAAGAAGGTCGACCCCGAAGCGATGACGGTGCTAGACCAAGTTCTCTCCCTCGTGCCGGCAGACGATCTCGCCACGGCCCAAGCCGAGCTGAAGCGTGGGCTTGGCCGGGAACTTACGCCGCTGCCAAAGGTGGTGAAGCAAGGAGACGGCACTCGCGCGCAGCAAGACGCAGCGTTCCCCTCCGGTCGGGTCGAGGGCAACCTGGACCCTAACGTGTCTCGTGTCCTGCTGCGGCAAGACGAGGACGCCGTGGCGGAGGCAGCCGACCTTATTGGTGCGGATCTCAGGGCGCCGACTGCGCGCGAGCGCGGGGTAATCATGAGCGCGTTGCGCGACGTGCTGGGCTCGCCCGCCGGAGACATGGCCAAGGCTGGGCTGTCTCGCCTGGCCGGCATTGTGATCGGAGAGGTGCCCGACGGCCGCGCCGCGTACGTCTCTCGCCTCGGGGTTCTGGTCCTGCGCGAATCGGCCGTAGCTTCTCCCCCGGGGGAGCTTCGCTACGACCTGGCCCACGAGCTCACGCACGCCGTTGATTCGACGCACAGCCGACGGGTGGATGGCTGGGCAGGCCGCAGTGCTGACAGCCCCGTACACGTAGCTTACGACCCCGTTGCGGGCTGGGCAGTGGGCGACGTTATGGCCGAAGCGCTCGACTTCTACGCAGCCAACCCAGACACGCCGCTGGCGAAGTGGCTGCACTACCCCCTCGAGGCTGCTGTCGCCGAAGACGTGAGCGCCGGCGCCAGTGTTGAGGGTCGACAGCAGGCAGCGAATCACGCCCAAGCCGAGCTGTTGCCGGTGCTCGTGGAGGTCTACCTCGCCAATCAGACCGAGATGGCGAGACTGCTGCCGAAGGCCCACGCCTTCGTTCGCAGCTTCCTTTCCGCCGCTGCCGACCCGCAGCGGGCGACCAAGATCAAAGAGGTGTTGTATGGCGGGCAAACTGGTGAGGGGTCGCGTGGACCCGGTGTTCGACAAACTGGCCGGCTTGCGCCGGCGCGTGCTGAAAGCGACGGGAGAGGAGCCGCGGTTCAAGCGCGGGATGGGCCTCGAGGAGTTCAGCCAGCTGGCCGAGACGTCGATCAAGACGGGCCAGCTGGACCCGCAGCTGCGCCACCCCCAAGCGACCGAGGACCTGATCGTGGACTGAACCCCGAGGTCCGCTACACGGCGGGCACGATGACGCAAGACATCGACGGGGACGTGTCGCCGGGGCTGGTGCTGCCTGAGACGCTGCCCACCCGCACGTTCAAAGAGCGGCTGGCCGACATGGCGACCGACGCCCGCGCTTCAGGCTTCGGGCTGGGGCTGCTCACGCTGCGCCAGATCGGCGACGTGTATGCACACCGCCCGCTGGTGAAGTCGTTCGTGCAGCTCACAAGCAACATGATTACCCGCTCCCGCAAGCTGCAAGGAGAGGCATACCTGATCGACAACAAGTGGCGCCAGCTGGACAGGCGAGACTCGCTCGAACTCATGCGCATCATGCTCGATGCGACGCTCGGGCAGATGCACCCCGACCTGCCGGTCGACCACAACAGCAACAAGCACCTGACGACTGACAGGCAGAAGGCGGCGCACGCCAAGCTGAGCAAGCGGTATCGGGAGCTCGCCGCCAAGGACGCCCGCACGGCAGAGGTCTACGCCGAGGTCCGCGCGAAGATGAAGCGCGACTGGGACGAGCGCGGCGCGCTGCTGAAGAAAGCCATCGTCGACAGCTACCGGACGGAGTTGGGCGCTGACGTCGAGCGCCTCGCCGCCGTGCCCAAGGACAAGCGCGACGCCGAGATGCAGAACACCCCCCGACGCAACCAGCGCCGAGCGTTGCGTGACATGTGGGCGGACCTGGATGACCACGGCGAGCAGCTCAATTCGGTGCTCGGCCCGTACTTCCCGCTCATGCGGTTCGGCCGGCATGTGGTGGTGCTGAAGTCGAACAAGCTGGTCGAAGCCCAAGCGCAGCTCAAGGACGCGCAGGAAGCCTTGCGCGCCGCGCTGGACACCGAGGCCGAGGTCGCCACGCCCGAGGAGCAGGTGGCGATCGACGAGGCCCGGAAGGAAGTCTCCCGGCTGCTGACCCAGGTCAACGAGCTCAAGGACAACGACGGCGACTACCGCGTCGAGTTCTGGGAGAAGAAGTCCGAGGCCGAGGCCCGGGCGCGGCAGTTGACGTCCGAGGTCCATGCTCAGGGGGCCGGCGACTCGGTGACCATCTCGACCGCGACGCGTGAGCAGTACGCCCGGCAGCTGGACTCGGCGTCGCCCCAGTTCATGCGCCGGCTCGAGGATTCGATCAAGAGCAACCTGCCGAACAAGGATGCGGCGGTTGTCGAGCGGGCGGTGCGCGACCTCATCGTGCGCTCCATGCCTGAGCGCTCTGCGCTGAAGGCCGAGCTCAAGCGTCTGAACGTGCCTGGCGCTCGCCCGGACCAGATGCGCCGCGCGTTCGCCGCGTCGGCGGTGCGCAACTCCTGGCACCTGTCCCGCCTGCGCTACGGCGGTGAGTTGAACGATGCGCTCACGTCGCTGCGCGCAAGCACCAACGACACCGACAAAAAGCTCGGCGATGAGCTGGCTGCCCGGTACGTGCAGAGCCTGACCCGCGAATCCGGCGGTGGAATATTCAACACAATCGGGCAGGCTTCCTACGTCACGTTCCTGGGGCTGTCGCCCTCGTTCCTGATGATGAACCTGGCCCAGCCGTGGGTCGTCTCCGTGCCGGTCATGGCGGCCACGGACGGGATCGGTATCGGGAAAGCGACGAGGGCTATGGCCAAAGCCACGGCCGACGCTGGGTCGGCCATGAAGGCGAGTCTGCTGCAAGCCGCCGAGCGCGACGGCAGGCTAAAGTCCATGCGCTTCGAGCTCGACATGACGAAGATTGCAGACCGCGCCGAACGCGCCATGCTGCAGTTCTTGTTCGACCAGGGCATCGTCGACGTCACCATCGAGCACGACACGGGCGCTGTGGCCTCGGGCCGGGCAGAGAGCTGGTGGGACAAGACGGTTGAGTTGGCTGCGCTGCCGGCCCACCACACCGAGGTGCTGAACCGCGTGGCGACGGCACTGGCTTCGTACCGGCTGGCGATCGGCAACGGGAAGAGTGAAGCCGAAGCCCGCGCGTTTGCAGAGAGGATCGTCCACGAGACGCACCTCGACTACACGCCGGAGAACGCGCCCCGCCTGTTCAACCAATACGGATCGCTCGGCCGCCTTGCGCTTCAGTTCAAGAAGTACGGCCAGGGCATGATGTACCTGCTGGGTAAGAACCTGTCGCGCGCGGTCAAGGGGGACAGGGAAGCGGCGAAGACCTTGGGCTACCTGTTCGGGTCGCAGTTCGCCGTCTCGGGGCTCGTGGGCCTGCCGGGGGCATGGCTGGTCGGCATGGCTGCTTCGGCGCTGGCTGGGCTGTCGGAGGACGACGACGAGCCGGACTTCAAACAGATGTTCGAGATGGCGCTGCGCGATTGGCTGGGCGACGGCTTCACCGACCTTGTCATGCGTGGTGCCCCGGCAGCGGCGGGGGTCAACGTGTCGAACCGCTTGGGTATCGGCGATCTCGGCAACCCGACCGCGTTCGTGCGCGACGGCCTCGAAGGCCGGGAGTGGTGGCAAGCCACGCTGGTCGGGCTGATGGGTCCGGCCGCTTCGATGATGGGCAACTGGTTCGAGGGGGTGAGTGTCGCCTCGGACGACATGGTCAAGGCGGCGGGTACTGCACTGCCGAAGGTCATCGCCGACGGATTCAAGGCGTACCGCGCGCACACCGAGGGGCTCACGACCCGGCGGGGGGCCACCATCGTGCCGGCCGAAGATATTTCCGCGGTCGAGACGACGATCCGGGCATTCGGGTTTCAGCCCACCGAACAGTCCAACATGTACGAGCGGCGGGCGGCGTTCGAGCGGGCCAAGGCAAACCGGGACGAAGCGCGCGATCGGTTGATCCGCCAGTTCGTGGCGGCCAAACTGAAGGGGGAGCCCGTCGCTTCGGTGCAGGAGAAGATCACGGGGTTCAACGAGCGTCACCCTGACGCCCGTATCACCTACTCGACCCTGCGCAAAGCCGAGGTGGCACGCCGCGCCAACCGGGGGCAGTTGGTGGGCGGCGTGCGGGTGACGCCGCGCGATCGGCTGATCGCGGAACGGCTGGGGATCACCGAACGCTAAGCTGCACGACGTTGCCTTCGTACTCGTCGGGGTTCACGTCGAAGTCGAAGTTCAGCGAGGCGAGGTTGATCTTCCAACAGGTCGCCCGCAGCGGAGGCACGTCGCGCAGCCCTTTCGTCACCAGCACGTTGTGCCGCGTGCTGGACACGCCCCCCGAGGTCTCCATCAGCAGCAGGTCTTTCGCAGCCGCCACACGCTCAAGCGCTGCCACCGATGTGCCCTTGTCCTGGCACCACTTGCGGACCGCGTCGACCACCACGTAGGCATACTTGCCGGACTGCACGAAGCGGCCCACGCAGGGGCCTCGGGGCGACGCCAACGGAAGCTCTCCCTTGCTGCCTCGGCCGCGGGCGTCGATCTCGTTCTCCGAGAGGTACATGTTCGGCGCGAACTCGCGCAGCAGCTCACCCAGCACGTCGTGCTCGGACTGCACGTTGTCGGCCACGAAGGTTCGGCACTGAGAGAGCGCCTTGCCGATCTCGGCCATGACGCCGTCGAGGTTGTAGAACACGAGCCCGTTGCGGGCCAGCAGTGTGTGCATTAGCAGGGCAGCGGCGACGAGCTGGGCGTAGTAACGCTCCTCGGTGCGCAGGTCGAACTTCTTCACCACCCTGCCGACGATCGCGTTGCCTGCGTTCCACATCCCCACAAACCCCTCCTGCATGACCGCTCGCCCGACGATGAGCCCGATGAGCCCGATGTTCGGCAGGATGCTGTCCGACATGGCCTGACGGAACGCTTCGCGCTGTATCTGCGTCGGGTGCTTGACCCCCTCGAAGTTCAGCTCGAAGACCCGCATCTGGTTGGCCATGCCTGTCGCCCGGTGCGCGAGCAGCAGATCGCGCTGCGACAGGTTCGTGGACATGGTGCAGATCAGGGACCACCCCTTCGACTCCACGCGCTGGCCTGAACGGTCCAGGCGAATCGGCTCTTTGCCGTTCGGGATCTGGTAGGTGATGTCGGACACCACCGCGGGGTCGTTGTTGGTCACTTCGTCGAGGATGAGCGGGAGCGTACCCAGCGACGCGGCAGTACCCATGATCGCCTTCACACTGCCCCCCACCTTCACGCTGCCGCTCATCTTGAGCGAGTGCGGGTCGTAGTACGCCATGCCGATCAACGTCTGCAAGGTCGACTTGCCTGAGCCCGAGGCGCGCGAGTACATGCTCACCAACCCGCCTACCTCCGGCATGGCGCCGCTGTGCGGCTTGGGTTGATCGGGTGTGACGAAGGGCAGCATCGGGCTGGCCATCCCCATCAGCAGTGCGGCTTGGTGCAGTGGCGCGTCACGGAAGATGTCGGCCAGGGCTTGGGTGAACTGCTTCGCACCAGCCTCGATGTCCCCCCACAGCTCTTCGGACAGTGGCCCCTGCAGCGCGTCGAGCTTCGGCACGACGAGGTCTTTCGCGAAGGCCCGGGTCATGCTGGTGCTGAGCGCCCGGGTGAGCGTGCCGTCCGAGGTGACGGCGTAGTGCCCTTGGATGTAGACGGGGTCCCCGCGCCCCATGAACTGAAACCCCATCTTCTCGCGCGCTGCGGGGCGCTGGGTTCGGTTCTTGACTTTGTTCAGTAGGTTCATGGCGTACGCCTGCAGCATCTCGTAGGTCTTGGGCTTGTTGTCGATGGGGTGGACCCCCCGCGTCGAGAGCATTGTGATGAGGGTCTTGCGGTCGGTGACGATCTCACTGCCCACTGAGTGGTCCGACCAGTAGCCGGCGCGAGACAGTACGCGCAGCGTGTACCCCACTGCCGCCGAACCGGAGGCATCCGCCCAGCTTGAAAAGTAGAACAGGTCGTCGGTCAGCGGGCGGTGCGCCTCGGCGGATTCCTTCTCCCCCAGTGCGTTGACCCGGCTGACCTTCTCGATGCCGAACAGCCGAAACCGCCCACCCACCTTCTTCACGTAGAACTCGTCGACCTCCTCGAGCTCAGGGAAGTCTTCGGGCAGCTCCCCGTCCGCGGTTGGCGCGGGGGGTTTCGTCACCTCAGGCAGCCCGTGGTCGGCGCGCTCTTCGAGACTCAGCCGCCCCAGCTCTTTCGGCCCGTTGATCTTGCCGAAGTGCGGGCACCCCGCGCACTGGGGGGCGGACTCGGAGAACTTCTTGCAGGTGATGAAGTCCGACTCGAAGGTAGCCAACCGCCGGTCCAGCTCCTCGGGCTCGTACCGCGCTTCGTCTGCCGCGCTGATCTCGTGGGCCAAGTCGCGCCCTTCGACACTGTGCTCGGCCGTGACCATGACCTTGAACCATGTGTCGTGATGCATCTTGTGCGGCGCAGCCAACGCCGACGACAGCACCGCGCACTGCCTGGCCGCCTTCATGAAGCTCGACGCGTACGGCGGCTGGTTCATGCCGAGGTCGTCGGCCAGTTCGGCGGCTCGGGTCTTAGTCGCCTTGCCGGGGCGCTTCCCCGGGGCGCCGAGCAGTTTTTCGGGGGTCAGTGCCCCTACCATACCGGCGAACCCGTCGATCGTGTACGCGGCCCGTGGTGTGGCCAGAACGGCAACCTTGGCGCCGGAGTAGTGCGTCGAGCCCGGCGGGCGAAGTAGGCGGGTCCGGTCGGTTGTGACCGAGCCGTCGACCCGCAGGGATCTGGCCCTGGCCATCGCGTGCAGATTGGCGGCGACCAGCTCCCATTCGTCGGGGTCAACGTCCGCAGTCAGGGCGAAGTACAGGTGCAGCCCGTGGCCTGACCGGACGATGTGGGTAGGCTTGAGCTTCGTCTCGGTCACGAACCGCACCACGTCGGCGGTCGCGGCTTTCAGCGTCTCGTAGGCTTTGCTCGGGTCTTCGGGGTCGAACTTGTCGGGGCCGGCGTCAAGGTCCAGACGGAAAGCCCGCAGCGCGCGGACTGAGTTTTTCTTGCGCTGCGGGGCGCTGAACGATGCTGTGGCAAAGTACCAGTCGGTGCCCAAGCCGACTGTGTGCGCGGCTTCGAGGAAGGCGTCGAAGCCTTTGAGCGCGATGTGTTTCTTTGTCGCCTTCTCCCAGAGGATGTAGTAGTCGTCGTCATTGACGGGCAACACTGCTTCGTAGAATTCCCTGTGCTCCATTGTTCATTCCCCCCGAGGAACTTGCGATAGTAGTGCCGCAGGCACACCGCGGCAACTCAATCGAAGTCCGGGAAGATCTCGCGAAGCTTCTCAGCCCGCTCCTCGGAAGCTCCGCGGCTGGGCAGGTCCATTGGCAGCTTGGATTCGATGATGGCGCGCGCGATCGTCTTCCAGCGCCGGTCGATGCCCTTGCGGTGTAGTGGGTGCGGGGTCGTTCGGCCGTTCAGCCATGCCGAGGTCGTAACGCGGCTCACCCCCATCAGGGAGGCGATCTCGCTTACGGTCAGGCCGCTTCCTGCGGCGATCTTTCTGTACTGCTTGGCTTCCATGTCCTTGTCCTCAGTCGTGCCGGTTACGGTTCCGGCGCTGCCGTACCCCGGCGGGGGGTGAACCCCCGCCTTCGCACAGCCGATTGGGGGGAGGTTAGTCGTCCAGACCGCCGAGCATGGCGTTCAGCTCGTCGACAAGGCTGCCGCCGGTGCTCGCCGGCTGCGCGGCGGGCTTGGCTTTCTTGGCCCTCGTCGGCTTGGGCTCAGGCGTGGGAGCCTCGTCCTCGTCCTCGTCCTCGTCCTCGTCGTCCTCGACCACCGGCGCGGGCTTGGCTTTCTTGGCCTTCGCCGCCTTGGGCGGGGGCGGGGCCTCCTCGTCCTCCTCGTCCTCCGCGGCGGGGGCTGACGCCGCGGGCTTGGCCTTGTCGGCGACGGTCTCGTCCTCGTCAGCCGGCGCGTGCTCGGCGGTGCCCATCCGGCCAACAATATCGAGGACGGTGTCGTCGTCGTACATCTCGTTGACCGTGGCGAACAGGTCCTCCGGCACGAAGCCGATGGGCTTGAACGTCAGCTTGGGGGCGGCCGCTTCCTTGTCGAACCCGAGCCGCACGACCAGCGCGTTGTAGGGGATGTCGCGCTGCTTGGCGATCTTGATGAGCTCGCGGAACGGCTTGATCGACGCGGGCGGCACGCGCAGCAGGAACACTTCCTTCGGGTTGTCCGGCGTGGCTACGGCCATGCGGACGTTCTGCGAGCAGGCGCTGCCCTTGGACGTGGTGCCGTCGTCGCGCTCCCGGGTGCCAAACACCGAGTGCGGGCACAGCTGGCACTTCTTGGCCTGGGGCTGCTCGGCATCGGGTGCGGGCGCCACGCCGTCCATCGAGTAGCACGTCGGGCGCTTACCGTCGTCGTCGCCGTCAACGAAGCGCTTCTGGTAGAAGGTGCGCGCCTTCGCGTTGGCCCGCACGATCACGACGCCGATGCTCTGTGCCACCTCGTCCGGGTCGTCCGGCTTCGTGATGAAAGAGCGCTCGCCGTCGCGGACGATCGCGAACGCCTTGCCCTTGATGCTGATGACCGGGAAGCTGGCCCCGACCTGGATCTCTTCGTTGATGGTGGCCGCGGAGGCGAAGCGCTTCAGGTAGGCCGGGGCGACCGCGTTACCGGCGGCGTTGAAAGGGATGATCTGGCTCATGGTTTACACCTTGATTTTTGCGATGAGGAACTTCTTGATGAGCTGCCCGTCGACCGGGTCGCGCTCGGCGATTGTCTGCAGTGCTTCGACAAACGCTTCGGCGGCGAGCAGGCGGGCCTCGAACGTATGCGCGTCTTTCAGATACCGCTCGAGAATCTCGTCGTACCACGAAACCGTGGCGGCTGCGAGCAGCGTTTGCGTCGATGGAATGCCGCCGTCCAGCTTGCTGCCTTTTCGTTTACCCATTGGAACTCCTGACGTTCACGACTATTTCTTCCCGGAGGTTGAGTCCGGGGGGTAGGTCCTCGCGCTCGTCGATGTACTCCTGCACCGCGGCTTTCGAGACACGCTTCTCGAGCATGCCCCACAGCTCGTTCTCCTGAATGAACTCGAAGGCGACCTGCCAATCGGCAACCGTCACCGACGTGCGCTTGGTCTTGTAGGGCGTGCCGTGCTTGGTCGGCAGCGACTCGAGCCCCGCCTCGTCCATCTTCTTGCGGAAATACTCTTCGAGCTTCTCCATCATCTCGACGATGGGTGCTGTGTCTTTCTTGTGGGCTTCGTCTTTCTCCTTCTTCAGTTGTCGTAGTTGCAGATACTTCGATACGAAATCGTCTATCGTGTGGCTCACATTGATCTCCTTCGCTTTACCAGCGTATAAGTATTATACATAACACTTGACACAAAGTCAAGTTACTGTTCCTGCTCGAACATCCCCAGCAGCACCCCCTGCATGGTCCCGCGCGAGCGCAGCCGGGCGTACATACGGCGCTCGACCTCGCTGCCCTCGATGTGTGCAATGAGGGTGTTCAGCTTCTGGCCCGGGCGCACGATGCGAGCGTTGGCCTGCTCGTAGGTCTCGTTGCTGCCGATGGGGGCGTACCACACGATGGTGTTCGCTGCGGTCAAGGTAATCCCATGAGACATGGCCCCGGGCTGCGCCACCAGCACGTGCGGATCGGCGGTCTTCTGGAAGGCCCCGAAGATCCTGTCGCGGTCTCCCTTCGGTGTGCCGCCATGCACGGTCTCAACCGGGTAGTGCTTGCTCAGCTGCTCAGCCACGTGCAGCACCGCAGCGACGATCGGCACGAACACAATGACCTTGGACCCGGCGCTCTCGATGATCTCGCGCAGCAGGCGCACGCGCTCCTCGGCCGGCAGGATGACGGTCTCGCCGCGCTCGTCGTAGGCTGCGCCCACAGCCACCTGCAAAAGTTTGTTCATCTTCACGGCTTCGTTGGCGGCGACCAGCTGCCCGCCGGCGTGCTCTGCCTTGAACTTATTGAGCATGTCGGTGTAGACGCGCTTTTGCGCGGCGCTCATCTCGACCTCGTAGGTCTGGTACGTGGTGGGTGGCAGGTCGATACAGTCCTTGCGGGCGTACCGGATGGAAGGCTGCATGACCCGGTGAACGGTGTCGTTGGCGTCGGGCCGGGGCACCCACTTGTACATCGCCACCTTGCTCATGACCATGTCCACGAACCTGCCCCGGAAGGCTGGCACGCGCTCAGGGACGATCAGCTTGCATTGCCCCCAAGCGTCGGTCGGTTCGTTCGGTGTGGGCGTTCCTGTGAGCCCCCAGACCCACTTCCTGTCGGCCACCAGCCGGCGCATCGCTTTCCACTTGTCGGTGCCGGGGTTCCTGTACGTGGCTACCTCGTCGATGACGATGAGGTCGATGTCCTCGCGGGCGACCAATGCGTTCAGCAGGGCTTTGCCTTTCGTGCCGTCGTGGTTGACGATGTAGATGTCGTGCTCCTGCGCCAGCACTTTGAGCCTGCGGTCCACCGTCCCGTGCAGCACGCCGAAGGACAGGTGCGAAAAGTGTCGGAAGATCTCGTCTCCCCACGTGCGCTCGAGCGTGGACAGCGGGCTCACGATGAGCGCCCGCTTCACCTCCCCCTGCGAACGAAGCCAGTCGTACGCCCACAGCACGGAGAGCGTCTTGCCGGTACCCATGTCCCCGAGATTGAAACACCGGGGGTTGGTCGACATGAACTCAGCCATGTGCCGTTGGTGGGCGAAGGGCTTGTACACCCCGGGCCAGTCGTAGTAGTGGCTGATGGGGGCCGGTGCGTCGATGCCCAAGTTACGCAGCACGCGCACTTCGTCCGTGTGGTGCGGCACCGCCACCAGCGTGCGGCCTTTGTACTCGAACGCCTCGGCCGTCGGGATGACAGTCGTGACGCGCTCGGGGTTCTTCAGGTTCAGCACGAGCTGCCTGTTGTTCTTCGCTACGATCATCGTTGCCTCGTTGTCTGGCGCAACCCTAAGGCTGCGCCGTTTCTCTCGTCAACCGCGCGGCGCGTCTCTGCCACCCAGCCGGTCGGCGTACGACTGCATCAGCTCCTGTGAGATTGCCTGGATCGAGTACGCCTCGAACTCGCGGCTCGGGTTCCACTCGCCCCACAGCTCGCACGCGCGCCGCCAGATGTGCACCGCCTCGTGAACCAGCATCGCAGCCATCTGCACCCCGGTGTGGTCCCCGGCACCGCGCACGCATACAATGGCGCAGGCCATCACGTGCCCGCCGTCCTTGTGGTCCACGTGGTGCGTCGTGGCGTCGGCCCCTGGGTTCACCCATTCGGGCCACTGCGGAGGCGGAATGCCGAGCTTCTTCATCTCGGCGCAGAACTCCACCTCGGTGACGCACAGGCAGTAGTACAGGGGCAGCCGCATCACCGCCCGGTCGAGCCACACGTTGCCTTTCTTTCGCATCACACACCCAGCGTTTGTAGGTCGCAGGCGAACCCGGACGAGTGCTTGTGCCCGCCGCCCCCCAGCGCCTTTGCGATCTGCCCAACGTCCACGTCGGACCCGGTGCGCGAGCGCAACGACACCACCGCCTTGCCGTCCTTGCGCTTGAACCACGACGCCGCGAACGGCGCCTCCGGGTGTCGTTGCAGAAGTTCGTGGCAGGCGTCCGAGGCGCTGATGTACGACAGGTTGGCCGCCGGCACTCGTAGGCCCGCGATCTCGACCCACAGAGTCATCACGTCCAGCAGCTCTTTGATGTCCTTCATGTGCTTGCGGTCGATCGCCTCACCCTCGGCGACCAGCTCCTCGATGGGGGTGCGGTATACCCGGTTCCAATTACTCGGCGTGTACTCGAACGAGAACAGCGAAGCGTGGAACGGGCGCGTGCGCTCGTCGGCGAACACCCATCGGTCCCTGTCGTCCACAAGCCTGACCATCTCCATCGGCTCGCGGTCGGGCCAGAAGAACTTGCTCGTCAGGTACGCGCCGCTGCGGCGGTCGCTCAGCACGAGGCGCAGTTTGTCTTCGGGGTACACGTGGAACAGCGGCGCCAGCTCCTGAATCGCCGTGACGTGGTGGTCGATGATCGTCACGCTCTCTGCCCGGTCGATCATGTCGCACATGACGTCTCTCGGGTACGAGAAGTCCAGGACGAACACGTGCCGGCCGTCTACGGCGGGGGGCGGTTCGCCGTACACGCCGGCATGGTGGTCGACGACCCAGTCGTCCGGGGAGACGGAGCCGGGGTCCGATTTCGAGTTGAAATAGATGTTGGCCAACCACGCGGCTGTGAAGCCGTCCGCGCAATTGCCGTGGTAGATGACAAGGGGTTTCACTTTACTCTCCTACCGGTCAGCGCCGGCGCTTTTCAATCACGGTCTGGCACGCTACGCAGCGCACCTTCCCCATCTGCAGCCTCGGTATCGGTATCGCATCGCCACAATCGACGCAGTGCTCGCCATCAAACCGAGGGTGCTCCTCGACGCGTTGCGCAAGCCTCGCAAGGCGCAACGCCTCTTCGCTGTTGGCAGTCGCCAATCGCTCTGCCATCTCGAGTTGCCACTCATCCAAGGTGCTGCTCCCATTCGTCCAGCTTCTCTTTCAGAAGCTCGACGCCGTCTACTGCACAGGCCAGCCCGCCGGCCTGCTCGATCTCCTCGATGCGCAACTTCTGCAGCTCGGTGAGCCTGCCGAGCTGGCCCGGGGCCTTGCACTCGACGGCGACGAACCTGCCCCGCCAGCACCCCACTACGTCGGGGATGCCCGCCTTGCCGAAGGCGTTGGCTACGGGGAAGAAGAACCACACACCTCGAGCGAGCAGCTCTGCCTTGACCTTGGCCTTGACCTTCGACTCAGGCGTCAGCATTGGTGCCCTCCAATTTTTGGAGCTCACCACCCAGGTACTCGATCTCCTCGAGCGCGTCGCCCAGCCGACGAGCGAGCTCGACGATCAGCTCTCCGGGGGAGTGCAGGTTATCGACATGCTGAACTAACTCCCAGTCGGTCAACGTGGTGATGCGGACAGTCATCGTTCCCTCCCTGAAAACTCGCACATGGACTTCGGCACGGGGCAATGCGCGCGGCACAGCCCGGACGGGTTGGCCGGGAAAGTGTTCGTGTCGATGGCGCGCTTCATGCGGTCGACCCGGACGATGAACTCTCCCCATATGCCCGGCGCGTCCTCTCGGGTGAACCGTTGCTGCGTGAGCTTGTCGTGGCCCAGCCAGACGAACCCAGTATCGAACCGTTGCACGTAGGGGAAAGCGGCGAACCCGATCGCCGCGAACAGCTGCATCTGGCTGGGGTCCGGCTTCGGTTTGCCTGTGTTGTGTGTGGGGATGTAACTCCGCGTGCACAGGAATGTGTTGTCCGGACTGTCCACTGCGATGCACTGCGTTTCCAGCTCCGCGGTTGGGGTGACCGAGGCTACGCGGCGGACGTTCGACTTCCCCGGACCCCAGCAGTCTTTGACCCGTTCGGCTTTGCGCGGCAGGAGAAACGGGTTAAGCCCCAGCGGCCGCCACGCAAGAGGGTACGCGGTTACTGTCAACCCAAAACCCCGCTGCGTGGTAACGGACTGGTTTACCCGCTGGCCCAGAGACTCCGCTAACTGCTTCACATCGTCAGATAGCCGCCGGCTCACCGTCGTGAATACAACCTGCTTCCTCGTTGGGTTGGCATTGCCGTCGCCGTCCATCAGCCCGCGCAGCAAGTCTGTGCGCTGATCCACGCTCGCCCCAAGGTAACAATCGGGGATGTGTTTGTTACCGAGCACGTTCAGCGCTCTCAGGTGCGCGCGAATGCCCTTCACGGTCCGCGTCGGCGCTTTGCCGTTAACGACCGCGCTCGGGTTCACGCTGCCTAGTTTGTACCCCCGGCGGGCAATCTCCTCCCAGACGAACTCGTCCGGTTTGGTTATCTCACTGCTGGTGTGCTTACCGTCAGCCAACCACAAACCAAACACGTATGGGTCGATCGGCAGGGGTTTCTCCGCGTGCTGTGCGGGCTTGGCCACGGGTATCGCATCTCCGATCACCAGCTCGGTCACAGGGACGACACCCCGCAGCGTGGGCCACAAGTGGACGTTGTCGCAGACCACGGTTGTTCTGTCGTCGAACTCGACCGTGAAACACGGGCGGACGTTTACCTTCGATTTACCAACTACCCGGCAGGGGGCGCCGGAGCTGGAAAGAACTTCGTCCCCAACCTCCACGTCTTTCATCGAGGTGAACCCCGCCGGGGTCGGCAGGGGGGTGTCCAGCGGCAGTCCTTTCCAATCAAGCAGCGCCCCCGACTCGGGGTTGATGATGGCCACGTCGAACACGCCGCGCACCCACACGTCCTTGTCGAAGAACCCCACCGGCTGGAAGGACTCGTTCAGCGCGACCTTGTACTCGACGAGCAGCTTGCCATCGCGCTTCATCACGGCGTCGGCATAGGGCTGGTAAGCAGCGTACTTCGGAGGCAGGGCGGCCTCGCGTTTGAGCACGCGCTCCATCGCCTTATGCACTTCGTTGCCGTGGGTCAGGTGCTCGGACGGAGGCTCGACCACGACCTTGTCCATGCGAACCAGCTTGTGTCGGCGGGGGCACGTCTCGAACGACGTGAGCGCCGTGTACGACCACGCAAACTTCTTCATTGTTGCCTTCTCCGTTGGTGTAACGATGCTATCACGTTGATCGCCCCTCTCAGTCAGTGCTACCATGTGCTGGCTTCGTTGTGACTCCCTCGTTCCTGACGAGTTTCCCCGGCCCCCGGCCGGGGTTTTATTTGGCCTGCCCGTACTGTTGCGCGATGTCGCCTTCGGACCACGTGATCAGTTCGGGCCACCACTTCGGAGGTGTGCGCATGATCTCCTGCAGGCGAGCGAGCAGCTTCTCGGAGTCTTTCTTCGGCGTGACGTAGACGAGCTCGTCGTGGACCATGAGGGCGAAGGACATCCCGGTCTCCTGACGGAACTGCACCGCGTTGTCGGCCACCGTGTCGCGCGCCAGCGCCTGGACAATGTTTTCCGTGATCTTCCCCGCGTATATCCTCGTCCGGTGCCGCCCGGTGCCGTACCACCACTCGCGCCGCTTGCCGTCCTTGGCGTCCTCCTGATGCAGCGCGGGGTACCGAATGATCCGCCCGCTCGGCAGGTGGATGCCTAGCTTGCTGGTGTGGCACAGCCCCCACGGATCGATCTCGCGCTCTCGCCCGGCAGCGATGTGCGGCAAGGCGTCGTGACAGGTGCGCCACCCTCGGACGATGTCCGCGTACTCGCGGCGCCAGTCGAACACGAGCTCCTGCGCCTCGTCCTCGGACAGCGACAAGCCCCCCATGATCTTCGCCACCTGCTGGAAGGTGGTCGACCCTGCGCCGAATCCAAGTCCGAGCTGGCAGTTAGACACTAGCCTGCCGCCGGCAGTGAAGCGATGTCTGGGTCCGCAGTTGAGAAGGTCCCATACACGCCCTTTGGCTTGTCCGACGGGCGCGCCCACCGCTGTACGATCTGGTCGAATGTCATCCCTGCGCGCAGCAGGTTGTCGTAGCTCACCCACTTGCTCGCGCCACACCCCGTGCAGCAAATCTGCACCTGCCGGTTTCCGTTGACCCGGCGAAGCTCCCTCGACACCAGCCTCGCCAAACCCCAGCGGTGTCCCACCTTCTCCGGTACGAGCAAGCCTGAGTGATTGTGCGGCGGCCTGCGCGAGCTGGACTTTTCGTCCGTCCTCGACCCATACGTAGTGGTCTGGTGTGGCCGTGAGTCCGTCGTACGTGATGACATCCCTCTCCCCCTTGTAGATTGCGCCGAGCGTGCCGACCCATTCCACTCCGTCCCAAACCCTATCGCTACTAGTAACTTGCTCGATCGGTACTTCACCGCGATCCGTTAGAACGAGCGTCCCTTCCAGCACGCACACCTTGGCCAGCTGCCGCTGCGCTTTGTCCACCTCCTCGGGGGTGATGCCGTATCGCGCCGCGGCGAACGCCCGGTATAGGTCCGCCTGCGGGTCTTCTTGATACAGGCGCATCGAGGACTCCACTTTCCATAGGAAATGGTTGACCCGCAGCTCGATGCCGGACTGATCCGCCACGATGATGTCGTACCCATCCGGCGCCATGATCGACAGGCGCAACGCGTCCGACAGCTGCCGCTTGGCCGGGTTGATGCGGGGTAGATTCTGGCACTGACCCACTACGCTGATGCGGGAATCGAATCGGACCATAATGTAAGAAGATTCCACCCCCGCGCAGTACACCTTCCCCGAGTGGTGCAGGGGGGTTACGTGCCGGTCCGTTTCGATGGCAGTGAACTTACCTGACCGGGCGTACACCAGCACCTTGTTGCCCGCATAAGTCCTCACAGTGGCAGGTGTTCCGCTGAGGTGTAACGCCGTCGAGCACCACTCCGCCTCCAGAACTGACGAGGTCCAGAAACACGTGCTGCCATTCTTGTGGTGGCGCTGCCCGTCCCAGTGCGGCAGCTCGTCCACAAAAGCGTCAAGGGCCTCTCGCCCGAGCCGGAGAATCCACGAGCCGAACCCCTTCTGATAGGGGCAGTTGGGTATAACAAACGTGACCGTGTCGTGGTCGCCGGTGTGTGTGGCCTGTGGGGGGTACGCCCGTTCGTAGTACGGAATCCCAACGTCTGCCAGCAGTCGCCGCATGCGTTCTATTTTTCTGTGCCGGCGAAACCCTAGCTGGATGGTCGGGAGCCCCTTGGCTCTCGGTACTACGCACCCGTCCGCGGCTATGGCGACCAGTAGACGCACCTCCGCGGGCGTGAACATGGAGTTAGCTTCCCCGTGCCACACACCGGCGGCGGGGATTCCGTCCAACCCGGACGACCCCGCCACCTGCTGGGCTGTACGTTCTCTGACACGGCCATCCCGCACGCTAACCAGCCGGTGTTCGGGCGTGACTGTGAAAGAAGCCAACGGACCCCGGAAGGCATACATCGTCCCGTCGTAACCCTTCTCGAGCCGCGCGGGGTTTTCCTCAAAGGTCAGTCTCCCGTCTGGCCACCACTGCATGATCGGTTCGCCGCGCCACGCATCGAACCTAACCCACCCACTTGGGGTTAGTACCTCCACGCCCCCCGAAAAGCAGTTGTAGTTGGCCCCACTCCAGCGCCCGGTGGTGTCGGCCCCGCAGTATTTGAGCGGCACTGGGAGGTACCCCTCGGTGGCGTCGCACGCTTTCAGGAACGCTTCGATGCGCGTCTCGAGCTGCACCGACTTGACCCCCAACCGCGCCGAAGCTGCGAGGGCTACGAGTTCGTCGTCGTGCTCCTGCAGGGCGATGAGCCCCTCATCCGTCTTGGCCAGCGCGGGGATCTGCTTGTCCGGGTCGGAGGGCGAAGGCTTCATCGGCACCGGCACGCCGAGCTGTTCGAGAAGCGCAGCAAACTTCGGGGCGCTGGCCAGCTCGGCGCGCATGTACTCGGCGATTTCGTCCTCACTCTGCGCACCGTCGGGCGAGCTCTCACTCAGATTGCCGGCCAGCTCGAGGAGCTTGGATTTCTTCTGGGCCTGTACCGCTCTGAGTGCGCGCTCGAGCAGAGAGTGATCGACTAGGAACCTGGGCTCGACCATCGACCGGATCGTCATGTCGATGAGCAGCAGCTCTTTGGCGGAGAAGTGCGGGCGCAACTTGCCGAACAGGGCGAAGCACTGGTCGGCATCATCGGCGTTGTACTTGCGCATGGCCCGGATTTCATCTGGCGTGAACTGCGACAGCTTCTTGCCCTGCGTCTGCACGAGAGCGGCGTTGTTCTTCACGCCGATACCGTAGTGTTCGACGAGCGAGCCCAACCCCAAGCGTTCGGACTTGGCGTGAATGGGCCGGGCCATCGCCAGCGTGCAGCCCCACATCCGAGGGCGGATGCCGAACCGCCACGCCAACACGAGAGAGTCGAACTCGCTCATGTTGTGCCCGATGACGAACGCCTTGTTCCATTTGACCTGCTCGAAGGCTTGCGCGATGGACTCGCGGCCGAAGACGACCTGGGTGGGCGCGTCGTTAATCTTGATCGCGCACGAGATGATCTCCGTGTCCGGGTGCATCACGTACTCGATGTTGCTCATCTTGCTGAGCGAGTGCTCCCGAGACCAGTAGGTCTCGAAGTCCAACGTCACAATGTCCATTGTCAGTCCTTGTTGTGCTCGGCGATGAGCTGGGTTAGCGCTCCGGTCGACCGCGGCCATCACACTGCCCTCTGAGCGTTGCGCAGGGCCTGCAGGGCCGCGTACAGGCGCGAGACATCGGCGCGGGGCAGCAGCTCGAGCAGGTGATTGATGCCGGCGGCCAATGTCGCGGCGTCGAACTCGTTGAGCGTGACGCGACCCGCTGCGACCTGGCGATCGATCAGCCGCTGCAGAGTGCGGGCGAAGCCGCCCAAGACCGGCGCGGAGGTCAGCTCCGGATGTGCGGTGTTGAGTACATTGAAAGCGCGGGCCAGGGCATCCAGGGGGGCGCTGCTGGTCACCTGCCGGCTGGCCGTCATCCAGCCGAGCTGCGTCCGCAACGCAAGCTCGAACTCGCGGATGAGCTGGGGCATGACCGGGATTCGCACCAGGCGCGGCCGGTACGGCTTGCGGGGTCGGGCACTGCGGCTCATGACAGCACCACGATGCCCCGCACCGCGACTACGCCAGCGACCGCGAGCCCAGGGGATGGTGGGTGGGCGACCGAAGAACTTCCTCGGTCGATGAAATACCTGCAGCTGCCTTGGTCTCGGGTGGCTGAGAAGAGCATCGAATGCGAGACGAGCGTTCCATCCGGCGCCGGCTCGGTGCGCCGGCAGCGGGCTGCCAATGGGCACTGACCGGGACCGTCGTGGCATCGCGAATAGTCGGCGGGCAGCGGCTGGCTCATGACGCCCACCAATCCAGCAGCGCCACGGCCGCCGACGTGACCGCGTAGATCACGCACGCCGCCAACAGCAGGTGCCGGACCAGCGAGCCGGCCGTGTACTGCCGGTCGAGGTCCAGCTGGCGCAGACGGCGCAACATTGGGGATTCAGAGCGGTGCATTGTCGTCTCCTTCGATCAACAGTCTTGCTTCGGCCAGCTTCTCTTCGAATTCGTGCCAGTAATCGAGATCAGCGCATCGCGCCATGCCATCGTCGGACTCGATCTCCTCACTTTCGGCTGACAGCAGACACCCAGCGGCGACAAGCTTGCGCAGCGCATCCCGTACCCTGCGCATTGCCTCGGTCTCGATGGCGCGAGCGAACGTCATGGCAAGGGGCATGACTCCCTCGGACGTTGTTCCGTATTCGTAAATGTGATCCAGCAGGGCAGCCAGTTCAGCCCTCGCTGCAACGTTGATGTCGTTCGGCGTCATCAGCTCCGGCATGCGGATACGTTCAGGCACAGCAGCCTCGCGCTCGATCAGATCGTCGTAGTCGAAGACGGGGTCGTCGCGGTTCATTCCTGCACCTCGTACGCGACGATGTCGCTGTCCGCCCCCAAGTGATACCAGCGCCAGCTGCGGCCGGCATTGGGATACTCGACACCGTTGCGCATGCGAACGCGCGTGATAGTCCCGTTGGGGGTTGTCTCAGCACCGAGAGGCAGGTCGACCCAGCGGGCCTCCGCTTTTTGGGGCTTGTTGGTGTAGTGGGTGGGCGCCTTGCCGGCGTGCCGATCGAGGATGTCCGCCGACCGCTTGTGCAGCTCGTCGTAGAACGCTGCGCTGGCCGGGGGCCTGTCGTCGTCCTCCATGCCGTTGAGCTGCGCGTCTCGCCACACGGCCATCGCCGCCATCGCTTTTGTCAGGTGGGGCAGGCCGCTGTCGGGGTCGGTCGTCTCCCCCTCCCAGTGGGCAATAAGGTGCCGCATGATGGCGTCGAAGTAGACACTGGCGCGCACGCCGGCGGCGCGGTAGTTGTGCCGCCCGTACTTGGCTGCCCCCTCGAGCATGGCCACGCCGAGCTCGGCCACCACGTTCATCGGCACGCACGAGAGCGGCGCCTTGCGCACGCCGATGGCGTCCTTCGGGTTGGTGTCCTTCAGGGGGCCGAACGTCTGCATCTTGGTGGGGTCTTTGGGTGTGTCACTCATTGTCGATGCTCCCCGGAGCGAACAGCCACGCGGCTGCAGGGTCAGGGCGGGAGGCCCGGGTCTTGGGTTTGTAGGGGGCTCGGGTAGGCCGCTCGACGCGCCGCGTTTTCGCAGACGGGCCGATCTTGTAGATCGGTCGGAGCGGCCCAGGGTTGGTGTCGTCGTACCGGTGGACGTGGATTTTGCCGGCCTTGACCAGCGAAGCCGTCACGCTCCACGCGCTTGACCGCGTGATGCCGAGCTTGCGCCCGAGTTCTGCGGGGGTGCAGGGGGCCTGCTCGATGATCGCAAGCGCCGCCTCGAGGTGCTTGGACGGAAGCCGTCTGACGCTTTGCCAGCCCAGCCCCAAGCGTCTGCCTCGATGGCGAACGGAGTGCTTCGTTCGGTCGGCGAACTCAGCCGCCATGTCTTTGAGTGACATCCCTTGCCGGTAAAGGCGGAGAAGCTTCTCGTCGTCCGCAGGAGTCCATCTGGTCATGACAGCACCTCGGCCGTGATCTCCTGCGGGCCGCCACGAGGGCCGGGCACGAACACGCGCAGCACCTCGCCGAACGAGAACTCCGTGTGGTGGACGCCCTTGGCGTAGGACAGGAGCAGCAGGCGCAGCGCCGCGCGGTCGTTGTTCACGTCGACGAGCGACGCGCTCAGCATGGGGCGCAGGGCTTTGGGGCGCTGGCGAAACTCGCGCCGCACGTCGGTCATGGTGTTGACTACGGCGACGACTTGCCCGGCGAACAGGTCGCCGGAACGAATGAAGTAGTAGTGCATCGTTGTTCTCCGTTGTGTGGGTGCGGGCGCCCAGACCAGACGTGCCCCGGCCGAAGCCGGGTAGGAGGCGCCTGAGAATCACTGTCGCCCGCTGCCGGTGTTTTTCCTATGCGGTCCCACCTCCGGCTGGGGACCCCGGCGTTGCCCGCCGGCGGCTATGCTATGGCTGCCCTCCTGTTGAGGGAGGGGTCTTGTGTCGCAAGGGCCGGCCGTCGACGTTGACGCCGCACGCCTCCATCAGCTTGACGAGCCGGGTCTCGATGCGAACGAGGCGAGCGACGATCTCCGGGTGCGGCGTGGGCTGCGTGTTCGGCGTGGGGAGCTGGGGGGTCATGACGTCCTCCACCCACACAGCATCGCTTGAAGGGCGCACTCGTGGCGCTGGTGGGGCGGGCGCTGAGGAGGCATGGTGCCGACCGCAGCCGGCGGACGGGCAGGGTCACGCTGAGCCAGCAGTTCGCGAGCCCGGCGCAGCGCCTCATTGTGGGGGACAGACGAGCCGTTCACAGTGCAATTCATGGTTGTCACCTTGTATGGAGTATTACATCACTGGCGGTGGCGCGGCAAGCGCCGGCCGAGAACCTCGGTCCACACCCAATCAGCGAACCCGACGGGGTCACCCCACGCCTCATCGACAAACTCGTCGTAGTCAAGGTCCTCGATGCTGGGCTCGAACCCGAAGTCCTCCGAGTCGTACCGGCCGAGCGAGCGGTCCCGCACGGGCTCGTACCAATGGTCGTTGGCGTACAGCGGCTCGACCACGGAGGGGTCTCGGTGGGTGGGCAGCGCCTCCCAATCGACGGCGAGCAAAGCGTCGCGCAGCGCGAACAGCGAGGGCAGGTGAAGCGTCTCGCCCCCAGTGTGCTCGTGGTCGTAGCCGCACGAAACGTTCGTGCATTCAGGGATGATGTCGGTGTAGTTCGCCGTGTCGGTGAACACCCCGCTGTCGCTGGGCATGTAGAGCAGGCCGAGGTTGTTGAGTTGCCCGCTCAACGCTTCGGCGAACTCGTCGGAGCAGCAACGCCCGAACCCTTGGTGAGTGATTACATCGCTCGTGCCCCGGCGGTCGAAGGCGACAGCCCGCTTGAAGTTGGCGAGGAAGTCGCTGTGGTTCCTGGCAATGTCGCTAGAGCCGATGCCCCCGCACTCCTCGCCTCGGTGGAACACGTAGACCCCAGGCACACGTGCGTCGATCATCTCCAGCAGCAGCCACACGCCCGCGCCGTCGTCGGCGCCAAGTGGCGCGCCGTCGTCCTTGTAGTAGACCTGCGCCTTGGCGTCGTAGCGAATGCGTTGCTTGCCCTCCTCACGGTGGACCGTGTCGACGTGACAGGAGAACAGCGTCGTGGGGTAGGTGCCGTCGGGGTGGGTGACCTCGATGACGTAGGCGCTGTCGTCGAAGGCAATCGGGCTATACGGGCGCAGCAAGCGCCACGTCCATAGGTCCTCGACCAACGAGTCGTGCGGGCGGCGCCACTGCAGCATGCGGTGCAGGCGGGCGTCGAACAGGTGAGCGGGGACCCTGCTGTTCTCGCGGTTGGCGTAGCGGGGGGCGATCATGGTGAGTTTGCGAGTCATGGTAGCTCCAATGAGTGAGTAGAGGGCCAGGCCCCGGGCCTGGCGTTGGGGTAATCAGGCGGCGAGCGTGAACTGAGGTTGGGGAGTGACGCAGGTGGGCGGGGTCGCGGCCGCCAAGTGCAGGCGCCGCATCCGGCTTTGGTACTCTGCGGGGTTGAGCAGCCCGTTGATCCCGTACCGGTCTACCGGGAAAGCCCAGCTTTCCCGGTAGCTGGCGACGTGTGCGGCTAGGGTCCCGTCGTGCCTGACTAGGTCCTCGATCACGTCGCGCAGCCGAACGAACGCCTCGGGGTTATCCGCCCAAGCCTGCACCAGCTCGGGTTCGTTCTCGAGAAGATACTCCAGTGGCCAGCCCGTCCACGAGCCGTCCTCGTTGACCTGCGCGACCCAGTCAAGGTCGATGTCGTCGAACAGCACGGCCACTTCTTCGTTCTCGTCGAGGAAAAGTGCGTAGCCCCTGTCGACAACATCGCCCTCGTCGAGGAAAAGTGCGTAGCCCCTGTCGACAACATCGCCCTCGTCTGAGCTGTACTTGGACAAGGTGGCGGCCTCGGAAGCGTCTATCAGCTCACTGGAGAACGCGCACCGGACGATGCCCAGCTGCTCGAAGAGCTCAGGCGAATCGACGATCGTCTCTCCGTCGTACTCGGCGAACGCCGTGGAATCGTCGTGCATGAGCCGGTACTGGCGACCAAACCGACCGACCGATACCAGCGCGCTGGTGTAGTTGTCGTCGCAGCAGTTGTCGCACACCCGCCTGTCCTCGTCCAAGCCTACCCATCGCATAACGTCAGCGTGGAAATACTCCTCACAATCTTCGCAATACTCGCGGTCGTCCTCGTCCTCGTCCTCGTCCTCGTCCTCCAGCTCGAGAATCCCGTCCGTCGAGGTAGCCGAATACCCAATCTCATCGATCACCCAGTAGTCGCCTTCTAGCGATACGCGCTGGACGTCGCCGTCGACGTACGGCATCAGGTAACTGCGCCCCTCCCAGAAGACCTGCAGCCGGCACCCCTCGAAAGAGCCCGCCCTGCGGTATCCCAGCGCGGCCAGCATGTCGACGAGCACTTGCCCGTCATTGCCGTAGTGGCGCACCCACTCTTTACGCTCGGTGGCGACAAGGCACCGAGCTGTGATCCCTTCGTCATTCTCGAGGTAGGCGAGCCGGAAGTCTGGCGTGGCATAAACGACCGCCGGGTGGCGGCTGGAGGAGAACCCGTCGAGGCCGCCCGACATGCAGGAGCTTGGGCCATTGACGTACACCCACTCGATCTCGTCCTCGGTGTCGGCCCACTTGACCTCCAGGCTCGCCGCTCGGTTGGCGAGTGATCGGATTTTTTCGGCACTCAATACGCCCCCGTAGAACTTCTGCAGGTACCTCCCTACCTTGACCCGCACTTGGCGGTCCCGCTTGCCGTACTCATGGTTTGGTGTGTAGGCCAGCATCGAAGGGTCTTCGAGCGACATGTGGGGGAAGTGCCACCACAGGTCATCCCGGGGCTCCACCTCCGTAATAAACAGCGGCGCCGAGTACAACGCCTTGCCGATTTTGGACTCGTAGATGAACCTGGACCCCTCCCTGAAAATCCAGAAGTTCTCGTCATCGACGATGACGTAGCCTTGCTCGTCCCGAGCGGTGAGCAAGGTGTCCGGGGCTCCGTCTGGGAGCGTCCACCTCGTCGGTTCCTGCTGCGTGTGGACCTTGATCTGCTGCGTGTAGACCTCCAGCATAAAAAACTTCGACGGCACCATGACGCTAATGCCTCGGTAGCGCTCAAATTCGAGACGCGCAAATTCGAGACGCACAGGTGCAGCCCAGGAATTCGAGGCGAACCGCTCGTTCTGGTCCGCGATGAGTTCTTCGAGGGAAGTAACCTTGGCGATTTCAGTCATGACAATCTCCATCAGTAAATGAGGGAACGGATCGACGCTTTTGTCGAGGTGTTCCCGGTTCGGGGAACTACTTGGCTGAGCTACCAGCCAGACTACATTGTATCAAATACTTGACAATATGTCAAGTAAGTGCACGATGCGCATGTGGTAGTCACTCATCGTCGTGCTCCTCGCCCGGCATGAGGGCGTCGAGCTCGTCGGCCAAGGTCGAGGGCTTCACGTCCCACGCTCTGCACAGTGCGAGCAACGATTCCTCGATTCCGGCCAGCCGGCGGGCGTGTTGCTCTGCAAGCTGCGCCACCAGATTCTCGACGCGGACCAATTGGGTGTGCAGAGTGTCCAGGTCGAGGGTCGGCGGGGTGGGGGCGGGCAACGCCGGGCCGCACAGACGTGAGTAGTCCTGCTTGGGGTCGGCACGAGTCACCGGCGTGACCGGCGCAGGGGGGTTGATCTCCACCGTCTGTGGGCCGCCTCGAGGGTGCGGCTTGATGGTGCCTTCCCTGAGCATGTCGTGGTAGTTCGTGCCGGGGAACGGCTCGCCGACCTTGCTGGCCGACAGCCTGTAGGAGTTGCGCAGTTTCGGGCTTGTCTGCAGCTCGTCGGCGAACTCCCCCAGCCGCACGAGAACCTCGGTGCCGGGGCCGTACTTCGGCCGGCGCGTGGCGTGGATGCGGATGCCCATTGCCTTTGCCCAGTCGACGGCACCGACCGCGGGGTGCCGTCGGATGCCGAGCGCTTCGCGAATGTCGAGCAGGTTGACGACGTCTCTCTCGTGGACAGAGTCGACGTCGAGGAACGCGCGCACGCGCTTGAGAACTTCGCGACGGGAGGGGACAGGTATTCTTGTGGCGAGTTTGCCCATGATGGCTCCAATGAGTGAGTGAGTGAGCGAGCCCCGCCGAGTGGGGCGGGGGCGGGGGACGTCAGTATTCGCTGGGCAGCATGATCACCCACTGCAGGCGACCCGGCACCACCCCAGAGAGGACAGCGTAGAACTGCCGGAACGGCTCGGGGTAGTCGGTGAACTCAAGGTGCTGCTGGCTCAGCACGGTGCCGTCGCCGTCGTCGAAGACGAGGTCCGCCGTGCTGTCCTCGCGCGTAGTCAGGCTGATGACTGCGAACCCTTTCTCGCGCAAGGTGGGCTTGGTCAGCAGGTGGGAGGCGATTGCGTCGATCAGCCAGAAGGCATCGGCAGTTTTGGCAAGGTGGGCCACCCCGTCGGTCGCCAGCACCGGCAGGGGAGTGAGCGTGTGATATGTCCGCGTGCCGTAGAACGCAGACGTGTCGATAGTGGTGGGGTAGGTCAAAGGCATGGTGTCTCCTAGTCGCGCAGGAAGCGCAGGGCGTGGGCGACGGTCGCCGTGGTATAGGCGGCACCGTCAGGGGTTTGAGTGATCCCAGCGTCCTCGAGCTGGGTGATGAGATCGGCAGCCGCGTCTCGGGCGCTTCGGTGCCTGCTCAGCACGTCTTGGGCCAAGCGATACAGGCCCTCGTCGTTGCCCAACCACAGCGACACGTTCCAATGCTCCCAGCTGGGGTGTCCGTTGTAGGTTGTCATGGGGTTAGCTCCTTCAGAAGTTCGTCGGGGCCGACAGGGTCTCGAGCAGCGCGCGGATAGCGTCGCTGCGTGAGGGGAGGGTGCCGTCGGGGGCGACGAGCTGGCCCAGCCACTCGCCGAAGGCTTCGGAGACGTCGTAGTCCCAGACCCCCGGCCATTGCGCGTCAGGCCCTTCAGCCTCGACGAACATCGTCCATGCCGTCTCGACGAGGTTGGCGTATTCGATGAGCTCGCCCATGAGCTCGATCTCGGCACAGTCGAGGGACATGTCGGGTCTAGCCTCTACGACTCGCCAGAATCCCTTGACGACGTAGGCCAGAGTCAACGGCGGCGCCGTATGTGGGGCGTTCAGCACGATCACAGCTCCTTTGCGCTGGCCTGCAGCGCGGGTAGGGTGTCGTAGTGGGGATGGTTCGGCTCCCAGTAGTCGCCGCGGCCGTAGCACCGCATGACCTCGGCACGAAGGTCTTGGTCGTCGTAGACCAGTGAGGCCAGATCCGCGTCAAGGCGGAACCAACCCTCAATGCCCCGATCGACGTCGACGAAGAGGACGGTGCGGTCCGGGAAGAACGCCGCGGCCATGCGCCGGCCTGCTATGTCGTACCTCCGGTGGGTGTTCCACCGGGCCGCGACCGCGGCACCGGGTATGTGTATGCGAGACATGTCGTACTCCTAGGTCAGTGAGTGAGTGCGTGGGGGTCAGAAGTCTTTGACGGGGAACCCAGCTGCGGCGAGCTCGGCACGGGCTTCGGCATCCCAGCGGGCGGGGAACGTCTCCTCAGCCTCGAACGCAGCGGCGACCGCATCGCCGTCGTTAGTGTCGTACCTCACCCCAACCTCGCGGTACGAGCCGAAGTCGTGCGGGGACACCTTGATGACGTACTCCGCACGGGGAGGTAGGGGACGCTGTCGATTCAGCTGGTTGATGAGCGCCCGGCACTCAGCACGGGAGCGGTCGCCGTAGTCGGGTGCGCCCACTTGGGCGCAGTCTTCGTCGAAGGGGGCCGAGCCCAGTTCAAGGAACTCTCGCATGTCGTGCTCCTGATTGAGTTAGTGAGTGGTTTGGAACAACTCGACAGAAGCGTCGATCCGTTCCGGGGGGCTGTCGCCGACGCAGTCGGCGTGGGGCGCGTCGATGGAACATCCACCAACACCCATATCTTAACATAGTGAAAGCTATGTGTCAAGTTGTTGTTACTCTTTCAGCAAGGCTACGAGGGTCGGCAGGTGAGGACGAACGTCGAACCGCTGACGCTTGATCAGGTGCTGCAGGTGACCCGCGCGAAGCAGCTTGCGGATCGTCGCCTTGCGAACGAAGTACGTCGGGAACCGGGACCGAATGTCGATGCCAATGTCCACGTAGTCGATGCCGTGCTGTCGGCACCACTCCAGCTGGGTCGGCAGGTTTCGTGGTGATAGCTTTACAGATGCCCACAGAGCCGACACGGCCACGAACTTCCGGCGCTCTTCAGCGGACAGCAGCGGCATACTGACTGGCTGCTGTTTCTCGCGCGCCAGCTCGTAGGCGTAAGTATTTGACGCTTCAATCTGTTCGCTGGTTGGCGGCGGAGGCGGCAGGAGAGAGGGCTGTTTCGGGGTCGGGGGATGCCACACAAATCGGGGGTCTCGGGCAATTATGAAAATCGAATTTTTTTTGCAATTCAAAGAGTGCTCCAGATGCGAATCGTTCGCTAATGGGCTTTGGGGGGCTGGCAACCTAATCTGCTAAGTTTATGCCAGATGAGAATGATTCCGCATAGTATACATGAGTGCCTAAAAAGTAGTCAAGTAGGCCTTTTTGGGGCTCGGCACGAGTGCGAAAGGTGAGTCGTTAATTGAGGTTGGGGGGCTGCAGGTTTGAATATCGAAAGATGCGAGCGGAAAGTCCTATAGCTGCTTTTTTAGAACATATATGTGAGTAAGAGAGATTTTTTACTTTCAAGTGCAGATTTTAACTCCCACATATAACTTAAAATATCTGCCTGAACCTCGAAAAAATTCGATTTTTTCGATTTTTAAAGATTGTCATACAATCTAGTGCAGAAGCCCCGCCGAGCCACCCCAGTATTTAACTTATCCTTTCGTAAACAATGGCTGTAAACAATGGAACAAATCGACAAACTTGTCGATTTGTCGTCGTCTATAGAGTGGTGTCATGTATTGATCTTTGCGCGCGCACGCGATCAGCGCCCGGCGATTCTGGCTGTCGCGTGAGCTTCATTGTGTAGTGTCATTGTCTTTACGCTGGCGCAGGGGGCGCAGGGGGCGCAGGGGGCGCAGGGGGCGCAGGG
>Ga0265293_10001916_pt1 | contig 43756 bp, 39 predicted proteins | sample Munlanlewell138R_FD_192505 | JGI IMG/M metagenome (GOLD analysis project Ga0265293, IMG submission 192505) | Leachate microbial communities from a municipal landfill in Southern Ontario, Canada - Leachate well 138R | ecosystem: Engineered > Solid waste > Landfill > Unclassified | place: Canada...
TGAACTTTAGCAATTTTAATTTATCAAAATCCTTAGCTTGGATGGGCTGAAACACAAACTAATTAACACTACCGATTAAGTCCTTCTTTTTTTTCTCTATCTCTTTCCTCTTTTCTCTCTTCCCTTTTCTCTTTTCCCTTTTCTCTATCTCTTTTCTCTTTCCTCTTTTCTCTCTTTCTTCTTTTTCATCTCAATATACTAAACAAGACCATATCCTTAGCTATGATATAATTAAAGAGAAAGAAAAAAAAAGAAGGTGTTAACATTGATTATAGGTATAGATATGGGTGGGACCCATATTGATGGTGTAGTACTAAAAGATTACAAACTCATAAAAATAGTTAAAAAACCTATTGATACTAAAGACCGCTTCTTATCTATTTGGCAGTGTTTAGAAGATCTTCTTTTTGATTTACCCATAAAAGAGATAAAAAGAATAAATTTAAGTACTACCATATCTACCAATGCAATTGTAGAAGATAAGCTAGAAAAGGTAGCCATGGTTCTAGAATCAGGCCCTGGCCTAGATTCTTCTTTTTTAGCCTGTGGGCAAGAAAACTTCTTTATAAGTGGCTACATTGACCACAGAGGCCATGAGGTTGAGGGCTTAGATACAAAGGAATTAAAAGCCATAGGAAAAGACCTAGAAGAAAAGGGCCATAAATACTATGGAATAGTTGGAAAGTTCTCTACTAGAAATCCTCAACATGAAGAAGAGATTCAAAAACTTCTAAATCATACTAATGTTAAATACATGTCTTTAGGCCATAGGATGTCAGGTAACTTAAACTATCCTAGAAGAGTATGGACCAGTTATTTAAACTCAGCTGTTTATAAAAGTTTTAAAGACTTTGCAGATAGTATTGAAAAAGCTATAAAAAGTAAAAATATTAAAGCCCCTATATATATCCTAAAAGCAGATGGTGGGACTATGGATTTAAAATCTGCTAAAAATCTTCCAGTAGAAAGCATTTTATCAGGCCCTGCTGCCTCTTTTATGGGAATAAAGGCCCACTTTGAAGAAGAAGATGAAGATTGTCTCTATATTGACATTGGTGGTACCACAACAGATATCTTCTTTTTAGCTGATGGACAACCTCTTTTTCAGCCTCAGGGTATAGATATTGGAGACTACAAGACACAAATAAGGGCTCTTTATTCTAAATCTATAGGCTTAGGTGGAGATAGTGTAGTTCAGGTTAAAGATAATAAGCTTAAAATTGGACCACAAAGACTAGGCCCTGCCTATGCTTTTAATGGCCCCTCACCTACGCCTACAGATGCAATGATTTATTTGGGCTTAATGGAAGGAAATATGGATAGAGCAAGTGAGGCTATGAAGAAAATCGGACAAGAAGTTGATTTAACCCCAAAAGAAGTATCAATTAGAATCTTAGAAGATATGGCTAAAAGTATTAAAGATACTGTAGACCAAGCCCTAGACCACATAAATAGTCAACCTGTATACACTGTAAAAGAAGTCTTAGAAGATAAAAAGGTTATACCTAAAAAGATCTACATGATTGGAGGTCCCGCTAAGGTAATGGCACCCTACCTAGAAGAGGCCTTTAGCTTAAAATGCCACTACCCTAAAACCTATGCTGTAGCAAACGCCATAGGAGCTGGCTTATCTCAAGTTACTAAAGAACTGAATCTTTTAGCTGATAGTGCTCAAGGCTTTTTGCAAATACCTGAAATGGGTATAAGAAAGAATATTTCTTCACGATTTAATTTAGAAGAAGCTAAGAAAATTGCTTTAGAAAGTTTAAAAGAAGTTGCTAAAGATATGGGAGTTGATGAAGATTTAGACTATCAAATAATTGAGGCTAATAGCTTTAATATGGTCCGTGGCTTTTATACTACCGGTAAGAATATTAGGGTTAAGGCTCAAATAATGCCAAAACTCATAAGTAGATTGGAGGATGATTTTAGTGATTAAGGCAAAAAACAAATTAGGTTTAGTCTTTTTCCCAGCCTATGACTGGGCCATAAGTCCAAGCCATCCTGAAAGAGAAGAAAGACTCCTCTACACTCAAGATCAAATCTTTGAAGAAGGTATACAAGACATTGAAGGTATTAAGCTGTATAAGCCTAAAATAGCTGAAATAAAGGATGTGGAAAGAGTACATTTTTGTGTACCCACTGTAAAAGATTTAGTTACCCAATCTCATTTAGTATCTGTTGGTGGTGCTGTTAGGGCTATGGAAGCCCTAATGGAAAAGGAAGTTGATAGATCCTTTGCCCTTATTAGACCTCCAGGACACCATGCCCATAAGATGGTATACGGGGATAGGGGCTTTTGTATAGTTAATATGGAAGCCATAATGGTTGAAAGATTAAGACAAGTTTATGGGGATCTTAAAGTAGTAATAATTGATTCAGATTGTCACCATGGAGATGGAACACAAGACATTTACTGGAATGATAAAGACACCCTATTTATCTCTTTTCACCAAGATGGAAGAACCCTTTATCCTGGTACTGGCTCAATTGATGAATTCGGTGGACCTTCAGCCTATGGCTATAACATTAATATTCCCCTTCCTCCAGAAACAGGAGATGAAGGTATCCTTTATGTGCTAAATAATGTAGTTATGCCAATTTTAGATCAGTACAAGCCAGATTTAATAATAAATTCAGCAGGTCAAGATAACCACTATAGTGATCCCATAACCAATATGAGATTTACTACCCAAGGTTATGCCAAACTTAACGAAATATTAAAACCAGATATAGCTGTTTTAGAAGGAGGCTACTCCATAGAAGGTGCCCTTCCCTATGTTAATTTAGGAATTATCCTAGCTATGGCAGGTCTAGACTACTCTCAGGTGAAAGAACCTGACTATAATCCTAAAAACCTGAAGCAGCCCCAAGAAATTACTGACTACATTAAAAGAATCTCAAGCTTGGTATATAACAAGTGGGAAAATAGAGATGAACTAGCTCAAAAAGAATTTAAGGGGCTAACTCAACTTGTTGAAGAAAGACAAATCTACTATGACACAGATAACATACTAGATAGGCAAAAAAGAAGTTATAATCTTTGTAAAAAATGTCCAGGACTGGAAGTAATTACTTCTAAAAGCAGTAATGGCTACCATGTCTTAGCCCTTACCATACCTAGAAAGGCCTGCCAGTCCTGTATAGATGAAGGATATGAAAGGTACAAGAATGAAGCTATAGGAAGGTTTTCCAACATATATCTACAAGATAGGGTTAATGATTCTTATCACTATAAGTAATATAATCAATTGCCCTCTACCAATTTAATCCTTAATGGTTCCACTAGATATGTAGTTGATGGTAAATCTCTTTTAAGTATAATAATCCCACTTTCTGGATAAACCGTTGAAATGTTGGTTATTACCAAATCTTCTTTAGTATGCATCTCAATATTATCCAAACTATAGTGATTACCAATACTATCAGAGTACCTAAAGTCAAAGCTACTACCCATACCCTTATCTACCAACAGGCTTGAAAAAGTCAATATAGCCTTATCTTCATCTTTTACAACAGAAATAAGGTCTAGTCCTTCTACAAGTGGATTCATAGTCTTTTTATCCAAATTAACACTTATATATTCCTCATCCTTATTCAACAGAGAAAGGCCTGAAATCTGCAATATTTGCTCTTTGGGCTTGGAAAAGTAATTTGACTCAATATATACTGTCATTTTAGAATCAGTAAAAGCTGTTCCTCTTTTATTAAATTCATATACATCTTTTTCTTCTCCATCTTCCAAAAGACTCATTTCAAACCCCTTTATTAAGGCTGAGTTTTCTTCAGGAAAAGAAAAATTCACTTCTATTCCACTGGGATATACATACATATTATCTAAAACAATTTCTTGACCCAAAAGATTAAAGATCTCATCTATTTCATACACCTTAGGATCTGCAAAGTCTTCTAATTCCAAGGAAAACTCAAAAATCCCAGCTTGCTTATCCCCTATATTCAGTTGAAACTCCATATCCATAGACTTAGGTAGGCTAATATCTACAAACTGGTAGTGACATTTTACAAACCCATAGTTTTCTTCTATCTCATTAAGGTATATGGGTTGGGATTTATAGAAATAGCCTAAAATAGTCTCTCCTGTCTTAGGATCCTTAATGCTATTAAGCCAAATATCAATCCATTCATCAAAATTCTCCAAAAGGTCCTCTTCTACTTGGAAGAATAATACTAAATTTCTTTGGTCTGCTATTAAATATGGTAGATATAAGCTATTATCTCCATCTTTAGCTAGTAAATTCACCTCTTGTACATAGTCGTTTTTAATTGCTAGGCTTAAGCTTTTATCAAATCTTACAAATTCTGCTAACTTACCTATAAGTGGCAAATCCATAACTGTATTAGCAAAAGAAACATTTATGTTTACAAATAGAACAAACAAAAAAGATGCAGCAACAAGAGCAAGACCACTAGCAAAGGCTCCTTTTTTCCTTCTTTGCCATGCAACTCTTTTGCTCAAATTCATTTCAATATCCCCAAGTCCTTTAGGATAATCTGTAGATTCTTTTATTAATTTCATCCATTTTTCATTATTATTCATCATAGCTAACTCCTTCTTCTAAAGACAGTTCAACCTTTAATTCATCTAAGGCTCTTTTGGTTCGTGTAGATACTGTACCTGGGGGAATATCCAGAATTTGGGCTGTTTGTGAAATAGTAAAACCTCCGAAATACCTTAAGACAATAACTTTTTTCAAATCTTCATCCAGCCTATCAATTGCTATTTTTAAATGAATTGAGTCATCTTCAAAGTCTTCACCTTCTTCTGGTATGACATCAAAAACAATTTCCCTTTTCTTTCTTCTAAGAATCTTTAAGCATTCATTGATTAGTATTCTTACCAACCAGGTTTTTAAGTATTTTTTCTCTTTTAAACTTTTCAAATGTATAAATCCTAGATAAATAGCCTCATCCACTGCGTCCAGTGAAGTAACTGAATCATGAAGGTATCCAAAAGCAATCCTATAGAGCATTTCCTTGTTACCAGATACAAATTCCAAATATTCATCCTTTTTAATTTTTACATTGTTCATACATTCCCTTTTTTCACTCTTTCTAGATTAATCTAAGGTCTAGGCTTCATAAAACCTAAATTTCAAACCTTTACTTCCTTCTACCTATTAGAGTAAGTTGTTAGCTGTTTTCATTTCATAATCTGATTATATTTAAAATAATAACTATTTCCCTTAAATTCTTTAATTTTTCAGTAAAACCTCTTTAAGATAAAAGCATCCCTAACAGAAAAACCCCATACCATAATAGATATAGGGATATAGCTTAAGCTTATTTCTTCTTCTATTCTTTATTTAACTTTATTATATTACTATTTTTTACTATTCTTTTTACTATTCTTTTTACTATTCTTGTTACTATTCTTTTGCTATTCTACTTGCCACTCCATTAACTACTAAACTACTTTCTTCTTTTTCCTTCTTCTAACAAAAAAGATTATTAGAAATAGTATTACTAGAATTATGAGGATAAAGGGAGAAAACATTAAAAGAGTCATAAGAAGATAGGGGCTTCTAAAGGTGCTAAAGATATTTTGAAACCAGTTTTCATCAATAGTTATAAATAAATCTTCTTTAGGTAAGGTATCTGAAACATATTGGTAGGTTTGTTTACCTAGCTTTTTAAAGTTTAAATTACTCTTCTTTACAATTGGCATATCATTATCAAGATACAAATTAATGGTTAGATTTTCAAAACCTTTCCACATGTTAGCAGGTAGAAGATAATATTCTATGCGGCCAACTTTTGCATTGAAATCATAATCAGGATAGCCTCCAAGGCTGTAGGTATATGAAACTACTACATCATATTCTTCATTGGGACCAAAATCCATTTTAAAACTTATTGTATCAACAGTTTGCTTCTCATAAATACTTCCAATGTCATCATTGGAAAGTACAGCATATTGCCAGTCTTTTTTCTCTATTTGAGTTTCATAATTCAAGGCATAACTCTCGACTAAAAAGGAAAGATTCTTATCCTTAGCCCTTACTGTAACCCCACTATTATCAATATTAGGAGATAAAAACATGGATTGTGTGGAAACACTCTCATTGCTCGTATTCTTCATCCTGTAGCTAGCAACTATATCTGCTTTAGATCCTTTTACAGTAATGTCTAATACTTCTGAAATAACAGATATTGTGTCATTTTGTTCAAAGGTTATGGAAGAGCCCACATCAGCTTCTTTAGGTGCTGCCATATTTGCTAAACCTATACTAGGAATAAGCAAGACAAATAGTAAGATAATTATAAAGACAATATTATTTTTTTTCATTGAAACACACATAATCCAAGAAACTTACAAGGTAATTGGATTTTCCTTCCTACTAAATCATATCATACTTGCAAAGATATGTATAAAGCATGTCTTTTGATTTGGATTTAACTAATTATAAAACTAATTTACAATGCTGATTTTTTCTAAACATTATCCTCTATAAAATGCTGGTCATATTTATTCCAATATTTCAAATAGGTCCTATCTTTACCATCAAAATTCAATTGGTACATTCTAAAAGTAACAGGTATATTTTTAGGTTGCCATAGCTCAATATAGGAGTATTTATACTCCATACCTAGCTTTTTCATTATTGCACCACTTTGGGGATTGTTTATATCATGGGTAGCTGTAATGTATGGATAACCTGCATTTTTAATCCTCTCAACTAGAGCTTTTGCAGCTTCACTAATAATCTTTTGATTCCAATACTCTTTTTTAAGAGCATATCCAAAATCATTACTATCATCATTAGAAAGCCAAATATATCCAATAGCTATATTATCTTGCTTTAGACAAAGTGCATATCGATAGCCAGATAGATTTTTGTAAGTATCAGTAAACTTTTCTTTTAAAAAGACTTTTGCTTCATCTAAGTTTTTAAGGACAAACCAAGGCAGATAAGTATTTACCTCTGTATCTTTCAATAATTCAAATAAGGCTAAAGCATCTGAATGCTCAAATTTTCTTAAGACCAGTCTATTGGTATAAATTGTTGGTGAGTTTTCTTTAATGATCAATTACATTCACATATGCTCTATTGATCCTTCTTCTCAAACAAGGGGGTAGATAAATACCTCTCACCTGTATCAGGAAGAATAAGGACAATCTTTTTATCCTTGTTTTCTTCTTTTTTAGCCAGCTCTACAGCAGCACAAATAGCAGCTCCTGATGAAACACCACACAAAATGCCCTCTGTCCTAGCCCCTATATTGGCCCATTTATAGGCGTCTTCTGTTTTTATAGCTAATATCCTATTTACTAGGCTTAAGTCCATAATATTGGGTATAAAGCCTGCTCCTATGCCTGCTATGCCGTGTTTAGAAGGTTCATGACCTGAAAGAACCTGGGATTCAAAGGGTTCCACTGCAACTATTTCTACATCTTTTCCCATTTTCTTAAAATATCTAGCACAGCCTGTAATGGTACCACCGGTTCCAACCCCTGCAACAAAGATATCTAAATCCCCTTCCATATCTTCAAATATTTCTTTACCTGTGGTGTTTTCATGGATTAAGGGATTGTAGGGATTTTCAAACTGCCATACTTTAAAGGCATCTTCAAATTCCATGGCCTTTTCTATGGAGCCCTTCATACCTCTTGAGCCTTCGGTTAGAATAACCTTTGCTCCAAAGGCTTCTAGTATCATTACTCTTTCTTTACTAACGCTTTCAGGCATACAAATAATTAGTTCATAATCTAGTCTGGCACAAATCATGGCTAAGGCTATTCCAGTATTGCCACTGGTTGCTTCAACTATGCTTATCTTTCTACCCTCTTCAAGATATCTTATATATCTTTCATCTTGTTTCAGGCTCTCTACTAAAGAATAGGCGGTTCTGTCCTTTACAGAACCTGCAGGGTTGAAGCTTTCTATTTTAGCAAATAGTCTTGCTTTAAGATTGTATTTTTCTTCTATAGCCTTTAGTTCAACCAAGGGAGTCTTCCCTATGAGTTCTAAAATGTGATTATAAACTGTCATGTATTATACCTCCGCCTAATAAAGAATCTTCTTGATAAAAGACAGCCGACTGTCCATTTACAGCTGCTCTTACAGGGGATAAAAAGTCCACCTTTATTTTATCAGCTTGTTTGTATATTATAGCATCGGTTTCTTTCATTGTATTACGTATTTTAACCTTAACAGGTGTGGGAGAATCTAAATCATCTACCATTATTAAGTTGACTTTATCCACCAAGATACTAGATGTAAATAGGTCTTGTTCATCACCTAAAATTACCTTGTTCTTTTTTGCATCCTTTTTTATTACATACATCCTTTTATTAAAGCCCTTACCCAGTCCTCTTCTTTGGCCTGGTGTGTAGTGAATGTGATGGCTTCCCTGGCCCAGTGGATTACCTTGCATATCTTCAAAGGTACAGTGGTCAAAAACATCCTTTTGGGTTCTTTTTATAAAGTCTGTATAGTCCATTTCTTTTATGAAACAGATGTCTTGAGAATCTTTTTTTTCTGAGACCTCCAAGCCTAAATCCTTGGCAATGCTTCTAACCTCTTCTTTTTCCACATTCCATAGGGGCAAAATTATTCTAGATAATTGTTTTTGGGTCAGTCTATAGAGAAAATAGGATTGATCCTTGTTTAAATCTTTAGCCTTTTTTAATATATACCTATCACTTTTATTATCATAAAGGACTTGAGAATAATGACCTGTGGCTACAAAGTCAATTTTTTCCTTATCTGCCTTATCAATTAGGTTTTTAAACTTAAAAATCTGGTTACAAAGAACACAAGGATTGGGAATCTCTCCTTTTAGATAAGAGTCCACAAAATATGAGGTAACATCATTGTTGAATTCCTTAGTAAGATTCTCAACAAACAAGGGTATTTCTAATTTATCACAAATCTTTTGAGCTTCTTTAGCTGCTTCTATTTGGTTATCAGAAAGGACAAAGGTTATGCCATATACATCATAGCCTTGTAATTTTAAGAGGTAACTTGTTACAGCTGAATCTACCCCTCCAGACATGCCAACCAATACTTTTTTCTTCACTTTATTTTCACTCATTTTTTTCTTCCAATCTGCCTGTCAATATCCTAGGAGATTTTTACCTTCTTTACCACATTGCCATAAGACAGGTTATACACAACCTTTTTTGCAGCCTCATAAGAATATTCACCTTGGTCAACCCACTTACCTAAAACAGAAGAAAGTATTCTTCTAAAGTAGTCATGTCTAGCATAGGACAAGAAACTTCTAGAATCAGTTAGCATACCTAGGGTCATTCCTAAGGAAGTTAAAGAAGCCACCTTTCTCAGGTTCTCCTCTATACCATCTAAATGGTCCATGTGCCACCAGGCAGCTCCAAATAGGACCTTTCTAAAGGCACCTGCTACAGTTAGGGCTTGGTAGTAGGAAGAAGGATTTAAGATGTATAGAATGCTTGGTGCTAAATTATCATCTTGGTCCATCTTGTCTAGAAGATTAGCTAAAGCTCTTGCATCTAAGCCATTAGCACTTACATCAAAGCCAGCATCTGGACCAATTTCTTCAAACATTCTAGTATTGGCATTTCTAAGGACCCCAGTGTGAATTTGTTGGGTAATATCTCTTTTTTTATATTCTTTTGATAAAAAGACATATAGGTAGCCTAAAAACTTAAAGTAGTTTTTATCTTCCACATCTTTACCTGCTAAAGTATCTTTAAAGACCTTGTTAGCTATATCATAGGTAAAATCAGCATCTGGAAAATACTGTATACCTACATCCGACATGGTGGCTCCACTTTCTGCAAAGAAATCCATTCTATTTACTAAGGCTTGAGAAAGACTATCTAGGTCACTTATCTCAATCTCACTAACCTTACTTAATTTTTCAATATATTCTTTATAGCCCTTGTTTCTTATGAGCATTACATTGTCTGTTCTAAAGGTGGGCATAACTAAAGTTTTAAAAGACTTATCTTCTTTTAAAAGCCTATGGTATTTTAAGTCATCTATAATATCATCGGTGGTTCCAATATATGTAACCTTGGCTTGTTCAATTAACTTTCTAGGACTAAGCTTTTCTCTTTTTATATAGTCATTGGCTTTTTCCCAGATAAGATCTGCGTTTTCTTGGTTTAATTCCAAATCTATATGGAAAAATTGCTTTAATTCCATATGAGACCAATGATAAAGAGGATTACCTGGTGAGTTTTCTATAGCTTTTGCATATTCTAAAAATTTCTCCTTATGACTGGCCTTACCTGTAATATATTTTTCATCTATATTATTGGCTCTCATAAGTCTCCACTTATAGTGGTCTCCATCTAGCCACATTTGACCAATATTATCAAAAGGCAAATCCTCATAAATCTCTTTAGGACTTAAATGGCAGTGGTAATCAATAATTGGTAAATCCTTTGCTACTTCTAAATAGAGTTTTTCTCCACTTTTCGAATAAATGTATTTTATATTATTCATATTATTAGTATTATTCATGGTACTCATAGTATTAGTATTAGTCATAATTATTTTCCTTTTCTACCAGATGGTTTTGTACTCTTTGTATTATCATATCTAGGGCTACTAAGTTGTGGCCTCCTTCTAGGACAATTATATCAGCCTTTCTTTTAGAGGGCTCCACAAAGGCCTCATGCATGGGCTTTACTGTGGAAAGATACTGGGTTATTACAGAATCTAAGTCTCTGGCTCTTTCTTTTACATCTCTTAGGATTCTTCTTAAGATACGGACATCTGGATCTGTATCTACATATATCCTTATATCCATCAAGTCTAGAAGCTCTGTATCATGAAAAACTAAAATCCCTTCAATTATAATCACAGGAGCAGATTTTATAGTTCTAGTTTCTTTTGTTCTAGTATGTTCAGTGTAGGAATAGACAGGACATTCAATACTTTTACCCTCTTTTAGCATTTTTATATGCTCAATTAAAAGGTCAGTATCAAAGGAGTCTGGATGGTCATAGTTGGTTTTAATTCTTTCATCAAATGGCATATGGTCTTGATTCTTGTAGTAATTGTCATGGGTTACTACACTAATACTGTAGGGAAACTTTTCCTTTAACCTATTGGTTAAGGTTGTCTTTCCGCTTCCTGTACCTCCAGCAATTCCAATTATCAAAACACTCATAATTACTCCTTATTTAAGAATCATTCTCCTCTATTATATCATTTGGTCCATAAAATCCATCTGGATCTACATATTCTAAGGCTCTTTCATAAACCCTATATTTCTCCGATATTAAAAAGACCCTCTTTGTACCATCAAAACGAGTTACTAAGTATATATCCATATTATTTGGGTTAGCTTTAATTATCTCAAAATAATTGTCATCATTTACTTCAACTTTTAATAATAACTCTTTACCATTTTTAAGAGGTAAATATATTCTTTTTCTTTCTGTTATTGTTAAAAGTCTACTGCACATAACTTCGAAGTTATAGCGGTTGAGTTGGACATAATAGTCATCTGTCTTTGCCCTAGCCTGGTCTTGTATACCTGCATTTATAAAGGTGACCACCTGCTTTTCATATCTAAAATAATCTATCCTGGTATTTACCAAAAACCCTAAAAAAACAAGGGCAGCAACAAACAATATTAATATAGTCCACATCAAATATTTCATATCTATCTATTTACCTAAACCAAACATGAATACTAAACAAAATAAAGAGAAGTAAACCAAGTATAAAAATCAAAGCAACACTTAAGCCTGCTAAAACCGAGTAAAAGCTCACTCTTATAGTTTCTTTTCTGCTTAAGGGCTGCCTATTTGAATCTTGAGAAGCTGGGTTACCAAGACCATCTTGGTACCAAGGCATACCCTCCACATTCATGGGGGCTACTACTCTTCCATCATCTTCAAATTTTTTCTTCTTTTTCATTACTTATCATATAAATGGCAACAGACCACATGACCATTACCCATATCCTTAGGAGCTGGATCTTCTACCTTGCATCTGTCAAATACATATCTGCATCGGGTATGGAATTTGCATCCTGATGGTGGATTAGCTGGTGAAGGTATCGAGCCTTCCAATATGATTCTGTTCATCTTATGACCTGGATCGGGTACAGGAATTGCACTAAACAAGGCCTGTGTGTAGGGGTGTAGAGGATCTTTAAAAATCTGCACCTTATCCCCTGTTTCTACAAGAGAACCTAAATACATAACTCCGATGGTATCGGATATATGTTCTACAACCGATAAGTCATGGGAAATAAAGAGGTATGTAAGGTCAAATTCTTCTTGTAAATCCATTAAAAGATTAATAATTTGGGCCTGTATTGAAACGTCCAATGCTGAAACAGGCTCATCACAAACAACAAACTCTGGATTAAGAGCAAGTGCTCTAGCTATACAGATTCTTTGTCTTTGTCCACCTGAAAATTCATGGGGATATCTATCTTTGTGATAGGGCTGTAGGCCACAAGACTGCATAATTTTATTTATATAGTCATCATACTGGTCTTCAGGAACAATTTTATGCTCTCTAACAGCTTCTCCAATAATCTCCCCTATGGGTAATCTGGGAGATAAGGAGGAATAGGGATCTTGGAAGATGATTTGCATCTTAGGTCTCATAGCATCCATTTCTTTTTTAGGTAAATCAAAAACTGATTGTCCTTCAAAAAAGACTTCGCCATCTGTGTGAGGTGTTAAACGTAAAAGAGTTCTACCAACCGTAGTTTTACCACAGCCTGACTCTCCTACCAAACCCATGGTTTGGCCTTTTTTAATATTAAAAGAAATTCCATCCACTGCTTTAACATAATTTGTTACTCTGGAAAAGACTCCAGTTTTAATTGGATAATAGGTCTTTAGAGCATTTACTTGGAGCAAATATTCTTTATCTGGTGTTATGGGCTTAAAGCTTTTACTTGTCTTTTTTGCCGCCATTTATTTTACCTCCTGGTCATAATAGAGATAACAAGAGACATAATGGGTGTCTGATAGTTTAATCTCTCTGGGGTAGGGACCTTCACAGGCTTCAAAAGCCTTGGAGCAACGGTCCTTGAAGTAGCAATAGTTAGGCATGTTTATAGGGTTGGGTACATTACCAGATATACTGTATAGGCGATCAACCTTTCTGTTAACAACTGGTTTACTTTCCATTAATCCAACAGTGTAAGGGTGTTTTGCTCTATTGAATATATCATCAGCAGTTCCCTTTTCTACAACTTTACCTGCATACATTACTACAACTATATCAGCCATTTCTGCAATAACTCCTAGGTCATGGGTTATTAACATAATGGAACTATTTATCTTATCTTTTAAGTTTCTTAAAAGGTCTAATATTTGAGCTTGAATGGTTACATCCAAGGCTGTTGTAGGTTCATCTGCAATAATCAAGGAAGGATTACAGGATAAGGCCATGGCTATCATGACTCTTTGTCTCATTCCACCTGATAACTCATGGGGATACATCTTGTATACACCTTCAGTGTTTGCAATTCCTACTAAATCTAGCATCTCAATGGTTCTTGACTTTATTTGTTCAGATGTCATTTTAGGATTGTGAAGTTGAATTACTTCATCAACTTGCTCACCAATTCTAAAAACGGGATTTAGGCTGGTCATGGGTTCTTGGAAAATCATGGAAATCATATTCCCACGAAGATTTTGCATAAACTCTGTGGGAGCTTTAGCAATATCATAAACTCCTTCACCACTGTTAAACCTAATCTCACCTTCAACTATTTGGCCTTGGGGTCTTTGAACCAATTGCATAATAGAAAGACTGGTAATAGATTTTCCACAACCAGACTCACCAACAATACCTATGGTTTTTCCCTTTTCCACATCAAAAGAGGCTCCTGCTACCGCCTTAACAGTTCCTAGGTCTGTAAAGAAGTAGGTATGAAGGTTATCAACCTCTAATACATTCTTAGGATCTCTCATGGTAGTAGTATATTCTTCTACAGGAACATTCTTCCTATTCTTAATCTTTTCTAGTCTATCGGTAATCCGTCTATTTTCTCTGGAAATAGCCCTAGATTCCTTAGCTGTAAGATAGTTTAAGTCCTTTATTTTCTTTTCACTTTTATTCTTAAAATTCATTCTTTCTACCTATCTTTTCATTTTGGGGTCAAAAGCATCCCTTAGTCCGTCACCCACAAAGTTAAAGCCCAAAACGGTTATTAGAATAAGCATACCTGCTGGTATCCATACAAACCAGTAGTTTTGAAGCACATAGGAGTCGTTAACCGAGTTAACTATGTTACCCCAAGAAGCATAGGGATACTTAACTCCCAGGTTTAAGAAGCTCAAGGTTGCCTCTGTCAATATAATTCCACCTAGGCTCATGGTTGCAAAAACAATAAGTTGGGGAATGACATTTGGTACTAAATGCTTAAATATTCTTCTAGTAACCGATAAGCCTGTAGCTTCATTGGCTACCATAAATTCTTGCTCACGCAAGGATAAAATCTGGCCACGAACCACCCTAGCAATACCTGGCCAACCAGTAACACCTAGGATAACCATGAGCAGGTATATTCGCACCGCCGGCTCTAGTTTCATTGTATCCAAGGCAGCACCTAAAATAATGTAAAGAGGCATGGTAGGAATACAGTTAAATATCTCAACCAACCTCATTAGAAGTGTATCTATCCAACCACCAAAGTAACCAGATAAACCACCTAATACAATACCTATAACCATTTCAATTAAAACAACAACAAAACCTATAGTTAAAGAAACTCTGCCACCATACATTAAACGAACCAGTAAATCCATACCAGAACCATCTGTTCCTAGGGGATGTTCCTTACTAGGAGAGGCATAGGTGTCAATAAGGTCTGTCATCTTGTCTGTCCTTATTACATATTCCCGGTCTTTTCTTTCAACAAGGTACTCTACATCGTTTCCATCTTTATCTTGGAACATAAAAGATTTGTCTCCTTGAAGCATAGCCTCTTCTATAGCGTATCTAAAGTCAATAGATAAGAAAATGTCAGAAGAAACTGGTGTAATAATTATATTAGCTATATTGACATAAGGTGAGCTTTGTCCATTTTCAACCTTGTGAATTGTCTTGATATTGTCTTCATACTCAATGTTGTACTGGGTATCCTGGTATACAAAGCCAGTCTCGCCTTTATTTATAGCTCTTTCAGAAAGGGCTTTAAAATCATAGCCTTGCTCGTCATTTTGATTGTAAAAACTATATATGTTCTTGGACAAGATACCATACTCTTCACCTTCATAAATAATACATTCTCTTCTTTTTAAATCTATGAAGTATTCTTCATCTTCATATTCAAAGAAGGTTCCCTTCTTTTCAATGGTTTCAATTACCATCTTTTCAAAGCTGGCTGAAAATGCATTATCGCTTTCATTTACAAAGAAATAGGAATCTAGGATAATATCAACCTTCCCTATTCTTTGAGAACCATAAATTAAATGAGTGTCCGCAGAAATAGTTTCAATGGTAAAAATAGTATCCACTCCATCTATTGGTGTTGTAAAGCTGGTTTGCTTGTCCTTTAGGGCTAGGGCAAAGGCAGCCTTATTCAAAGATGTAAAGGTTTTACCATCTTTAATGTCCTCATAGAAATTTTCATTTATGGTAGCACTTGCATAAATCGATGAAGTAATCTCTTTTTTATAGAAGATCTTGGTTTCAGAATAAGGGTGTAAGGCTCCACCTACAAAAGAAAAGAGAAACATGACTAATATAATGATTAGACCTGCAATGGCCAATCTATTTCTAATAAATCTTTTTGCAACCAGCATGGCTGGCGATAACATTTTAACCCTTTGTTCATCATCTAAAGAGGTGGAAGAGCTAACATGTTCATTTTCTAAATCAACTACTTCTTTTGGATCATCTGAAAATTTTTGATTATTTTTTTCGCTCATTTTTATCCTCCTTCTTAGTTAATTCTGACCCTAGGGTCAACTACTGCATACAATATGTCAGAAATCAGGGTACCTATTAAGGTTAAGGCTGCTAAGAAGGTCATGTAGAACATGGAAAAAGGAATATCTCCTCTAATCATAGCAGTATAGGCGGTTAGCCCAATTCCTGGAATATCAAATAATGTTTCGGTTATCATAGCACCTGCAAATAGTCCAGGAAGAGTTCCTCCGACTATGGTTACAATAGGTATTAGGGTGTTTCTAAAAGCATGCTTGTTTATAACCTTGCTTTCAGACAAGCCCTTGGCTCTTGCGGTTCTTATGTAATCAGAATTCAGAACTTCTAACATGTTGGTGCGGGTGTACCTCATTAAAAATCCAATGCTTACAATGGTTAAAGTTAAAATAGGCAGGACATTATGAGATGCAATATCAATAATCTTACCAAAAGAGGTTAACTGGTCATGATATCTACTTACCTTACCTATGGGTTCAAACCAGCCCAACTTATAGGCAAAACCTAGCTTTAAGAGAGTAGCAAAGAAAAAAGATGGTAAGGATATCCCAATTAGTGCAAAAACACTTATGGAATAGTCCAAACGACTATACTGTTTTCTTGCTGCAATAATCCCTAAAGGAATTGCAATTATGAGCTCTAAAACCAAAGATACTGAACCTAGGATAAAAGAGTCCCAAATAACTATTTTAAATTTTTCTACTACTGGCATATTATAGGCCCAAGAATCACCAAAGTTACCCTTAAAAAGTGAATCTTTTAACCAGCCAAAAAATCCTTTAATAACGTTCCCGTCAAGATGATATACCTTATTCAATTGTTCTAGCCATTCTGTATAACTTTTTCCGCCAGGCAAAGATGCTCTTTCTCTGGCAATGGCTTCAACATATGAGGTGGGAAGAGCGCGCATTATCAAGTATATTATAAGCGACACAAAAAACAGTATTACTATACTCAATAATATACGTCTAACTAGAAACTTCCACATTAATTATGCTCCTTACTGATTTACTATGACATATATTTTAGTTTTATCATAGTTTAAAATTTATTATACACATAAGGAAAGCCCACCGTCAACAGCGGGCTTTCCTTTTTAGTTTGTTTTTTATTACTTTTCGTAAACTTCTAGCAATTCGATATCATTCATCCATCCCCAGAAAGTAGTGATATCAGGTGTAACTGTATCAACGTTAACTCTTTCTGTGCTGAAGATGATAATATTTTGTCTTTGATATGAAGGTACTTCAACAGCCCAGTCAATGATGATGTCTAAGCAGGCTTTGTAAACAGATTTTCTGTAGCCTTGATCATCAGACTTACGAGCTTCAACGATTAGATTGTCTAGTTCAGAATCTGCGATGTGATAGTGGTTAGAATCAGATCCGCCTCTACCAACGATTCCTGAGCTATGGTATACCTGATACATATCAGGATCAATTGTTGAACCCCATGCTGCTGTCCATAATTCTTGTGTTCCTGCATCTAGTCTGTCCCAAAGAACTGAAGAGTCAGATAAATCGTTAACTTCTAGAGTAATACCGATTTTCTTTAAAGCTTCAGAAGAGTTGGTTAGAACTTGGAAGTTGGGGTGGTCCCCAGCTCCATCACCAGGAATTAGAGCTTCATAGGTTAAGCTTGCGCCTGCGGGTGCTGCTGTAAATTTCTTAGCAGAATCATCCCAGGTATAGCCTGCAGCCTTGAAGTAGTCTACAGCTGCATTTAGAGCTGCATCATATTTAGCTTGTGCATCCATATCTGATGTGTAAATAGGATTGCCATTAACATCAGTTGAGAATGCTACCTTGTAGTCAGCATCAGATTTTTGTGGAGCTGCCCAAGATGTGTTAGAAATAGGATAGTTAATAACTGAAGCTGCATCGCCATAGTAGCTGTCAATAGCAACATCACGATATACTGCTAATATTGTAGCAATAGCTGTTCTTAAGTTCTTAGATTCTTTAGATTGAGAATCTGTTCCTACTCTTACTGTGTCAGCATTTAAGCCAACATAGCCATATCCAAGGTTGTCAACTGAACTTGTGGTAATTATATTTCCATCTAACTGGCCATTAGAGTTAAAGTCACGGATTTGTTGGAATTTAAGTTTTGAACCAGAAGGATTGGAAACGTCAATTGTTCCAGATGCTAAGGCTGTGATCTTATCACTTTCACCAACTTCTTTGAATTGGATGTATTTAACCTTAGGTGTTCCTTTGTAGTAATATTCGTTTGCTTCGAAATAAACTACCTTGTCTTCATATTTTACAAATTTGTATGGTCCAGCACCCATAGGATTGGATGTTTTAGATTCAACAATGGAAAGATCTCCAAATGGGAATCCATATTGACCATTTTTGTAATCATAAAGATTTTCATCACCATAATAGTGTAATGGTGTAATGCTTTGGCCTAAAATAGCATAAATAGCAGAAGCTTCGTATCCTTGAGTTTTAACTTCAACTGTGTAGTTGTTAACTCTTGTAATACCAGTAATGCTCTTAATTCCATCTGCACCCATTGCTTCGTCTTTTGAACCGAATTCAAAGATAAACTTAGACTTAGCAGTATTTAATACGTCAGTATCATCAGCTGCTTCAGTATCCCAGTATTCTTCTGGATCGCCATCATAAGCTTCTTTTGTTTCTAACATATAGTCTTCTAGGGTTGGGAATTCGCCTTTAGCCATATCAAAGGTTTTTCCTGTTACTGCACCGATTAGGGTAGTATCTTCTGTGTAAGCAAAGCCCCACATTCTCATACCAAAGCCGATTTGCATTCCTTCACTTGCAGCAATTTCTGCACTGGAGTATGGGAACCAACCATCGTCAGCATATGCTAAGTAGTTATTAAATACATAACTTACAATTGCACCAACGTCATTTACCCACTCTTCATTTAGAAGTCTCCAGAAACCATCTTGTTGTTCTTTTGTCCAAGTATCAGATGCACTCCAATCATGATCTTCCCCAGCAGCATAAATGGCATCTACGATTGCAACGTATTTGTCATAAACTTCGTCTGTTGTTTGGGTTTGATAGTTCTTAAGACCTAAGATGTTATAAGAAGAAAGTGTTGTGGAACCAACATAAGAAGGATCACAATACACATAATAAGTGAATATTAGGTCATCAATGGTCATTAACTTCCCATCGGAGAAAGCAACATCTTTTCTTATAGTTGCACGATAAGTGGTTATGTCCGCTTTTTCGTCATAGTCAACTGATAAATCAGCCATACCGGTATAAAGATAATCGGTACCGTTAAAGTTAACTGTTTCACCCTTTATTGCGTTGTAAATAACTCCTCCAACTCTATCAGTAGTCATAAGTCCAACTTGAGTCATGCCATAAACGTCAACGTCATAAGCAGTGTCTGCGAAGAAGGGGCTGAATTTTCCACTGAAAGGGTCATATCCGATAACTAGTGGAGTCATAATTGTGGCTTCGCCCTTTTTTGGTTTAGGCGCACAAGCAGACATCACTGCTACCAAGAGAATTACTACAAGCACAATGCTGAGTATACTCTTTGTTTTAAATTTCATAATTTACCTCCTCAAATAAATACCTTGTAGTTAAAGTTTTAAACATAATATCATGGTCACTTACAAGTGTCAACGAATTTTACCACCTAGATTTCACAATTTAGACACATTTGACCGCAATCTTCATGGATTTTTCAATTTTTCATTTATATGCTTGTTACTTATATGATTTGATTAAATCTGCCATTTTATTGGCTGACTCTTTGACATGGTCTTCATCTTCCCCTTCAACCATAACCCTAATAACAGGCTCTGTCCCAGAGACTCTTAGAATAATCCTACCTTTTTCTCCTAAATCTGCTTGAATGCTTTGTAGGAGGATACAAATATCTTCTTTAGAACAAATCTCTTTTTTAAGAGTTTCATCTATTTCCACATTAATCATAAGCTGGGGAAAGGGATTTATTATTTCAAAAATATCCTTAGATTTAAGATCCATTTCAATTAAAGCCTGACAAATAATTAAAGAAGCTAAGATTCCATCTCCAGTGGTAGAAGGTGGCATAGATATAATATGGCCTGACTGTTCTCCACCTAAGGTAAAACCTTCTTCAATCATTTTTTCAGCTACATACCTATCTCCCACATTGGTCTTTACTAAACTAATCCCCTCTTTTTTTGCAAATAGGTCCATAGCTAAATTACTTAGACTGGTTACCACCAAAGTATTTTTATTTAAAAGCCCTAATCTATTATAGTAAAGGGCAAGTAGAGCCATTAAAACATCTCCATTTAACTCTCTACCTAGACTATCTACTCCTATTACCCTATCGGCATCTCCATCATAGGCAAAACCTATATCAAAGTCTCCCTTTTTAATTTCTTGAGATAAAGCCTTTATATATGTAGAGCCACATTGGTCATTTATATTAATTCCATTGGGTTTATTATTAATAACCTCTACCTGACAGCCCAATTGTCTAAAGACCTCTGGAGCAATATGACTGGCAGCTCCATTGGCACAGTCTAATAAAACCTTAATCTTACTTATATCCACTTTTACTTTATCTTTTAAAAAGGAAATATATTGTCCCTTACAGTCTAAATCTTTTATAATGCTACCAATAGAGTCATGAGTTTTTAAATTGATATAATTTCCGCTTTCTAAAAGAGCTTCAATTTCATTTTCTATTTCATCGTCTAATTTATAGCCATCTTTATCAAAAAACTTAATACCATTGTATTCATATGAATTATGGGAAGCTGAAATGGATATGCCTGCGTCGCAGTCATAATATTTGGTCAAGTAGGCTACAGCTGGAGTTGTTATGGTATTTGCCCTTATAACTTCAGCACCCATGGCACAAAGTCCTGCCTCCATGGCTGAAACCAACATGTCTGACGAGATTCTAGTATCAGCACCAATTAAGACCTTGGGCTTATGACAGTTCTTACCTGCTAAAACCCTGGCCCCTGCCTTTGCCAAATTAAAGGCAAAATTAGCAGTTATATCAATATTAGCTAGACCTCTTACTCCATCAGTACCAAATAGTTTTCCCATACAAATTTTGCATAATCCAGTCAGTGACTTATCATGCATCTCCTTTTAACTTATATTTTTCAATAATAGCCTGAGCTGTTTTAATGCCATCAATGGCAGCAGACATAATACCACCTGCATAACCTGCCCCTTCACCACAAGGATAAAAACCTTCAAATCCTAGAGCTACTCTTTTTTCATCTCTTAAGATTCGTATAGGTGATGAAGTCCTAGTTTCACAAGCTGTTAAAACCCCTTTTGTAAAACAAGGGATTTTCTTTTCCATTCCATAAATAGCTTGGCTAATATCATTATAAATGTTTTTGTCATAAATATCACTTATATCTGTAAACATATAGCCTGGCCTTATGCTTGGCTTTACTCTGTTAGACCTTTCCATCTCTTGATTTAAAAAGCCATTTACACTAGAGACTCCCGCTACATAGGTTCCTCCACCTTTTATAAAGGCCCTTTTTTCTATTTCTCTTTGAAAAACCATTCCTGCTAAGGGATGCTTACTTCCAAAATCCTTTTGGTCTACAGAGGCTACCAAGGCACTGTTAGCATTAATACCATCTCTTTTAGATAGACTCATACCATTGGTAACTAAAAGATTTTCCTCAGAAGAGGCATTTACCACATAGCCTCCTGGACACATACAAAAGGTATATACAGACCTTCCGGATAAAGCCCTGTGGCTTAGGGAATACTCAGCTGCTAAATCAATATATTTCTTTCCTTGGCCATACATACACTCATCAATATCTTCTTGTAAATGCTCAATTCTGTAACCAACAGAAAAAGCCTTAGATTCTAAAGGCAATCCCCTATGAAAAAGCATTTCATAGGTATCTCTGGCACTGTGGCCTGTAGCTAGGACTAAGACATCCACATCCATTTTTTCTTTATCATTTATATATACTTGTTTGACTTTATTATTCTTATCTACCTTTAGGTCTGTTAGTTGAGATTCAAACAAGAAAACACCTCCAGCTTGTATAATTGCATTTCTTAGGTTGGGTATAATCTTTTTAAGGACATCTGAACCAATATGGGGTTTAGCCTCATAAAGAATAGAGGCATCTGCTCCCATTTCATGTAAAAGGGACAATACCCAAAAAGAGGCTGGATCTTTTATTCTTGTAAAAAGTTTTCCATCTGAAAAGGTTCCAGCTCCTCCTTCTCCAAATTGAATATTGGAATTGGTATTAAGCTGTCCACTATCCATAAAAGAAAAGATATCTTCTTCTCTTTTTTCTACCTTTTTACCTCTTTCTATTACATAGGGTTTATAGCCTTCTTTTGCCAAAAGATAGGCTGCAAAAAGCCCTGCTGGTCCAGCTCCCACTATTAAAGGATTTTTGCAGGGAATATTTCCTTGTTTAATAGGCTCTAAAACAAAGGGCTCATAAACTTTTAGATTCATTTTATTAATAAACTTATCATCTGCTTCAAAGACAGCACTTATGACATACTTAATGTTCTTCTTTTTTCTAGCATCTAGAGATTTTCTTTGTAAAAAGGAAATCTTAATATTATTATTCTTAAGAAGCTTTCTTGCTTTTTTTTCGACAACTTCTAATAAATCTGTCTTATGGGCTTCTTCAATGGGCACATTTATACCCTCGTACAAAAACTTGGTCATCTGTAATCCTTATTTACTTATTTGATACTAAAATTGGAATCTTAATTTCTTCATAAAGTCTAACGTTATCAGGTAGGTTCTCATCCTTTACCAAGGCATCGATTAAATGAACTCCTTCTGCTAAATCAGCTACATCAACAAAGATCTTTAACTCTGAAACATCCACTCCCTCTAAATCCTTATTCAATCCAACTAGTCTCATAACAATGATATCATTATCTATATCATAGTTGTATGAATAAGAAGTGTTGGCTAAAACCACCCTATCTCTATTGATAGAAAATGAGGCAATAGTCTCTACATATATATTTACAGTAGAGGCTTCTACAAGGGTTACATTAGCAGCCAAAGGAGATAACCTAATGGCAAGAGACCTCTGTCCATCGCTTAAACCTAATAAATCAACATAAGGTAAGAGGTCTTTTTTAGTTAAAAGATTAAGTACTGACCCTCTACCCTTTATTACGATATAAAAGTCGTTTTGATTAATACCATATTCTTTTAATAAGCTTTTGTTTCTTGTTTCCAATTCACTTATGTCATAATCAAACCTTTTTGTGCTTAACTCTTCAATGTTTACATTAATCTTTATCTTGTTACTTAAGTTTATGTCATTTGACATAGTGTATATATTGGTAGATGCAGGGGTAAGAAGGCTAACCTCTGTTGAAAAGGACTCTGTTTTACCAGATATATCTAGAGTTTCAGTATAAATGGTATCAATCTCATCAATTACACTAATATCCCCTACTAAAATAGCGTCTGTATAGTGAAGGGTGTTTCCTAAGTAAACATGGTCTTCACCCAATTTGGAGGTACCACTTAGTTTTGAAGCAAGCTTTATTTGCTTTCCTACAATTACACTTACGTCCACAGTAACAGCATTGGAATATTCATTTATAATATTTCCATTTTTATCATAGACCTTACAGGCCTTTCTTATGGTAAAGGGCTGATAGGTATCATCTAAGTCCACCTCCACCTCAATACTTCCAATATTGGAAACAATAGAGGTAATATCAGATATGGATTGAATGCTAGGGGTTACTGTATAGGCTACCAGAACATAACCCTCAGGCAATTGGCCAGAAAAGTTTAGAACAACAGGAAATTCAGAAGAAACTACCTTTTCCACAGCAATATCTTTGATTAAATCCTTTTCATCATAGGAAAAGGTAATATTTGCCTTTCCAGAGTAATCAAGGGACTTTACCTTAATTGTATTGGTATCTTCACTTATTATTTCCATATAGTCTATAAGGGCTGAAAAGTCTTGGGCTTTTACATTATCAATTTCACTGGATGAACCCTTAATTTGAATATCTAAAAAGGTATCAGGATTATCCACCACTTTAAAGCCTCTAAGATTAAGGTTCTTTTCATTTACAATGCTTACAGGAATGGTGATGCTTTTCATTTCTATAGGGTTATTGTTTACGGTAACAATAAACCAAACAAAGACTGCTATTACTAAAGATAATATTTTCAAAAAGAGGTTTTCTTTAATTCTACTCCACATTTCTCCACCCCTTCTTTATAATCTTCCTAATATTCTTTTTATCATCCTTATCCTTTACAAAATTCATCAATAGTGCCTTTCTCAAGGAGTCACTATTGAGATTTCTTACTAAACCACCATTAGAGGCATAGGATATTTTTCCACTTTCTTCAGATACAATAACCGCTATACTGTCTGATACCTCAGTAATCCCTAGGCCTCCTCTGTGTCTCATTCCCAGCTCAGTACCTAAATTAGGATTATCGGTTAAGGGTAGAAGACAAGATGCAGCAATTATTTTATCCTTTCTAATAATCACAGCTCCATCATGTAAGGGAGTTTTAGGAACAAAAATGTTTTCTAGAAGCTCTTGTGATACCTCTGCATTTAGCTGGACTCCTGTGTTCATAAACTCACCGATTTTAGTTTCTTTTTCTAAAACAATTAAAGCTCCAATGTATTGCTCTGATAGACTGGTACAAGCCTTTACAATCTCCTCTATTACAGCTGAGGTTTTAACAGCTTCTTCATCTCCCATAGAGGAGAAAAACTGGGTGAATTCACTGGTCCCCAACCTTTCTAAAACCTTTCTTATTTCAGGTTGAAATAGTACAACCATGGATAAGGCTGTAAAAGCTAAAATATTGTTAAATAGATAGGTCATAATTTGCAGACCTAAAAAGTTACTGATTATAGCGACAATAAAGATAATTAGAATCCCCTTTAAAAGACTCCAAGCCCTAATTTCTTTAACAAAGACAATTAACCTATAAATCAGATAGGTAACAATGGCAATATCCAAAATAGCGGATATAACCGTTAAGGGGCTAGTCATTTCTAATTTAAAATATTTAATTTGCTCAAACCAATCTATTCTAAACATGGTCCCTAAAGCTACCTTTACCTTAATTTTATATGAAAATAATCTCTTATCTCATTATATACCAAAATACATGTATTATTATACAATTCTTTAAAAGTGCTGTATATACAAATATTACCAAAATACTAGACCGACCTAGTTGGAAATTTGTTGTCTAACTAGGCCCATTTCACAATATTTTTCTCGAATCTTTGGCTTTTCAATTTTCCCAGTAGGATTTCTTGGGACCTTATCAAAGATAAAGACCTTGGGTCGCTTGTAACGAGGCAACCCATTACAAAACTCTTCCATATCTTGGTCTGTTACAAAATGACCAGTCTTTACTTCAACAATTGCAGCTGCAATCTCTCCTACTCTTTTATCTGGTAACCCTATTACAGCCACATCCTTAATGGACTCATGGCCTCTCATAAAATCTTCTATTTGAACTGGATAGATATTTTCTCCACCAGTAATAATTACATCCTTTTTTCTATCCACTAAAAAGATAAAGCCATCTTCATCTTGCATAGCCATATCCCCTGTGTGTAACCAACCATCTTTTAAGACCTCTTTAGTAGCTGCTTCATCCTTGTAATAGCACTTCATAAGGCCAGGTCCTTTAACAGCCAGCTCCCCCACTTGACCTAGAAGAACCTCTTCATTAAACTCATCCACAATCTTGGTCTGCCAACCATATCCTGGAATTCCTATAGCCCCTACCTTATGAATGTTTTCCATACCTAAATGAACACATCCTGGCCCTATAGATTCGCTTAAGCCATAGTTAGTATCATAGTCGTGGTCAGGAAAAACCTTCTTCCATCTTTGAATAAGACTTGGAGGTACTGGCTGAGCCCCTATATGCATAAGCCTCCATTGGTCTAAAGAATAATCTTTAAGATTAATCTCTCCCCCTTCAATTGCATCTAAGATATCTTGAGCCCAAGGAACCAAAAGCCAAACAATGGTAATCATCTCTTTGGACACAGCCTCTAAAATCCACTTAGGTTTTACTCCTTTTAACAAGACTGCCTTACTACCCACTAAAAAACTTCCAAACCAGTGCATTTTTGCCCCAGTATGATAAAGAGGTGGAATACATAAGAAGTTATCTTCCTTTGTCTGCTTATGATGTTCATTTTCTGTTACACAAGACCAATAAAGGGCATGATGACTGTGCAAAATGGCCTTAGGAAAACCTGTGGTTCCAGAAGAAAAGTATAGGGCTGCATCGTCTTCATAGGATAAAGAAATATCTACCCTTTCACAAGATGCCTTTAGCACTTCATCATCATAACTAGTTGCAAAACTAGGACAATCCTCTCCCACATAAATTAAAGGAGAAAATTTCTTTATCTCATCACATATTTTTTCAATTCTACTAACAAATTCTCTACCATAGATTAGAGCAATTGAGTCTGACTTATTTAAACAATAGAGTATTTCATCTGATGTATATCTGTAATTTAAAGGAACTGCTAGAGCCCCAGCTTTTAAGATTCCAAAATATATGGGTAGCCACTCAATGCAGTTCATTAAAAGAATTGCAATTTTATCCCCCTTTTTAATGCCCTTATCCATAAGAAAATTAGCTACCCGATTAGCTGTATCATCAAACTTTTTCCAGGATATCTCTTTTTGGTATGAGGCATCTGGATTAGTTTCAATAAGGGAGAATTCCCTCCATGTTTTTTCTCTATTTTCTTCTGCTTCTGGATTGATTTCCACCAAAGCTATATCATTGGGGAATTTTTCTGCATTTTCTTCCAATATTTTGGTTATAACCATATACTACCGTCCTACCTTGCTACCTAATATTCGATACAGTAACCTATTATAGCATTAAATAAATATTTGACAATCAAATATGAATTTAGCTTACCCAAAAACACTATAACCATAAAAAAAGAAAAAATATTGATTATGTGTACTCCTGTAAAAGTATAGTATACTTACAAGTAAGCAAAGTTAAGGAGAAAAAAGAGTGGAAAAACTAACATCTAAAGAAAGATTTCAAAGAATGTTTCTTCATCAAGAAGCAGACAGAATCCCAATTATAGATGATCCTTGGGCAGGAACCATAAGAAGATGGCAAAGAGAAGGAATGCCCAAAGATATAGATTGGAGAGACTATTTTGGTATTGATAAGGTAGCAAAATTTGATATAGATACCTCCCCAAGATACCAATCTCTTGTACTTGAAGAAGATGATAAACAAATCACCTATACCACTAGCTATGGAGTTACCTTAAGAAAACTAAAAGAAGAAGATTCAAGCCCAGAATTTTTAGATTACACTGTGGACAATTCTAAAATATGGTTTGAAGAAACTAAAAAAAGAATGCTAGAAGGTGAAAATAGGATCAACTGGAAGCGGATAGAAGAAAACTACCCCCTTTGGCAAAAAGAAGGTTATTGGATTCAAGCTGGTTTTTGGTTTGGCTTTGATGTGACACATTCTTGGATGTCTGGAACAGAAACCATCCTTATTGCCCTTTTAGAAGAACCTGAATGGGTTATGGATATGTTTGATACCTACTTAAATTCCTGTATTAAACATTTTGATATACTTTGGGATAAGGGATACCGCTTTGATTCAATCTTTTGGTATGACGACATGGGCTATAAAAATAATACCTTCTTTTCACTAGAAACTTACCGTGAAGTGGTTAAACCCTTTCATAAAAAAGCTATTGATTGGGCCCACAATAAAGGAATTTATGCCCACCTTCATTCTTGTGGAAACATTATGCCCTTTGTTGATGACCTAGTAAATATTGGCTTAGATGGCCTTAATCCTTTGGAAATAAAGGCTGGAATGGACCCCATATTCTTAAAAGAAAAGTATAAGGATAAACTTCTCTTACACGGTGGTCTAAACGCTGTTCTTTGGGATGATTCTAAGGCTGTAATACAGGCTATAGAAGAAAATATACCTAAGTTGAAAGAAAATGGAGGCTACATCTTTTCTTCTGACCACTCTATTCCCAACACTGTTAGCCTAGATAACTTCAAAAAGATAGTTGAAACTGTCAAAAGAGTTGGTAGCTATTAATATATAATAAAAATTAAACATAATAAAAATAAAAATAAAAATAAAAAAATATAAAAAATATAAAAAATATAAAATAATAAAATAATAAATATATTATGAAAAAGACGGTTATCCCGTCTTTTCAATTGCCTATAAAAATCTAAAGCTTATAGCTACTAATAGTTTTCTGCCTTAATTTCAAAGTATGCCTTTGGATGGTCACATACTGGGCACATTTGAGGAGCTTTCTTTCCTACTACAACGTGGCCACAATTAATGCATTGCCATACAGTTTCTCCATCACGAGAAAATACTACTTCTTCTTCTACGTTTTGAAGAAGTTTTCTGTATCTAGCTTCATGATCTTTTTCTATTTTAGCAACTTGTTCAAAAAGAACAGCGATGTCTTTAAAGCCTTCAGCTCTTGCGTCTTCAGCAAATCTCTTGTACATGTCGGTCCACTCATAGTGTTCACCTTCAGCAGCATTTAAAAGGTTTTGAGATGTATCACCAATTCCGTCTAATAGTTTAAACCAAATTTTGGCATGTTCTTTCTCATTGTTTGCAGTTTCTTCAAATATTTTAGATATTTGAACATAACCGTCTTTTTTTGCCTTAGAAGCAAAATAAGTATACTTGTTACGAGCCATTGACTCACCAGCAAAAGCTTCATGCAAATTAGCTTCAGTTTTTGTTCCCTTAATGTCTTTCATATTTTTCTCCTTTTATGATATATTTTCTATTTCCCACTATTGCATTGGGGACAAGTGCCACCAAAAGCAATAGTATATTCCCTAACTACAAATCCATCCACATCCTCTTCAAACTCGATTTTAGGAACATCAGGTATGTCTATGTCATATACATTTTTGCAATCATCACATCTAATGTGCTGATGGTCTTCAATGTTATAGTCATAACAATCTGCTCCTGATGGCATTTTGAGTCTTAGAATTTTACCCAACTTGGATAAAACCTCTAAATTCCTGTAAACAGTAGCCCTGCTAATTTTAGGATTTGTCTCCTTAATTTTTTCAAAAACCTGGTCTGCTGATGGATGATTATCCATTTTTAAGATGGCTTCTAAAACAATGTTTCTTTGTGTTGTGTTACGTAATGACCTCATTTCCCCCAACCCTTTAATTTAAATATTATACCAACTTTATTTTTAAATTCAACAGGCCCAGTCACCCCCATGACTGGGCTTATTAAAGTTTGTATCCTTAATCCATTAGCCTTTTTTCGCCTTCAATGGCTTTTATAGGCTTAATATCTTGAGAGACTTCTACAACTCCTAGATATTTTCCCTCATTATTTCTTACAGCAAAATATCTAATGTATACGTATTTATCTCCTAGTTTTATCCAAAAACTTTCACTGTCCTTTTTACCAGATTTAAAATCATCTATTATGGACTCTACAATGTGAACACTGGCAGGTGGATGACAATTTGCAACCTCTCTACCTATAACAGTCAAGGTTCTAGGAAAGATTCTTTCACTACTTTGAGAAAAATACTTAACTCTGTCATTTTTATCTACAAAAGTAATATCAAGAGGTAAACTATTAAGAAGATTTTCTAACTCTTCTCCATTAAAAGAACCTGAGGTTAATTTTAATTCACCCTCTTTATCTAGAGCTGGACTAAAAGTTTCTTCTTTATTTCCATCTTTACCAAAATCCACATCCCACTTAGGCACATCATCATACAAAAAGCCAATCTCATAGGATTCATCAGCAATAACCTTCCACTCTTCTTTGGTAAGATTCTCCAAAAGCATAGGTAACATAATATTCTCTTCTTTATATATCATTTCTAAAACCTTTTCTAAAGATGCTTTTATCTCAGTTATAAAGGTGATATCTAAGGTATCGGTCTTGCTTAGCTTTTGTTTAATATCTTTTAATTCTGCTCTAATTTCATCATCAACACCCCACATAACCTTAGGTGGTGCTGTGATATCATATTTTTCCATAAAGGGGAAAAAGAGATTTTCCTTTTTAGAATAGTGGATATCTATGCTTAATAATTGTTCAATACCCAAAGCCAAACTCTTTACAGAAGCCTTTTTATCGTTTAAGAAAGGATTTATCATGCTTTGAATAATATGCTTAATTACATTGTTTTCCTTTTTAAGAACATATATAGGGTGACCAGGATTAAATTCATCTCCATCTTGAGAATGAATCTCTTCAATTGAGCCTTTAAATACAGCTGCATGAACATCACAAAGACTTTGAATCTCTTCTACCTTAATTCCTTCTTCTAAAAGAGTTCTTTCCACATTGGATATTTCCATGGCAGATACATTTTTGAACTCACTATCAAACAAGTCTTTTACTTCATCTACACTATGGCCTTGATGTAGTTTCATAATAATGTCTTTTAGGACTGTCTTTCTTCTTTCATGAACTTCCTTTTCCTTGTACTCTCTTTGTTCCTTAGTTACATATTCAAAGCCTTTAGCTTTTAAAAGACTTTGAACCTGGAAAAAGTCAATATTTCTTAAAGCAGCTCCCTTTTCTAAAGTCATAAACCTGCCTGCTGTCTTTAGCATTCCTGGCTTAACAATATCTTTAAAACCTGCTTCTTCTAAAAGATAAACAAGCTCAGGATATTTTTGGCTTAATTCAAAAATTGTATTATCAGAATATATAGTTTTCATTAAATTTCCTCCAAACTGTTAATTTAATCATAAAACAGCTTTATTGAAACATTGTATCAGTTATTTGAGGAAAATAAAGAGTTTCAAGTAATTTTTGTAAAACTCAAATACAAATCTCAAATTATTTCTTTTAAAAATATATATTTCTAGAAAATCAAACTGAATTTAAACTGAATTTAATCTGAGATAAAGGCGTCTACCTTAGCAGCTATTATTTCTTTTTCGTAATCTGTGTAATATGCATGCCAAGAATCTTTAAGTATAAGTATTTCATGCTTTGAATTTACCAATAACTCATGAAAAAGATATGAGCTCTCTAAAGTAGCAGTTTCATCTGATTGAGAATGGATAACAAGAGTTGGAGTAAATACTTTTGAAAGATTTTTCTTTGTTTTTTTGATTAAGGTATAGGGTTGTAGTAATACCCTTATCCAAAAAGGCATGGAAATGTAATAGGGTTTACCAATACTGTTTAATTGTTTGTAGGACTTAATAATCTTCTCATCTACCTTACCTAAGAAAAGTTTAGCCCTTTTAGGCAATAAAGCCACATTAAATAAATTTAGCACCAAAGGTGTTGCAAGAAGAACAATTCCCTTAAGGTCAAACTCTAAAGAAGCATTTAGAGCCAGTAAGCCCCCTATTGAATGACCTACAATATATATATTTTTATACTTCGAATACTTACGCAATTGATTTTCTAAGTATTCTTCCCAGTCCTTAATTTTAGCTTTTGCAAAACAAAATCCTGACCCACCATGACCTGGTAAAAGTAAAGCCACAGCAGAAAAACCCTTCTCATATACCCTTTCTACAAGGTCACTAAACTGCAAAGGAGAGCCCATTAAGCCATGGACAAAAACAACTATGGTATCTGAATTTTCATGTAACTTTTCAATAGCAAAATGCAAAGATCTTCCCCCTATTTTTTGATACAAAAACATATAAAAAATAATAACTCATAAAGATTACAAACAATTAAATTATTATATTAAGATTATAACAAAAAACCTGTAAATAAGATTTACTTATATTCCAGGTTTTCTATTTTCCCTTTTCCAATAAGAAAATTTTTTACTACTTCTTACTTCCTCTAGCCTTTACATCCTTACGAATCTCTTCAAAGCAAGCTTCATCTACGTTACCCTTTTCACGAAATTCTGTCACAGTCCTAGCCATAACCCTGTAATTTAGTGCTGTACCTTGTTTGTCAGCTAGGTAGTCTACGGCCCTATCAGCCCCTATTCCAAAGCGTCCTGCTGTCTTAACAGCATCAATGTTAGCTCCTAGGAATATGAACTCCCAGCCATATTTACTCTTTTGCTTTTCAATTAGGTCCTTTACCTTGTCTGAAGAGTATTCTCTAGAAGCATTCTCTTCTCCATCTGTGATAATAACAAACATAACCTTTTCAGCACGATAGTCTTCTAAGGTATTCTTTTGGGCATTTTTAATCTTGTGGATTGTTCTACCCATTGCATCAATAAGTGCTGTTGAGCCCCCTACATAATACTCTTTAGATGTAATAGCACTTACCCCCTTTAGATCTATACGGTCATGAAGTAACTGGTAGTCATTATCAAACAAGACTGTTGTTATTAAACACTCTCCATCTACCTCTTTTTGTTTAGTAAGCATAGAGTTGTAACCTCCAATAGTATCTGCTTCTAACCCTGCCATTGACCCGCTTTTATCCAGTATGAAAACTAATTCTGTTAATCCTTTTTTCATTGTCATATCCTCCCAAACTTCTTTTTTGTTTTTTTATTGTGATTAAAGGATAACAATTTAAGCAAAAAGAAAGGTCGCTCTAGAGGCGACAAATTGAAAAATCTATATACAAGTATTTAAACTTCTTACCCACCTAACAGGGGTTGGTCATACTCAAAGAGTACTTCATTTATCTCAAAGACATCATATCTACTTCTTGTAATAAAATATTCAACTATAACATCAAACTTAACAGCATGAGAAAGGGCATATCCCGCTCTTTTTAAAAAGTCTTCAGTTTCAGATAAGGTTAATTCTAGGGCAAAAGCAAGGGCTATGGCAGTTCGTTTACTGGGCATATAACCCTTTTTACTTCTAATCTTGGAAAATAGTTTACGATCTAAATTGGCTCTTTTATACACTTGTACATCTGTCATATTCTTAGCATCTATAAGTTTTAGGAGCATTTGAGAAAAAGGTTCATCAAGATTTCCCACTAACCTATCAAGAGAACTAGACACTAGACTAGGAGCAGGCATCTCCTCAAAAGAAGCCACTTCCAAATCAGCTCTAAATAATACACTCTCACCTATATTAGAGGATTGTCTTCTTCTTGTTTCATGCCTTTTCACATAGTGCTCATCAATATAACTAGAAACAGCTCCTAGAAGTTTGCTACTTATGGCAAAGGATTCCTTGTCATAAACTACCAAAGTTATATCCAAGTCATCTTCTTTTAGAAAATTCTGTATTTCTGATCTTGCAACCTTAAGGGCTTCTTCTTTAGGATAACCATATATTCCACTGGATATCAAGGGAAAAGCAATACTTTCACAATCATTTTCTAGAGCTACTTTTAAAGAGTTTCTATAGGCTAAACGTAGATAGTGTTCACTTTGTAAACTAGTCCAATCTAAATAGATAGGACCTACTGTGTGAATTATGAACTTGGCAGGTAGGTTAAAGCCAGGTGTAATTACCGCTTCACCAATACCTATGGGTGCAAGCTTATCACAGGCAGCTTGCAGCTCTTTTTCTCCTGCAGCCCTAAATATTGCTCCACTTACTCCCCCACCCATCTTAAGGTCAGAGTTTGCAGCATTTACAATGGCATCAACCTTCATTTTACTTATGTCTTGACGAACAATGGAAAAGGGCATATACATATTCCTTTCTTTTTCAAATAAATCGAAATTTAATCAGCTAATATTAAATCAGCCAATTTATATCATTTATGCATTTGTATTTTCTTAATTATACCAGTAAAAATCTTAGGCACAAAGGCTTTTAAACTAGACATTACAAGGTTTACCAGACCCAATTTTGATACATATAGGTTACTTATAATAGTAATAGCAGCTTACATATTTGGCAATGATACCACCTTTTTCTCTGGCCTTTTCTACCCTCCAATTTCTCTCATGCTCATAATTCATAACTACACGACAAGACTTATTAAAACAAATCCTATCTAAATCTCTACAACGTAGCATAGCAACAAGACTGCCACCTTTTGGTAACTCTTCAAGCTTGGTAATTGCAGTATAAAAATCAGAGTGTAACTGATAAAAGCCCCAAGAATAACCGTAATAATCTTCTGTTCCCAAATATTCCATAGAGGGCTCTTCCTCTCCATCTATGTATATCTCATTATTAGCCTCACATAAAAGCTCGCCTTTTTCACAAAGTTCATCATCAGCTTGTATTTGTAGCCAATGAGCTACAATAGCTCCAGTGGAATCTACATTACAAAGCTCCATATGACCCTTAGCAGTGTTAACCTCTGATGCTCTGTAGTCTGCATAGAGATAGCCGCAGTTTTCAGGGAAAACATCCAGCTTTTCCCATTGAATATCCATATATCCAGTTAGGTTTTCATCTGAAACGTTTTCTACTTCTATTTTAATATGCTTTTTAAAAGGTATGGGAAGACGAAAATTATGGGCATGGGGTGTCTTTGAAAAGTATAGGGTACTAAAAAAATTACAGGATGACTCCACATCCCCTAGAAAATCCATAAATGGCATTTCTATATCAGGCTTATCATTCCCATCGTACCAAATTCGGATAATTAAGCTGGAAGAATCTCTATCATCTTTTAGTATTCCTTTTTTGCTTCCATAATAGGTAGTGGAATGTATGCATGAAATAACTCCTGGCCCTTCTTCATCCAAGATTGTAATCTTAGTCTTAGCTTTTAATTGCTCCATTTGAGGATATTTGTCGTAGGGCCAAGTTGCAGGCCTTAGTTTGCTTTGTTTTCCACCTATACCAGATAGGTGCATCCATTTATCATTCATTTATAACCTCTTTTCTTAACATTTAAGTTGTATTACAAGTAGTTTTGCATCTAAAGGCGGTATATTTGCATATATAATATTTTGGTCATGATTAATAATCTCAAAAGAGTCCTCTACCAATTGTTCCGCTTTTAATATTTCACAATCTCCAAGATACATATCCAGTTTTTCACAGCCATCAAGGGATGCATTGACTACATACAGTCCAATTCTGTCATTTGCTAGCTGGTAGTTATATATGGACATGTTGCGAGCATTCTTGACATATATTGCTTGACCAAGGTCCTTAAGGGCATTTTGTAATAGAGCTTGTCTTACTGGGTGATAATGAGAAGTTACATTTGCTTGAAAGTTTCCATAAGGAAGTATAGCACATCTATCATTTGCACTAAGGGTCATTCCACTTCCCTGAACTTGATTTTTTGCATTGTAGACTTGTGAATAAATTCTTATGTCATCTTCATACTCTATCCTGTACCAGTCTCCTGAATTTACTTGTGCACTACAATGAGCCTTTTGAACTCCAGATACAACTGTATTGTCTGATACTTCTTCATAAGAAGCGATAGCAGTATTCATTTCAATCTTCTCTATACTCTTTATACCTACTAGATATCCAAGTCCCATATCCACAAGGGTATCTACAGCATCCCCTGTCATAAGAAGCTTGCAGTTATCAAAAAGTTTTTTAATTTCATCTACTTTACAGGACCTGAAAAACTGTCCAGATATTGCACAAACTCCTGAATCAGGAATTATATCCACTTTATGCACAAAGGGTATGCCCATTATTCCAAATAGTCCGCTCCAAAAGGCCTCATCAGGATAGAGCTCTGTTATCCTGCGTCCTTCTAAAGTATGAATATACCCTGCAGCTTTACTACTACTAAGCACCTGTACTCCTTTAGGTGGTGCTTCCAATACTCCAGTCCTATTCAAACTAATAACCCTATTTCTAACATCCTTTAGTACTTGAGGATTGTGTTCATCAATGAAAATTCCTCCTCCACCTACATCAAAAAGGTCAAATGTCATCCCAGTAAGTCTTAAGGGAGCTGCCCCTACAATCTGAAATCTCATGAATGTATCTGATTTTATGAAACGAGAAAAAGTGAAGTTCTCCAATTCAGGCATTACAAGCGTATCTTTAGGAATCAAAGCCCTTACCAACATGGAAACAGCATTGAAGTTTTTCTGATAGGTACCTGGAGCAGTATCTGAATAGGCAGGTAAATGTATTCTGTTAATAGCTGTATTTTTCTTTCCAGAAAGTCCCCTAAGAATTCCTTCCCAATCTCTGCCTTCTGCATTGTGAGAATTTGGAGTAGAACTCATCAAGGCCACTTGTATACTAGGATTTACTTCATGGACCGCTAAACCTAGCATATTTGCTAATCCCACCATGGTTTCTCTGTGGACATCAAGCCATACTTTTCTGTATTTATGAGGAACACCTGGTTTTAGCATGGAGTTATAGAAGTCGGATCTGGAGAATTTTTCTCCTGCTAGGGTCTGATACTTATCCATGTGTAGTTTGCAAAAACATCCACCCCAATCCAAAGGACTGTGATTGTGTATTCTAAAATCATCTTCTACCCACAGTATATGGGGGTCTAATTCTTTTGCTATGGTGGAATAATTCCAGATTAACCATTTTCGAAATTCAGGACACATTGGACAGCTTACAGCACTAGCTTGTTTGCCATGAAAATCTACCATCTTTGTGAAGTTCTGACCTGGTTTGAGTTCTCTTCCCCTGTCTCCGTGAAGTAATGTATTCCAAGGATTGACACTGAAGGTCAGCCCTGCCTCCAAAGTAGCTTTTTTGAGCATACGGCCTGCCTCAAGCCAGGGTTCCAATTCTTCTTTGGTATAAAAGCCATCATTTGCTTCTTCTCCCGCTATAAACATACATACGTCATCCATACCACTGAGCACTGCATATTCAACAACTGCCTCTACATCCTCTTTAGTATGTTTATCCGGTCTTATAGCTACCCGTAATGAAAAACACATATTATCCATTTTAAACCTCACAAAAAGAAGTATTTACTGTTTACAAGATAACACAGGTCTTTATACCCTTCAATGGTAAGTATTATTATTCACTTATGTTTTTTGTTGTTTTATTATAATAATTTTCATATTGCATCTGATTAAACAATTAGTAAAAAACCACCTACTGACAATCCTTTTATCAATAGATGGTTTTTGCAAAATAAAAATAACAATGACTATCGAGATTTGTTTAATCCCATAGCTGTACTTTCATAAGTCTTAGGGTTTTAAGCGCAATCCATTGCGTAAACCTTTACCCATACCATGTCCGCCTTGGCCTTGGCCTTGACCCTTACCTTTACCAAATCCAGCACCCTTCATGCCGTAACCGGTTCCACTACCGTCGCAATTAGCCTGATTCACTTCCATTCTTGTAAGTATAGCGTCTGCTTGTTCTTGTGAAATTTTTCCATCTTCAACTTGGGCGTCCAATTTGTCCTTTTTTATTGCCAGCATTTCAGCCTTGAATTCATCGAATAAGCCAGCTTCTTTTGCGATGGTTCCATAACTTTTACCTGTTTCATTACTTTCTTGGATAATAGATTGTAAATCACGTTCTGTAAGCCCAGCAATGGCTTCATCGGGACTTGTATACTTAGAGGTGGCAAATGCTGTAGCTGTCCCTATAGTTAACAAGAGAACCGCTACACCCACTAAAACTAACTTCTTTTTTGTTTTCATAATGATAACCTCCTTGTTTTTATTTTCAGCAATTTCTGCTCTTCTACTTATATTATAAATTTCAGTTATGGCGAAAGTGTGTTTTTATATTTCTTTTCTTGTGATAAAATGACTTTGGAAGCCATAAAAAAAACACATTTCACTACTATAATTCTGTATAAAGGAAGGAGCGATAGTCATGCTGCGTATTTTGATTGCTGACGACAACAGACAGATTGTATCTGTACTGGAAGAATACGCTAAGAAGGAAGGCTTTTCCGTCACAACAGCTTTTGACGGACCAACTGCCCTAGATTTGGCGCGTTCTTCTGTCTTTGATATGATTTTGCTCGATGTAATGATGCCTGGTATGGACGGCTTTGAGGTCTGCCGAGAAATTCGCAGACAGAGTAACGTGCCCATCATTATGATAACAGCTCGTGGTGAAGATTTTGAACGTATCATGGGCTTGGACATAGGAGCAGATGATTATATTGTCAAACCCTTCTCTCCAGGAGAAGTAATGGCACGCATCCGTGCCATTTTGCGTCGCATTCAGGGAGAAGACAATACAAAAACGCAGGTTTTTACTTATGAAAGCTTGATGATTAATCTTGATGAATACACCACCAAGATTGGAGATGTTCGTATTTCTTTAACTAAAAAAGAAACAGAAATTTTATGGACACTGGCTACAAATAAAAACAAGGTATTTTCCCGAGACAACCTACTCAATAGTTTGTGGGGATTCGACTACTATGGTGATACTCGCACAGTAGATTCCCATATTAAACGATTGCGCGCCAAGTTGGACGAGGTTCCCCATGATGGCTGGGAAATCAAAACCATTTGGGGTGTCGGCTATAAGTTTGAGGTAATGGTATGAAAATAAAAATACATACTCGTCTTTTACTATATTTTTCAGGTTCTTTAATAATCTTTTCACTCATTATAGGCCTTATTTTTTCCATGCTTTTTTCCCGACACAACAAGGATGTCCATAAAGCTGAATTAGAAAAACGTGCTGTAAATATTGCCCAGACACTGGCTGATTTCTGGATTGGAAGTCCAGAACAGGGCCAAGGTCACGGAATTACGAATCAGAGTATGGGTTATGGTGCATATCTCCGTTTTCTCGATGATATTGCAATGACTGACGTTTGGGTTGTTAACCGTAATCTGAAACAGATTACCCGTGGGCGCGGACAGGAAGTTCTAGAATACAAAGATTTGCCACCTGGTGCAGAGGAAGTTATCATGGCAGCACTGGAAGGTAGCACCACATTTAGTGAAAGTTTTGGTGCCTTTTTAGGAGCACCTTCTATAACGGTAGCCGCGCCGATAAAACAATCAAATGGTGAAATTGCAGGTGCTGTTCTTCTACATGAGCAAATGAATAAAATTCGGGGTGCTACTGATAGTGGCCTTGCCATTTTGCTGCTTAGTATGGGTACTGCCATTGTCTTTTCATTTTTTCTTGCAGGTGCATTAGCCAAACATTTTACAAAGCCTCTATCTCAAATGAAAACCGCTGCTACAAAAATTAGCCAAGGAGACTATATTACTAAGACCGGTGTTTGGCAAAGAGATGAAATCGGAGAGCTTGCTGGGGCCCTTGACGACATGGCAACCAAGCTAGATTTGGCATCAAAAGAGAGTGCCAAACTTGAAGCACTACGTCGGGGCTTTGTGGCAAACATCTCCCACGAACTTCGCACACCTGTAACGGTTATTCGTAGCTCATTAGAAGCTCTCAGCGATGGCGTAGTAACAGAGCCCCATATGGTCGAGGAATATCACAGGCAAATGCTCTTGGAAAGTGCCCATTTAGAGCGGCTAGTCTCCGACCTTTTAGAACTTACACGACTACAAAATCCTGACTTCATAATGGATATGACCGAGGTTAACCTATTAGAAACCACGAAAGATGCCGTACGAAGTATCCAACGCATAGCTGACGGAAAAGAGGTTGAAATTCAGCTTTCTTATGAGGGTACAGGTTTTGTTATACTTGGAGATTATGGCAGGTTGCGGCAGATCTTAGTCATCCTATTAGATAATGCCGTTAAGTTTTCACCAAATAAAGGAAAGGTAGATATTTTTCTCACTTCTGACCAAAGCACAATCACATTGGCTATCCGTGACCAAGGTCCTGGTATACCACTAGAGGATCTACCACATATTTTTGAACGATTTTACAAGCAACGTTCGGAAGAAAATAAAAGTGGCACTGGACTTGGCCTTTCTATCGTTAAGCAGATTGCTGAAAGACACAATATCATTTTAGGAGTTAAAAACAGACAGGATAAAGGCTGTGAGTTTTCCTTGGTTATAAATAAATCTGACTCTCATCTACAATAACATTTCTAGCAACTTTAATGGTATTTATCAGACAATTCTTAGTTTAAAAAAGCGATTCTTAACCGCTATCAATCTTTCAACATTAATTGTAGATTAGTTTGGATACAGAATAATCTATCCCAAGAAATATCATTATTGTAATCCTTGTTCCAATATATAAATTTGCAGTAGTTCAATCGTCCTTGAATCGTATTTAATAAGTCCGTCCTCTCTCATCTTAGTCAGCTCTCTGGATAAGGATGTTCTTTGAACGCCGATTCTCTCTGCTAAGGCCTTTTTTGTCATAGTAAGCTGAATTATTTTCGAATTTTGCCTTTTATATTCATAATTTAGATAACTTATTAAGCTTTCACGGATTGTTCTATTTACATAGTGCTTAATCCTATCTCCAAGAATAACTACATGGTCAGCAACATATCCAAGATAGTTTTTTAGAAAATCTTGATTTTTCGAAAATATAAATAAAAGCAAATCTTTGTTTATTTCTAAAATTATAGTTGTATCTTTAGCTGTGACAGTCATTGGGTAACGTGGGTTTTTTGAAAACATTAAATTGCCCCCAAGAAGATCACCAGCAAAAGACTCGGCTATTGTCATAAGATTACCAGACTCATCGATATGCTCGATAACTACTTTACCAGAAAGGATTATGTCAAGTGTCGTGCAAACTTCTCCTGCAAAATGAACAATATTATTTTTCCTATACTGGCTTATTCTGAAATGGCCTTCAACCAAATATGAATCAATATCTTGAGAATCTATTGATTTTATGAGGTCTATGCTTTTTATCAATTCCAAATGTTTTTTCACAATTATCCCATATTAGTTACATCGGTAACACTTTTTTTTGTATATTAACATTATAATTAATACAAATCAATAGGAGGAAAATTTAATATGAAATACATCATAAATGGCATCCGTGTATTTTTTCTAGCACTTTTCATATTTTTGCTTGTGAAGGGGAAAGTTATGCTGTGGCTGATATTGTACGGCCTAAGTTTACTTGTAGCACTGATATTTGGCAGGGTTTATTGCGGATATGTCTGTCCAATGAACACTTTGATGCTGCCTACTGCCTGGCTATCAAAAAAACTGAAACTCCAAACATCAAAAGCTCCTAAGTGGTTGAAAAACGGATATTTTACATGGATAGCCCTAGGTGTCAGCGTAGCGGTTATGGCCTTATCTAGAATATTATTGCAAATAAATGTGCCGGTTCTGCCCTTCTGGCTGGCTATATCCATACTGGTTACACTTAGGTATAAACCAGAGGTTTTCCACAATCTCCTTTGCCCTTTTGGCTCTTTACAAAGGATTTTTGGACGCTTTGCTAGATTTTCTGAAAAGGTAGATAAAAATGCCTGTATTGGCTGTAAGCTATGTGAAAGAGACTGCCCCTCACATGCTATTGTAGTTTCTTCTGAGAATAAAAAGGCTGAGATAACCACTGCTTTATGCTTTCAATGCACAAATTGTCAACAGGTTTGTCCTACAAATGCCATTAGTTATACCAAGAAGACTTAACAAAACATCAAGTCTCCATTAGTGAATAGCTCACGCCTTCTATCTTTAACTCAACAAGCAATAAGGCTTAAAGTTTCGTTATATCATAGGTTACTAGGTAATTGATTACCAAGAAGATAGTTTGTCCCATTCACCTCACCATCCTTTAAAACCATAATAATGTTGGGATAATAAAGAGAGAAGTAACTCCTTGTTGCTGTGGTAATTATCCTTAGACAATATGGATTACCTTTTGAATCAAAACTTAAACTTCATGCAAATAGTATTAAATACATCAGCTACAGAACTGCCATTTTCAACAAATAGCCCTAGTTCACCTTTGGCAAAAAATTCTCTTCCAGCACTCACACCTTGCGGACAATCTTGAGCCATCTTTGAGATAATATTTTCATGATTAGAAAGTGCATTTTGAAGCTCATAATATGTAGATAATGTTATCTGCACTGCTTCCAATTGTTTATGAGGACCCTCAATTATTATGTTTTTAGATTTCACATAATCACTGTGCTCATTGTATTGAGCTGCACCTGCATATCCATCTCGTGCAGCGTATTTAAAATGACGGATATTTCCCATAACAATTGCACCAAAGCACAATATACAGGGTGTAAGAACGTATATTTGGATGCTCTTTGCGCTTTAGCTTCACAATAGCATTTATTTCAGCATGGGCAAGACTACTGCCAAAGATTACAGAAGAATCTGTCTCTTCAACATATATCATATTTTGTCCTGATGAAACAAGCTCCCCTCTTTCATTTATAATTGCTGCTCCAACAGGGATTGTTCCAGAACAAAAAGCCTCCCATGCCTTGCTAAAAGCCATTTGCCATCCGTATTCAAGTTCATTCCAGACCATCTTTTTACCTCCATACAAATTGTATACCGAAAAACTTAGTAAAAATAAATAGTTTTTAGGGTTATAATCGAAAACTAATAATATATGACCACTTCTATCCCATATTAATAGGCTGTACTAAAAAGGAAGATTGTTGCCTTCCTCTTTTCAACTGACATCCATATATAGGCAAGTTATTATCCAGATGTTAGTAGAAAATGTATGACAAATTCTGCTTAGAATTAGTGGCATTATTGACAAATACACCCAGTGAGTGTATTCTATTTATGAGGTGATAAAAATGAATATACGTGAAATGAGAACACGACTGGGTGAAACACAAAGCGACTTTGCAATGAGATATGGAATACCCTTTCGCACAATTCAGAATTGGGAAACAGGTGTACGCAAGCCACCTGAATATATTATGAATCTGTTAAAAGACCGTGTACAAAGAGACCTTGTTAACCGAAGGACAACCACATTGCCAAAGTATAATGAGCAAAAGGAAAACCTTCCAAAGAGAAGTGATTATGTTGGCGCTATTTCTTGGCTAAAGGCAGTTCGTGATTGTATTGGTGAATCTCTTGTTTTTGCCTTGGATGAAGCTCTCATGTGTCAAGGCTACTTTGGAGGACGAAGTGATGAGTATATTGTGTGGATTTACGGTGATGATTCACTATCCCGATTTAACGGTGTAGTTGTACTTGGAAATAATATAAGTTCATACAGTGTTAAAGAAAAGAATGGACTGCAATTTACCAATTTTAATAGAACCATAGCTGACGCACTTGCAAATGAAGCAATCTTAGATATGCAGGGTATTACAGAAGCAATCAGCTCCTATTATTACCGTAACGGAGAAAGCCTAGAAGGCATTTCTCTTGTACCAGAGTATCAGGAAAGATTTGAAAAGCTAGTGAATGAAGCAATTGAATATTATGAGGATAAAGGAGTGCTTTAAATCATTTGTTTTAGTATAAAAAAACCACCTATCGATAATCCTTTATCAACAGATGGTATTTGTTTGGTGCGGATGACAGGAATCGAACCTGCACGTTTCCACTAGATCCTAAGTCTAGCGCGTCTGCCAGTTCCGCCACATCCGCAACATTAATGAGTATAATTTAAGATATTTACTTTGTCAACATTAATCAGATGTAATTATGAACTTTTTTATTTTTTCAAATTTAGCGTTTTTTATACCTGGAACCTTCATAATATCTTCAATACTTTCAAAGGGTCCATACTTGTTTCTGTATTCAATTATATCATTAGCAGTTTTAGGACCAATTCCATCTAGCTGACAAAGAGTTTTTTCATCAGCTGTATTTATATTTATCTTATCATTAACAAATACTGGTTCATCTGATGCTTGAGCAATCCAGTCATCTCCTTTTGATATCTCCATACCCCCAGAATCTTCCTTAGACTTTATATAAATAGTTTCATTCTTTTCAAGAAGATAAACTAAATTTATATCCTCCCCTGCCTTGTCTGTAAGACCCCCTGCCATTTTTATTAAATCATCTAGAATAAGGCCTTTTTCTATCTCATAGATACCAGGATTTATTACTTCACCAACTATATACATCTTTATAATCTCAACCTCCTCTTTATAATAGTCGTCAATACTTCGTATGTCCTCATGAACCTTTCTTTCTCCTCTAAAAAGAAGGACTAAAGGTATTA
>Ga0265293_10001917_pt1 | contig 43755 bp, 27 predicted proteins | sample Munlanlewell138R_FD_192505 | JGI IMG/M metagenome (GOLD analysis project Ga0265293, IMG submission 192505) | Leachate microbial communities from a municipal landfill in Southern Ontario, Canada - Leachate well 138R | ecosystem: Engineered > Solid waste > Landfill > Unclassified | place: Canada...
GAATGCACCGAGGACGACGCCGAGGAGGTGTGCGGTCCCGATGGTTTTTGCGCCGACGGCTACTGCTGCGACATGCCCTGCACGGGCTCCTGCGAGGCGTGCAACGCGCCGGGTCTGGAGGGCTTTTGCGCCCCGGCACCGAGCGACACGGTGTGCCGCCCCTCCGCCGACCTGTGCGACGCCGCCGAGATGTGCGATGGCGAGAGCCGGTTTTGTCCGCCCAACAAGGTGGCCGAGGCGAACACGGTGTGTCGCGAGGCGGTGAACGCGTGCGACATCGAAGAAGTATGCGACGGCGTGGGCCTGGCTTGTCCCGACGACAAAATCGCCGCAGAGGGAACGCAGTGCGCGTTTGCCGATAACATTTGTCTCGTGGGCGGCCAGTGCGACGCCGATGGTGTGTGCCAGCTCTTTCACAAAAAGGAGGGCGAGGCCTGTGGCAGCGATCTCAATTCGGATTGCGACAAGCCCGACACCTGCGATGCCGATGGCGTCTGCCAGCCGAATTACATCGAAGCTGAAACCCCCTGCTCATCGGACCCCGACAATACGTGCCTCTTGGCCGGGTTTTGCGACGGCGCGGGCAAGTGCGCGGGCAACGAGTTTGAACCCCCCGGCACCGAGTGCGGCGATCTGCCCGCCAACGACTGCACGCTGCGCAGCACCTGCAACGACGACGGCGATTGCCAGCCCAACTACGAGCAACTTGGCACATCTTGTGTGGGCGTCGAGGCGGCCAATCCCTGCAAGGAAGATGGACAGTGCGACGGCGCCGGCGCGTGTATCGAGGAAAACGTCATCGATGGCACGTCCTGCGGAGATGACGCCGAAACCGAGTGCGACAAACCGGACACCTGCGTAGACGGCGTGTGCAATCCCAACTACGTCAAGCTGGGAGAGGCCTGCAACACCGGCAAAACCCTGGGCGATTGCGAGACCGGCGACAAGTGCGATGGCGAAGGCGATTGCCAGCCCACCTATCGCGCTGCGACTCATGTGTGCCGCCATGCGGAACCAGAGAGCTGCGACATCGAGGCGAAATGCACGGGCGCTGCCGCCGAATGCCCCCCCATTCAATTCAAGGGGGCGGGCGAGATATGCCGCGCGGCGAATGGCCCCTGCGACGTGGCCGAGAAGTGCTCGGGGACGTCGGGCACTTGTCCTGTGGATGCCGTGGCGGGCACCAACCAGGAGTGCGGCACCCCGGTGACGGAATTCCGCTGCTCCAGCGACGACTGTGGCGCCAATGCCCAAAGCCGCACGGTATTGAGCTTCTGCGACGGTATGGGCAAGACCGCGGCGTCCTGCAAACCCAATGAGAACACCGCGTGGGCGACCCTGGCCACCTGCGACGTCAGCGATGAAGTGTGCCGCGCCACCGCCACCAGCGCAGGCTGCGTCACCTGCGACGACAACATGGCCCCGGCGGATTTTTGCGGTACGGGCGCTGACGAAACCGTGCTGTATTACTACGACGGCGTCACGGGCACTTGTGAGGACAACCAGTGCGTGGGCTACACGGCGCTTGAAGAAGACTGCGCGGACAATGCCATGGTGTGCCGAAACGGTGCTTGCACCGATGCGTTCCCGTGCGATGCGAACAACTCCGTGGCGTACACGGGGTCCACGCGCATGGAGCAGGGGAAATGCTTCTCCTACACCCACGGCAACGGGAAGTTTCGCATCGGTTTTTGGACTGGCCCCTCGTCGATTACCGTGAGCGTTAAGTACTGCGATGGCAGCGAAGTCGATTATGTAATCAGCAAGGGTGGTTTTATCGAGTTCACCGCGCCCCAGGACAATTGCCCGCTGCACCTGTACGGAAAAACGGTGCCGCAGGCCGCCACCGACTTTCAACTCGGCAGTTGGTGATTGCGCTGTGCCCTGGCATCGCCCCGGTGCCACCCCTGACCATCCCAATTCCTGATTTCCCCATTTTCTAATCTCCCCAAACCCCAGGCCGCACCTCATACCAAGGCGCTCTACCTGGGGGGAGAATCGGTGTCCGCTACCTGGGGATTCGCCTCGATTTTGCAGATGGCACATGCATTGCTGATCTTTTGTTTTCATATTTGCGCTACAATGTACAATTGTAGTGGGGGCAAATTGGAGGTTCGTATGCGCACATCGATTATGTTGTTGTCTTTGGGTGTTTTGTTGGGAGCGTTGTTTTTGGGCGCTTGTTCGGACAGCATGGCACCGCCTCCCATGGGCGAAGACCCAAGCCCCACCACGCCCAAGGACAGCGACAAGTCCAAGGATACCGGCAAGGGCAGCACCGACGACGACAGCGACAAGTCCAAGGACAGCGACAAGTCCAAGGACGCCGACAAGGGCAGCACCGACGACACCGGTGACGACGTGGGCGACGACACCGACAGCGATACCGATACGGGTGACGACGTGGTCGACGCGATCGAATGCACCGAGGACGACGCCGAGGAGGTGTGCGGTCCCGATGGTTTTTGCGCCGACGGCTACTGCTGCGACATGCCCTGCACGGGCTCCTGCGAGGCGTGCAACGCGCCGGGCCTGGAGGGCTTTTGCGCCCCGGCCCCGAGCGACACGGTGTGCCGCCCCTCCGCCGACCTGTGCGACGCCGCCGAAATGTGCGATGGCGAGAGCCGGTTTTGTCCGCCCAACAAGGTGGCGGCAGTGGGAACGGTGTGCCGCGAGGCGGCGCACGCGTGCGACGAGGCCGAGACGTGCGACGGCGTGGGCCTGGCTTGTCCCGACGACAAAATCGCCGCAGAGGGCAAGCAGTGCGCGTTTGCCGATCAAAAATGTCTCGTGGGTGGCCAGTGCGACGCCGAGGGCACGTGCCTGCTGTATTACAGGCCCCAGGGAACGGCGTGCGGCGACGCGAGCGAATCCGAGTGCGACAAGGCCGACAGTTGCGATGAGAACGGCGAGTGTCAGCCCAACTTCGTGGCCGCAGGCACCTCCTGCTCTTCGGATCCCAACAACGACTGCTTGCTGGCCGGCGAATGCGATGGCAAGGGCGCCTGCGTGGGCAACCAGTTCAAAACCCCCGGCGCCTCCTGCGGCGATGCCACGACGAATACGGATTGCGACAAGCCCGATACCTGCGATGAAAACGGCCAGTGCCAGCCCAACTACGTCGCTCTCGGCGAATCCTGCGGCGGCGCGGACTCGGGCAATCCCTGCAAGGAAGCCGGCCAGTGCGACGGTGCTGGCGGATGCGTCTCGAACAATGTGGCCAACGGCACGCCCTGCGGCGACGACGCCAACACCGATTGCGACAAACCGGACTCTTGCTTGGACGGCGACTGCAAACCCAACTACGTGGCTACGGGCACGCCCTGCAACACCAGCAAGGTTCTGGATGCCTGCGAGACCGGCGACAAGTGCGATGGCGCGGGCGCTTGCCAGCCCACCTACCGCCCCTCGACTTATGTGTGCCGCCCTGCGGTGTCCGGTGGCTGCGACATTGAAGAAAAGTGCACGGGCGCTGACGTCGAGTGTCCCGCCGACAAATACGAGGAGGCGGGCGTGGTGTGCCGTCCCAAGGATGACGTGTGCGACGCGGCGGAGGTGTGCTCCGGGACGTCGGCCACTTGTCCTGCGGACGCCGCTGCGGGTGCTGGCCAAGAGTGCGGCACGCCGCTGGCAGAGTACCGCTGCTCCAGCGACGACACCTGTGGTGCCGAGAGGCAAACCCGCATGACGCCGAGCTTCTGCGATGGCACGGGCAAGACCATGGCGGCTTGCAAACCGATTGAGAACCCCGCCTGGGCGACGCTGGGGCAGTGCGATGCCGCGAACGAAATTTGCGTTCCCGGTGCCACGTCGACCGAGTTCGCCACCTGCGTCCCCTGCGACGACGCCTTTGCCCCGGACAACACCTGCAAGGACGATGACGTGCTGTACGACTACGACGGGACCACGGGCACCTGCGTGGCCAACCAGTGCGTGGGCTACACACCCGCCGAAGAGGCTTGTGGCAACGGCTGCCTCGACGGCAAGTGCGTTGTGGTGGTTTGCCCCAGCGGCGGCGTGGAGCACGCAGGATATTGCTGGCACAAGGCCGCGAACGACAAGACTAGCTGCATCGAGGCCTGCAACAGCAAGGGCGACGGCGAGGGCGGCATTTTGTACTACGACGAGGCCACCCGCACCTATGCCGGCGCGCCCACAAATGGCAACAGCGGCAATCGGGCGAACTGCGGCGCGGTGACCCAGGCCTTGGGCTTTGGTGGTGGCACGGCGGAGCCATTTACGCCATCTCCCCAGGTGGGCTCGGGATGCAGCCTGCACAACGGCAACAATCCGCACTTTACCTCGGCGTTGGCGACCACCGGCTGGGAGGTGACGGATTACCACCACCGGGTGTGTGCCTGCCGCCGCGGCGTGGCCGCCGAAGAGCACTGCCTCAACGGTTGGCACAGCACGACACAGGGGGCCGCTTGCACCAGCCAAACCCAGGGGGACCGGGCCGTCTGCAAGTCTATCCTCGACTGTCTCATCGAAAACAATTGTTCGTCGGTGGCGGCGTGCGTCAATCAAAACGGCGGCAGCACCTGTCTCAAAACCGGGGTGGGCACCGCTTTCGTGTCCTACGTCAACAACGTCTGGAACGCCATGTGCCAGTAGCCCCGGCCGCGTCGGCTATGACAATGCAAACAACTGCTGTGCGTTTTGTGAGGTGATGCGCGCCATCTCCGCAGCATCTGTGTTGCGCAACTGCGCCAGCTCGTGGGCCACCAGGGCCGTGTGGGCGGGCTCGGTGTGGGGCGCTAGGGGGCCTTGGGTCACGGCGGACGGGGCGTCGGTCTCCAGGAGGAGGCGCGAGAGGGGCGCGGTGGCGGCGGTGCGCCAACTGTGGCGGTGTGCCGGTTTTAAGAGCGAGAGCCCCAGCCCCAGGTGCAGCCCCAGGCGCAGGTAGCGCTCGGCGAGTTGTGGACTGCGGGTCCATCCGTGGATGACGCCGCGCAGCGCCGGAGCGAAGGGGGCGAGCAGGGTGAGCAGCTCGTCGTGGGCGCGGTGTACGTGCAGGATGACCGGGAGGCCCAAGTCGCATGCCAGGGCGAGCTGGGCGCGGCACTGGGCGATTTGACGCGGGCGGGGCGGTCGCTCGTCGCCGAAGTCGAGGCCGATCTCCCCCAGGGCCACGGTCCCCGGTGTTTGCAGGTGCCGGGCCAGGGCGTCGCGGTCTCGGTCGTCGTCGCCATCGGTGTCGCGGACGGCCCAGGGGTGCGTGCCAAAGGCCGCAAAGACACGCCCGGGATGCGCCTTGGGAAGCGCGGCCACCGCGGGCCAGTCGCTCGGTTGGTAGGCCGGGACGACGATGCGGGAGACACCGGCGTCCCGGGCGCGTTGCAGCACGGCGTCGCGGTTCGCGGCGAGCAGCGGAAAATCCAAATGGCAGTGGGTGTCGACGAGGGGCACGGCCGGTCGCCTCTTAGGACGGGGCGGGCGTCCCCGGGCGCAGGGCGAGGCGGTGCAAGAAGGCCTTGAAGAACTCGTAGACCGCGGCCACCGAGGCGATGGAGACGCGCTCGTCGGGGGAGTGGGGATTTTGGATGGTGGGGCCAAAGGAGATGACCTCCATGCCGGGGTATTTCTCTTTGAGGATGCCGCACTCAAGGCCGGCGTGCACCGCGGTGAAGAGCGGGGTTTCGCCGTGCACGGCGCGCCAGGTGTCGCGGGAGAGGTCGACGAGAAAGGAGCTCATGTCGGGGCGCCATCCCGGGTAGCCGGTCTGCGCTTCGGACTGCGCGCGGGCCAGGGCGGCGATGGCGTCGATTTGGTCGACGGTGGCCTCAAGGGCAAAGCGACACGCGGAGCGGGAGCTGAGCAGGAGCTCGGCGTGGCGGGCCAGGGTGCGGATGCGGGCGAGCTGGGTGGATGTTTCGACCAGGCCCGGCATCTCCCGCGACATGGCGAGGACGCCGGTGGGCAGCGCCGAGATGAGGTGCAGCAGGCGGTGCGCGCTCTCCTCTTCGAGCATCGTCTGGGCGTTGAAGGTGCGCGCGATGGTGAGGGAGATGCCCGCGTCAGCGCCGCGAAATTCGGTTAAGAGGTCGTTGCCCAGGCGGGCGAGGCAGGCGGCCGCGGCCGGGGCGTCGCTGGGGTTGAGCTGCACGACGGCGCGGGCTTCCCGGGGGATGGCGTTGTGCTTGTCGCCGCCCTCGATGTGGCTGAGGTGACACGGGGAGGACTCGCGGCGCAGGGCGTTTAGGGCGCGGGCCAAGAGCTTGAGGGCGTTGGCGCGGTTGTGGGCGATGTCCAGCCCTGAGTGTCCGCCGCGCAGCCCGGAGACCGCCACCTGGTAGCTGGACAGTTGGGCCGGCACGACGCGCAGGGGGCAGGTGAGGTGGGTGTCGCGTCCCCCGGCGCAGCCCACGAAGAAGACTCCCTCGTCTTCGGAGTCGAGGTTGAGCAGGATGCGCCCTTTTAGCAGCGTTGGCGACAGGGCGAGGGCGCCGTTGAGGCCGGTCTCCTCTTCGACGGTGCAGAGCAACTCGATGGGACCGTGGATGATGTCCGGGTCTTCGAGGATGGCCAGGCCCATGGCGACGCCGATGCCGTTGTCCGCGCCCAAGGTGGTGCCCACGGCGGTGAGCCAGTCTCCGTCGCGCTGCACTTGGATGGGGTCGTTGTCGAAGTCGAAGACCGTGTCGGTGTTTTTTTCGCACACCATGTCGAGGTGCCCTTGCACCACCACGGTGGGGGCGTGTTCGAAGCCCGCCGATGCTGGGATGCGCACGAGGAGATTTCCCGCGGGGTCGATGTCAGCCTGGGCCCCCAGGGATTTGGCGTGCGCTTTGAGGGCGCGGGCCAGGGCGGCTTCATTGCCCGAACCGTGGGGGATGGCGAGGATGCGCGCAAAGTTTTGCCACACGGGGGTGGGTTGGAGTTCGCGAAGGGGATTGCGGGGCATGGGGGCCTCTGTGGGGTTGGGGGTTAGGGGGTGATGGCGGTGCCGTCGGGGCACACGATGGCGTTGCGGATGTCGCGCGAGACGTGGGCGCCTTCGAGGATGACGGCGTTTTCGATGTGCACCGGGCCCTCGATGTGGGCGCGCTCGCCGATGCTCACCCCGCGGCCGATGTGGGGAGCGCCGTTGACGCGGGCCTCGCCGTGGATGAAGTGTTGGTTGGGGGGCGGCGTGTAGTGCGGCAAGGAGATGTGTCCGCGCAGCAGGGCGACGTTGGTGTCGAGGTAATCCTTGGGGGTGCCGAGGTCGCAGAACCAGGCCGATGAGGGGCAGGCGAAGAGGGGATCCCCGGACTGCACCATGGGGATGTAGGTTTGGCGCACGATGCAGCCCTGAGCGGGCAGGTGGGGGCGGATGTCGGCGGAGAGCACGTGGACGCCGGTGAACATGTGCAGGGGGCGCAGCGCGCGATCGCCGGCGTAGACCAGTCGGCCCACGCGACCTGCGGGCGTGGTGGCCACGGCGCCCAGTTTTTCGGCGTCGTCGCTGGGGCGCACCACCATGGTGGCCAGGGCCCCGTGCGCGTCGTGAAAGGCGATGATGGCGTCGAGGTTTGGGGCGAAGAGCACGTCGCCATTGATGACGATGTGGGGCGCGTTCGGGGCGTCGTCCATCATGCGGCGGATGCCGCCACCGGTGCCCAGCAGATCGGTTTCGGGGTAGTAGCGCAGGCGGACGTTCCACTGTGCGCCGTCGCCCAGGGCGTCGGGGATGGCGCGGGGCAGGTGGTGCAGGTTGATGGCGATGTCGTCGATGCCGCTTCGCTTCAGGTGGTGGATGATGCGCGCGATGTTGGGCACGCCGGCCACCGGGAGCAGGGGCTTGGGAAAGAAGTGGGTCATGGGCTGCAGGCGCGTGCCGAGGCCCGCCGCGAGGATAATGGCTCTCATGGGAGCAGTGATAGCAGAGTTTGGGGGCAAAACACAGTTTTGGGCGGGATGTGGCGTCGTTTACCGGGGGATGGGAGCGTCGGTGGAATGCGCAGGGATTGGGCGGGACGATTGTTGAGATTTGCGCGCGTTTAGCGGCGCCGTGGGGTGTGCAGGGCGTCGATGCCGGCTTGGGCGCTGGCGTTGTTGGACTGCAGCGTGAGCACGTACGCGAAGAGCGCGCGGGCTTCGGCGGTTTTGCCCAGTTGGGTTTGAGACCAGGCCAGCCCCAGCATCATTTCGAGGTCGCTGGGGTATAAGGCGAGCACGCGGGTGTAGGCTGCTTCGGCTTCGGCAAAGCGCCCTAGCGAAAAGTAGATGTACGCGAGCCGCGAGCCGGCCAGGTAGTTGGCGGGGTTGGTTTTGAGCACGGCGTGGGCGATGGCCGCAGCCTCGTCGAAGCGCGCGCTGGCCATCAGGGGCAGCATCATGGCGAGGCGCGGTTCCAGGGCGTTTGGCGCGAGGACGGCGGCTTTTTGGTAGTACTGCACCGCGTCGTTGAAGCGGCCCTGGCTGTAGTAGATCCAGGCGGCGCGGTAGGTGGCCACGTAGTGGTCGGGCACCAAGCGCAGCACCTTGAGCGTAGCGTTTAAGGCTTTGTCGAGGCGACCAGCGCCTTCGTGGGCGTAGGAGCTTTCAAAGAGGCTGGTGATTTGCGCGTTGGTGTTGGGTGCGGTGGCGTGCGCGACGCCGAATGGCCCCAGCAACAGCGACAATGTCACAAGCGTCGCTGTCAGTACTGCGGTGTGGGGTGGGTGGTGTATCGTTTTCATGTGCACTCCTTGGGCAGTTCACGGGGGTTAAATGGTCAGTTGCACGCCGGCTAGGGCGCCCCAGATTTGAAAGCGTTGGGCGATGCCCCACTGCGCCTTGCCCAGCAGCACGGAGCCATCCAGGAGCAGGGCGACCTGTGGGCGGATGCGCCATGTCAGCGTGCACCCGGCCTCGCCGGCGAAGCGGTCGTCGTTGGTCCACACCGAGAGGCCTTGTAGCTCTACCGGTCGGTACGATGGGCCTATGGCGCCGCGCGCTTGCCAGGTCCAGCGATCGTTTAGTGCCAAATTCAGCGATGCCCGCACCGATACGCGGCCCGCCACGCCCGTCGATGCGCTCGTTGTTGCCGCGCTGAAGTCGGAGAAAATTTGCACGCGCGGTCCGATGCGGAGCTGCAGCCGCGGTATGGGTGTGACCGAGAGCTGGGGGTCGAGTTGCCACACGCGGTAGTCGTCATAAATCGAAAGCGCGGTGTGCAGGATGCCGCCCACGGGCCGGGTGTGTGCCTCGGCATTTAACGTGATGCCGGCGATGCCGCGGTTGGCGTCCAGATTGGCGAACACGCCGAAGGTGCCCAGGGCCAATGACCAGCGCGGCCTGGCCATCCCGATGACGAGGACCGGGGAGAGCTGCCGATACGTGTCCCCCGGCGGTTGCACGGCCGCCAGCGTGAAGCCGCTGCCGAGCCAGACAAAGGGCCCCTTGCGCCAGCGCAGCGATGCGGTGACGCGTCCATAGCCCAGGGCGGTCACAGCCAAGGAGCGCGTGTAGCCATAAAAGCCCGCAGCGACCTCGGCGCCGACGATGAGGCGGTCTTGGGCCAATTGCTGACAACTGGCCACTTGCGGGTGAACCGGGTTGAGGCCGGCGGCGCGCAGACAGGCGTGCCAGGCTTCGTCGCGTTGCCCCATGCGCCCCAGGGCAAAGCCCAATCCCAACCAGGCGTCGGCGTCCCACGGATACTGCGCGGTGAGCGAGCGGTAGTGGGCGGCCGCCAGATCAAATTCGCCCAGCAGGTGGTGGGTGAGCGCCAATACCGCGATGGCGTCTCGGCTTTGGGGATCGCGCGCTGCGGCCTTTTGGGCATGGCGGTGCGCCGCGTGGGTCTGCTGTTGCGCCAGGGCCTCGTAAGCCAACGCCAACGGGTCGTCCGGTGATTGCGCGTGAACAGCGGGACCCAGCAGGCAGAGGGTGCACAGCAAGGCTGCGGCACAGGGCATGGGGCGGCGTGTCATGGGTCGGTCCACGCTTCCAGCAGCAACGCGCCTCGGCGGGTCGCGCGAAGGCGGTGGAGGCCGGTGTCGGGCAATAGCGTCACTTGGATGTCGTCGGGCATGCGGGAGAGCCAAAAGCTGCGCGCCTCAACCCGGCAGTGCACCTGGACATCGCGGTGGGTGATCTGCAGGGTAGATGCGGTGCGGATGGGGGCTGCGGTGGCAAAGGGCAGCGCCGCGTCGTGCCACAGCCGGGCAAAGGGAGGCAAGAAGTCGCGCGCCCCGGGCTGGTCGTCCCAGGTGGCGTCGGTGCCGGTGTGGGGCAGGCGGGCGCAGGCGAGAAAGAAGAGCCCCAGGAGGCTTTGGCCGCTGCCCCGAAAGTTGTACATCGCCGTGTGGGTGGTGTCGGCGTAAAACTCGACGCTGGCCCCGGCATCGGATTGCAAGCGGCGCACCCCGGTGGGATCGACGGTGCTGGTCCACTGCTCGGTGCGCGTGCGGCCCTGTTGGGCGATGTGCCACCGCCATGTTTGCCCCGGCATCAGTTGCGCGGCGCGGCGCACCCAATCGCTTGGGGGCATGGGAGAAATGCGCGTGTTTTCGCCGGGCACCACGTGGGTGTGGTAGCGCGGGACATCGCCGTCGTGCGCCAAGGCGTGGAGGAGGGCGAAGGGCACTGTGGGGCTGCCGATGTGGGGCGCGGCTTGGGCCTGGAGGTGCAGGTGGGGCCTGGGCGAACGGCCGGAGTTGCCCACCTTGGCCAGGGGTTGTCCCGGGTACACCACGTCGCCAATCCGAACCGCGATGCTGTGCTGTTGCAGGTGCGCCACCAGCGAGAACACGCCGCCGGCATGGGCGATCACCACGCAGTTGCCGTAGGGGTTGTGGGTGTCGATCTCGCCCACCGGATTGTCGCCCAAGTGGTCGACCACGTGGACGACGGTGCCGCTGCCGCAGGCGAGCACCGGGGCTTTGTAGGTGTGGTAGTCGTCGAGGGTGTGCCCCAGTCCGCGATGCGGGCTGCCGCCTTCATCCAGGATTTCGAAGTCGAGCCCGTGGGGCCACTGGCCTTGGTGCGTGTGGGCGCCGTGAAAACCTTGGGTCACGGTCCAGGTGCCGTGGAATGGCGGCAGTAGGAGCGTGGTGTGGGGCGCGGGAAAGCGGGTGAGTCGGCCGCGGGCTTCGGCGAGGTTTTCTTCGGGGGCGCGGGGGGCGAAAACCGGTTGCAGGTGTAGCGATGGCGCCTGGACGCGCGAGGCCAGGATGGCCAGTTGCGTGGCGGTGACAAAGGGCAGGGCCAGCACCGGTAGCTCTAGTGGCGTCAGAAGCGCGAGCATGGCTGCGGACAGGATGGCGGCCAGGGCGCTGGCGCCGGCGGCGAAGAGCAGGGACGCGGGGCTCAGCACCACCCAGATGCCGCCCACGGCGATGGCGGTGAGCACGAAGTTGAACCCGATGTACGCGTGGGTGATGTCCGCCATGTCGCCGCCCAAAAACCGGTAGGTGAGGGTGCCGCAGACAAAGCCCAAGGCGGAGAGGATCAAGGCCCAGCGCGAGTAGAGCAAGAGACCTAGGGCCACCAGGGCGCCGGAGACCACGGAGAGCTGGAAGAAGGCGCAGCCCAATGAACGCAAGTACACCGCTATCCAGTGCGGGACGAACGCAGCACCCAGGGGGGCTGCCCAGATGGGGGCCACGGTGATCTCTACTGCGCCGTAGCGATGCGCCGACAGCAGGGCGGTGAGGGTGACGATGATGAAGGGCCAGCTCAGGGCGGGGACGGATTGGTGCTTGAGCCCGTACAGGCGCATGGCCTCGGTGACCACCACTGTCATGAAGCTGATGACGGCCAAAAAAAACACCAAGGGCAGGTCGCACCGGAAGAAGAGCCCTAGCGCCAGGCCGACGAGGAGTCCGTTGAAGCCGTAGGTGCCGTACTGGATGACGGCGGGCGGGCGCCTGAGAAGCCAGGCGAAGGTGTTGGCAAACGCGAGGCCGAGCAGCCCGAGTAGCCCGTGAAAGGGCACGATGAAGGTGGCCGCCGCAAAGAGGAGTGCGGCGGAACGGCGGTCGCAGAAGTAGACGGCGCCATAGCTGGCCAAGATGCCCTGCGCGAGGCGCTTTCCCCGCTGCCACCAGCGCGTTTTCATGCGCGGCGGTGCCGCAAATCGCGGCAGGGATGTTGGGGGTGCGGCGTTCACGGGCATTCTGGGGCTTTGACGTCGTCGATGGTTTCGCGGCGGCGGATGAGCACGGCGTCGCCGTTGTCGCGGATGAGGACCACCGCCGGTCGCAGCGTGATGAATTGCATCCACTGGGTGACGTTGTAGGCGCCCACGGGGTGCAGCACGACGGCGCGGCCCGGTGCCAAGTGCGGCAACTGCACCGCGGGCACCACCACGTCGATGTTCATGCACAGCGGCCCGTACACTGCGGTGGTCTCGGCGATGCCGCCCTCGTCGCTGACGGGGCTGATGTTGTGGCGATACCAAAACGACGTGAACAGCGCGTTGACCCCCGCATCGATGATCATGGCGCGGGTGCCGTCTGCCAGGCGCTTGTTGGCCACCACGCTGGCGGCCATGTAGCCCGCCTCGTCGATGAGGGCGCGGCCGGTCTCCAGGATGAGGGTGGGCATTCGCTGCGGTGAGAATCCGGCGTCCAATAGCGCGTCGGTGATGGCTTCGGCGTAGTCGTCCATGCGCGGCGCGGTGTCCACGCCCGGCGAGTACTGGTCGTGCAGCGTGGCTGGGGAAGCGAATCCGCCGCCCAGGTCCAGCGTGGCGATGGGGGTGTCGGTCTCGGCTTCGATGCGCCGGGCCAGGGCCGCGACCTTGGTGGCCGCGATATGGTAGGCATTTGGCTCCATGACGTAGGTGCCGATGTGGCAGTGCAAGCCGGTGACGCGGAGCTTGCCGCCAGCGACGATGCGCTGGACCGCGCTCATGGCGTCGCCGTTGTCGAGGTTGAAGCCAAAGCGATCCCAGCGCGGGTAAATGCCGGTGTCCATGTTGAGGCGCAGGGTCACTTCATACTGCTGGCCCGCCTCCTCGGCCAGGCGCTCGGCGTCGTACAGCTCGTCCATGTGGTCGATGTGCACCCGCGCGCCGTCCTGCAACGCGCGCTGCAGGATGTGGGTGGGCTTGTAGGGCCCGTTGAACAGGATGCGCTCGGGCGGCACCTGCAGCCGCAACGCCATCTCGTATTCCATCTCCGAAACCACCTCGGCAAAGCTGCCCTCATCGTGAAAGATGCGGCAGATGGCGTCGAGGTAGTTGGTCTTGTAGGACCAGGAAAATTGCACCTTGGGATAGCGCGTGCCAAAGGCGCGTTTGGCCTCGCGAAAGCGGGCGCGGATGCGCTTTTCGGAGAAGATGAACAAGGGCGAGCCGTGGCGCGCCATGAGCTCGGCCACCGAGACGCCGTCGATGTGGGAGAGGATGCGGCGGCTGGGGCTCTTGCCAAATTTGTTGGCCAAGAGGTTGGTGTGTTTGACGATGCTCGGGGTTTCGTAAGGCAGTTTTTGCATGCCCGTCTCCTATCTTTGCAGTGCGCCGCAGGTGCTCAGCGCTTCAAAGTCCGCAAGCGAACAGATTTGGTCGTAAGAGTAGCGGACGAACAGCACGCCGGCCTCGGCGGGTGGCAAGGGGGACACCGGTTCGTCCATGGCCAGTTGGGCGACCATTTGCGGCAGGTTGCGCCCAGCGCCCACCGACAGGTAGACCCATGCGGGAAATCGCGGGTTGACCTCGATGAGGTAAAAATCGCCGCTGTGGGATTTCATCACTTCGAGCTCGCAAGGTCCGCGCCACCGCAACTTGGCCATGGCGTCCACGACGAATGCGTGCAGTTTGGGATCGCGGATGGTGATGCCCGCCCAGGCCTTGCCCTTGTCGGTCAACAGCATTTTGCGCATGGCCACCGAGCCCATCAGCGCGCCCTTGCCATCGCCGACGCACACCACGTCGTACTCCTCGCCAGCGATGAATTCCTGGACGACCACGGGCAGCCCCCACTTGGCGCGAATGTTGTGAAAGTGCCCTTCGGCCTCCATAGGGGTGTGGGCGATATACGCGTCGTAAAACTGGCCCTTGACCACGAGCGGGTAGGTGAATTGCCCGTGCAGTTCGGCGATGACGGCGGCGTCGGTGACGGTGACGCTGTGGGGCACGCTGATGCCGAGGTCGTCCTTCAGCGCGGCGAACTTGGCCTTGGAGCGCAGCTCAAGCCCCTTCAAGGTCGGCAAAAAAGTGCGGATGCCGTGGGCGCGCAGGTCGGTCTCCATCTTGATAAAGACCAGCAGCTCCGCGTCCAGGGTGGGGATGAGGACGTCGATGCGCTGTTCGCCGTGGATGGCCAGGATGCGCTCTTTCAGCACGTCGGTGCCCTGGGACGGAAAGGGCATGAGGTAGACCGCGTCAGCCACGCCGGGCATGTGGTTGCCCGAGTCCAGTGGGTCGTAGGACAGGGCGACGATGCGGCACTGGGGATAGGCGTCGCGCAGTGCGCGGATGACGGCGACCCCAGGGGCGGGGTTGTCGGTGGCGTTCAATCCGGTGACGGCAAAGGTGAGGGCGGTCATGCGCCGGGCTCCGCTTTTTCCAAGATGCCCAGGGCCTCGAGGCGTTGGGTGAAGAGCGCCACGTCGTTTTGGGCCAGCGCCTCTGAGACATCGAATGCATCGGTGAGTCTTTGGACGAGTTGCGATGAGGGTGTGCCGTCGATGAGGGCGCGCAACAAAAATGCGCCGGTGGGATTGAGGGTGTAGGTGAATCCCGTTTGGGTGTCGAACAGAAAGCCGTTTTCACTCAAGGCGAGGTTGGCGAGCATGGGCGGTTCCTTTCTGCGGCGGTGCGTGCTGCGATGCGTTGCGGGCTTGCGAAACGCGGGTTCCGGAAGTGCCAACGAGTGAGCGGACCAAAAAGGGACAAAAAAATGCAGCGCGGTAAAGAGGCGGCGTTATTGGGGGAAGCGAAAGCGCAGGTGCAGTCCGATGTGGGGTTGTACGCGGTTGAAGCGCAGCGCGGTGCGCGGGTTCAGTGGGTGCTGGTTGGGCTTGGGGAAGATGTCGACGCCGCCGTCTACGCCCAGGTAAAGGTGGCGGGTGAGGCGGAAGGCCACTTCGGCGGCCAGGGCGATGGCAAAGGCGGTGCGCAGTTGGGTGGGGGCTTTGTCGTTGGGGCGGAAGTCGCTGGCGTGCAGGCGACTGAACAGTAAGACCGCTCCCAAACTGCCCGCCAGGTACCAGCGGCCTACGTCGCGCCAAAGACCCAGTTGTGCGCGGATGGGCCATCGAGAGAGTTTGAAGCGGTGCAAATTGAAGTCGATGCGCTGTCGCCGGAGCCAATCGGCGCCAAGGCCGGCAAATAAAAATCGGGCAAAGTAGGCGTCGACGCCCAAGGAGAGCGCCGGAAGCGTCGCGTTGGCCTGGGCGGGCCAGGTGAAGAACCCGCGCAGGTGCGTGCCGAAAAAGAAGGGGCGTGTCACAGGGGCGGGGCTGGGCGCATCGGTGGCGAGCGGGGCATTGGGGGCATCGGTCGTCCCCGGTGGCGCAGCGCGGGCGTCGGGCGCGGGCGGAGAGGCCGTATCGGGGGCAGCGGTTGCGTGGGGAGCTGCCGTGTCGGGAGCGGGTGTGTCGTCGTGAGAATCGGAAGGAACGGGCAGCGCGCCGTCGTACAGCAGCGACAAGACCGTGGAGCGGACGCGCAGGGCCGCCATCTCCATGCCCGCCACCGTGCGCAGGGTGGCGGCGTCGCCAAAGCATGCGGGCTCGGCGTGAATCTCCGGGGCGAGTAAGCAGAGGGCGCCATCGTCGTCGCACCACAGGGCCGCAGCGGCGTTGTGATCGCGCAGGATGTCGGTGGCGACGCTGTGAACGCGCAGGGCATCATCGCTGGACAACTGGGCGAAGTGCAGGGCGATGGTCACGTCGGTTAAGTGCGCCGTGATGACCTCGGCAGCGCGTTGTAAGTGTGGGTCGCTCGGTGCGCCAAAAAAGAACAAGGCGGCGCTGGGTGTTTCTGCTGCATTGGGCTGGGCAGCGACGGGCAGCGCACAGATGAGGGACAGGAGCAGCGCGCCGGCACAGAACCGAAGATGGGAATGCGCAGGGGTTGGCGGCGCGGCGGGGTGCATCGCGGATGGGCGAGGCGACTTATCGTTCGGCGGCACAAGCGGACATCGCTGTGCGCGCGTAGGCCGCCTGGGCAGAGTCGGGGTATCGTTGGATGATTTGCGCAAAGACGTCTGTGGCTTCCTGGCACCGTTCGAGTTTTTTGAGGGCGTCTCCTTTGCGGCGCAGCATTTCAGGAACCGCCTGGCCCTTGGGGTCGCTTGGCAAAAAATGATCGACGGCGTCGATGACCGCTTGGGAGCGTCCTAGGGCGGACAACGCACGCACTTTACCCATGTGGGCTTCGGTGGACAATGGCGAGTTCGCGTTCTGGCGCAGGAACGCGTTGTAGTGTGCCAGGGCCTTGGCGGGTTGCCCCAGTGGTCCCAGATGGAGGTCGGCCAGCGAGAACTCTGCCACAGAGGCTTCGCGGGTGCCGGGACAGCCGTTCAAGACGCGGCGCAAGGCTGCAGAGGCTGCGGGGTAGTCTTTGTTGTGACGGTGCGCTTCGGCTTCCAACAAGCGTTGGTCGCAGCGGGAATTTTGGGCCTGACTCGGGGCCTGCGCCACTGGGGGAGGCGCATCTTTGGCGTTGTCTGCGTTATCCTTGGGGGCATGTAGCACGGGCTGCAAGCGGGCTATCAACGCCTGGGGCAGCGCGTCTGAAAAGATGGCGCGCATCACGTCGCCGATGGCTGAGGCATTCACTGAACGGTGGGTGCGCGACGGCGTGCCCACTGCCTCCATGGCGCTGAGGGGTTGGGCCCAGTCCCCCTGTTGGGCGCGCACGGTGACGCGGCCTTCCTGCACCATGACCTGTGTGCCCTGGGCGTCCACCGCCACGCTGAAGACCGTGCCGTGGGCTTCGATGTCATCCGTCGGCGTGGAGACGACAAAGCGAAAGCCCTTGGGCAGCCCGCTGATCTCTGCGAGAGCGAGGCCTTGGGTGACCTCCAGGATGGCCTCGGTGTCGGTGAGGCGCAGCAGGGCGGCCTCGGTGTCTTTGGCGAGCCACAGGCGGGAGTCGCTGGTCACCGGGATGAGGCGGCGCCCAGCGGCGTCGGTGTGGACGGGCGCTGGTGCTGTGTCGGTTTGTTGCGTCGTTGAGATTTGGACATCGCGGGCTGGAATTTGTGGGGCCGGGCGCAGATATTGATGAGCGAGGAAGAGCGCTGCTGCGGCGACGAGGATCGCAGCCAAAGCCATGAAGGGTCGCAGGCGCTGCGGGAGCTTGCGGGCTTGATTTGTGGAGGACACCGGGGTGTTGCCCAGGAGCAGTTGTCGTTTCTGTAGCGGTGGCAAGGGGGGCAGTGCCATGGTGGGCATCGCGTCAATCAGGCCCTTCCATAAGTGCACTTTTTCGGCGCATTCGGTGCAGATGGCCAAGTGCACCTGGGCCATCTCCACTTCCGACGGCGGCAATTGTCCGGCGAGAAAGTCGTCGAAGCGCGCCTCAAACCAATGGCAGTTGATTTTTTTCATCGGCCCAGTTCTCCCAATGTGGACATGCAATACGCATCGTTGCGAAGCCGGGACAGCAGGGCGGCCCGGGCGCGTTGTATGCGCTTTTTGATGGTTTCGGGTTTTTGGTTCAGCAGCGAGGCGATCTCCGGTGCGGTGTAGCCATGCGCCAGCGTCAAAACCAGGGGGATGCGCCAGTCGGGTTTCAGCGCATGAAAGTGATGGGCGAGGCGTTCGGCCAATTCGGTCTGTTCCAGGGCCTCGAGCGGGGAGTGCTCAGGGGCGCACGGAGCGAGGGCGCGCTCTTCGTCCGGAGATGAAAAGAGGCGCGGCATGAGCCGAAAGCGGCGCAGATGATCGCGCACGATGTTGATGGCTATGCGGTCTATCCAGGCGAAAATTCCTGCATCGCCGCGATAATCGGGCATGGCGTTGAAGATGCGGATCACGGCGTTTTGGGTGAGGTCGTCGCGGTCGCTTAGGGTGCCAGCGGTGAACATAATGGTGCGCTGCGCGCGAGAGAGAATGGCCTGGGCCAAAGGTTCGCGAACGCTCTGGTCACCCTGTTGGTAGGCCTTGACCCATTGCATGACAGTGGTCGCGGAAGCCAAGGGCAGTGGGGTGATGTTGGTAACGGCCTTTGGTTTGTTTGGCACCGGCATTCCTCTTGCTGGGCACGTCGCTGTGGGCTGTGTTGCGTTCACAATGTTGTTCAGTGCGATGTGCCGCTGTGGCAGCTTGCTGAAATGATAGCTAAGCCGCTGGCGATGATGCTGAATTAACGCAGCAGCGCGTCAAAAAGGGACAAAACAGTCGAAAAAAAGTTTTTTGCGCGTTGGCTAGTATTCGGCGAGGAAGTCTTTGACGAAGTTGCCGAAGGTGTTGGGCGACCACGAGGAGGGGTTGCTGCTGCTGCCGCCGGAGAACATGGGGGGACCCCAGGCGTTGTGCAGGCACCAAGCCGTGAAGGAGAGCCCGCGGTCCTTGATGAAGGATTTGATGCGATTGGCGTTGGTGGTGTCGCTGCCGCCAAAGCCCCATTCGGTGAGCACCACCGGGTGTTTGAGGTGGCAGTAGTGAATTTGCTCTTCGATGGTGCTGCCCACCCCGTCCCGATAGTGAAAGTCGTAAATGTGGGCCACGTAGGCGATGGAACCGCCGACAACGGGCATGGTGCCGGCCCTGCCGATGACCTGCGACCAGTTGGGACCGCCCACCAACACCAGGTTTTTGGGGGCATGTGTGCGGATGATGTCGACATAGGACTGGGCGATGGGGTGCCAGTCTTCCCACTTGTCGCTGCCGTTGATTTTGATGGGCTCGTTGAACACCTCGTAAATGACCTTGGGATCGTTGGCCCAGCGCGGCGCCATGTCGTTCCAGAAAGCCTTGGCGGTTCTGTCGAAGCCACTGTTCGCCGAGATGTCGTTGATGTAGTGCAGGTCGACGATGACGTACATGCCCTTGCCCTTGGCGTAGTCGATGGCGGGTTGCAGGTAGTTGTTGACCAGGGTGTTGGCATTGCTTGCGCTCCATCCTTCGATGGCCATGACGTCGCCGTGCAAGGAGTCGTGGGGGTACACCGGCATGCGGATGACATTGACATTCCAGCCGTTGAGCTTGTCGATTTGGGCCTGGTAGCCGCCATGGTACGCCACCGTGGCGATGTCGATCATCGAGACCCCGTGGAGGATGATGGTGGGGTCGTTGCTCGGATTGCCGTCGCCGTCGTCGCGCTTGATCTCATTGCCCGACACATAGAGCCAGCCGGCGCCGGGGAGGTCGATGGTGTTGGTGTCGGAGTCCGATGGCGGGGGCGGATCGGTGTTGATGGGCGTGGAGGTGTCGGGGTTGTCGCTGGGGACAGGGGGAGGGTCGGTGTCGGGGTTGGTGTAATTGGTGTCGAACCCGTTGTTGTTATTGGTGGGGTTGGTGTCCACCGGAGGTGGCTGGGTGTCGAAGTTGCTGTCGCTGTCATCGTCGTAGATGGGGCTGAGGGTTCCGTCCTGGTTGCAGGCTGCGAGCCACAGCAGCGCCAGAAAAAGGCTAAGAATACGGGCGGTTTTCATGTGTCGACCTCTTTATGTATGTTGGGGCGCGCACGGGCGCGTCGTTCAACGCTACTAGAAAGCCTACCACGGCCCCCGGGGCACAAAATGGACCGATGTGCCTTTTCCCATGTCGCTTTTCTTTATTTTGGAGGTGGGGTATGGTCGAAAAGTGCTGAACAAGGGTACAGCCAGTTTGGGGGAGCAAATCGCTTTGAAACCAACGCTTTCAAACCAAAGGATGCCACAGACATGAAGGTGATACTCGCTGGCCACAATCTCGACATTTCCGTGATCGCCGAAGCCCGCAACAAGGGGGTTGCGCCCGAACGCCTCTCCCCGGAGGTGCTCTCGGCGGCCTATGCCCGCATCAGCCGCGATCCCCGGCCGGTCGACGAATTGCGCCAGGCCGCCCTCGACGAGGTCGAAAAGGCCCGGGCCTCCAACCGGCGCATCATCTTCGGCATGGGGCACCACTCGGTGGCGGAGCACGCGGTGTTCAACTTCGACATCATCGGGTTGTCGCGACTGGCCATCGAATCGCTGGAGCACTTTCGCCTGTGCTCGTTCACCGAGAAGAGCCAGCGCTACATCACCCTCGACCACGATTACGTCACCCCCGCCGAGCTGGACGAACCGCCGTTTCGCGAAGCCCTGGGCGAGTTGGTGACCCAGCAAGCGTCGGTTTACGCGCAACTGCACGCGGCCCTGTTGGCCCACCTCGAAGCCGAGTTCCCCGACATGGTGCAAAAAAAATCGACGCGCAACACCCTGGATGGCTGGGCCAAAGAAGACGCGCGCTACGCCACCCTGCTGTGCACCACGGGCCAACTCGGCATGACCACCAATGCCCGCAACCTCGAGCTGATGATCAAGCGCCTCAACGCCGCGCCCCTGCAAGAGCTGCGCGCGCTGGCCCGGGCCCTTTACGAGCCGGCGAGCCAGTCCGCGCCCTCCATCCTGCTCTTCACCGAGCCCACGCCCTACGACTTGTCGCCGTCGGTAAGCGACGCGCACCCCGCGCTGCAACAGCTCCGCGCCGCGCCCAACCCCTGCGACACCGAGGTCGCCCTGGTGCATGCCACAAAAGACGCCGATCGCCGGGTGGCCGCCGCCCTGCTCGCCGCGCAAAGTGGGCGCTCCTTCGAGGCTTGCTGGCAGGTGGTCTCCGCCATGTCCAACGAAACGCTCCGCGGCATCTTCGTCGACGCCCTGCAGCACATGGAGTTTTACGACTCGGTGCCCCGGGCCTTTGAACACGCCCAGCTCACCTTCGACGTGGTGGTCTCGGCCGCCTGCTATGGCCAGCTCAAGCGCCACCGGATGATGAGCCAAACCCCGGGCCCCTATTGCCCGTCCCTGGGGATTACCCTGCCGCCGCGCGTCGTCGAGCTGGGGCTGTCCGAGGTCTTTACGGCCTTTGCCGACCGCGCCGCAGCCCTCTTCGAAACCGTACAGGCCGTGCGCCCCGAGGCCGCTCCTTACGCGCTCACCAACGCCCACCGGCGCCGGGTGTTGGTCACGATGAACCTGCGCGACCTCTACCACTTCTGCCGGCTGCGCGAAGACGCCCACGCCCAATGGGACATCCAGCACCTGGCCGCCCGCATGCGCGAAGCCGCCGAAAAAGTCATGCCCCTGGGCACCTTGCTGCTCTGCGGAAAAGACGCCTACGTCGCGCGCTACACCGCCGTGTACGGTCGCAAACCCGCCATGGACCCCGCCCAACCGACGCTCTTGTAGCGAAAGAAAAAGGACCAGCGCCCGTGTCGCCGTCCGACCCTCTCCAGCTCCTCGCCTTGCTCGAAGGCGTGCTGTCGCGGTTGCACATCGATCTGCGCCGCGAAGCCCTAAACCCGGACCCCGCGTTGCCGTCCTCCTCTGGCGGACTCTGCCGCATCCAGGGGCGATCGGTGCTCTTTGTCGACGCCACCCTGCCGCCCCCAGTGGCCAGCGCGGTCATTTTGGAGGCGCTGTGCACATTGGACTTGAGCGCGGTGTACCTGCCGCCCGTGGTGCGCGAACACCTCGACGCCTGTGCGGCGCGCCGGGCGATGGAGCGCGATCGCGGTTGAGCGGGCGCAGTGGTGCGCGGCCGAAGATGCGACCTGGTTTCATTTAGAAGAGATGGGGAAAAGGCGTGCGCGGGGTGCGCGGTCGGGCGGGGTTATTTTTTGGACATAACCGCGATGAGGTCGAGGACTTTGTTGGAGTAGCCCCACTCGTTGTCGTACCAGGAGACCACTTTGACGAAGGTGCCGTCCAGGGCGATGCCGGCCTTGGCGTCGAACACGGAGGTGCAGACTTCGCCGACAAAGTCGGTGGCGACGACGGCTTCTTCGGTGTAGCCGAGGATGCCCTTGAGCGCGCCTTCGGAGGCGGACTTCATGGTGGCGCAGATGGTGTCGTAGGAGGCTTCTTTTTCGAGCTCAACCGTGAGGTCGACCACCGATACGTTGGAGGTGGGGACGCGGAAGGCCATGCCGGTGAGCTTGCCGTTGAGGGCCGGGAGAACCTTGCCCACGGCTTTGGCAGCGCCCGTGGAGGACGGGATGATGTTTTCGAGGATGCCGCGACCGCCGCGCCAGTCTTTCATGGAGGGGCTGTCAACGGTTTTTTGGGTGGCCGTGGCGGCGTGCACCGTGGTCATGAGGCCGCGCTTGATGCCGAAGTTATCTTGGAGGACTTTGGCCACCGGGGCCAAGCAGTTGGTGGTGCAAGAGGCGTTGGAGACGATGTCTTGTCCCGCGTAGGTTTCGCAGTTGACGCCGACGACGAACATGGGGGTGGCGTCCTTGGAGGGGGCCGACATAACCACGCGCTTGGCGCCGCCTTGGATGTGCTTGCGGGCACCGGCGTCATCGAGGAAGAGACCGGTGGACTCTACGACGTACTCAGCGCCGACCGCGTCCCATTTGAGGGCAGCGGGGTCTCTCTCTTGGGTGGCGCGGATCGTTTTGCCGTTGACGATCAGGTTGCCGCCTTCGACTTTGACATCGCCCTTGAAGCGGCCGTGTACCGAGTCGAACTTGAGCATGTAGGCCAAGTATGCGGGGTCGAGCAGGTCGTTGATGGCGACGATTTCGATGTCCGAACGCCCTTGGGCAGCGCGGAAAACCATGCGGCCGATGCGGCCAAAACCATTGATACCGACTTTGATTGCCATGATGCGAGATCCTTTCAAATTGGGGCCATGGGAATGGCGGTTTGTTGGGTTGTGCATGCGATTTGCGCCGCGTTTTGGAAGCGGCATTTCGCTGCAAAATTCGAGGCCTCACATACCACGTCGCCCGAATGCATTCAATGTATTCTGTATGTATTTCGTATCGTTTGATGGCGCGCGAGGCAGGGCGGCGGATTCAGTGGGCGCGGGGCAAGAAGCTTTGAAAGTCGCTGCCCGAAGGGTTTTGAAAAATTTCGAGCTCAAATTCGGGGATGCTGGCCAGCACGTGATCGAAGAGGTCGGCTTGGATGCCCTCGTAGGCCACCCAGGCGGTGTTGCTCGAGAAGCAGTAAATCTCCACGGGGATGCCGCGCTCGGTGGGTTGCAGGTGCCGGACCATGTAGGTGGTTTTGGTGTTGATGTTGGGGTTGGCCTGCAGGTAGGCCTCGAGGTATTGGCGGAAGATGCCCAGGTTGGTCAGGCGCCGGCCGTTGACCGGCATGCGGGTGTCGTAGCCCATCTCCTCGTTGAAGGCGGCGATTTCGGCGGAGCGGGTCTCGATGTGCTCCTTGACGAGCTGGATGCGCTTGAGTTTTTCGAGCAGGTCGTCGGAGCAAAATTTAACGCTGTGCATGTCGATGTAGATGGCGCGCTTGATGCGGCGGCCGTTGGACTCGAACATGCCCTGCCAGTTGGTGAAGCTCTCCGAGATGAGGGCGTAGGTGGGAAAGGTGCTGATGGTGCGGTCCCAGTTTTGCACCTTGACCGTGTTCAGCGTGATCTCGAGCACCGTGCCGTCGGCGCCGCGTCCGGGCATCTCTATCCAGTCGCCGGGCTTCACCATGTTGTTGACCGAGGCCTGGATGGAGGCCACGAGCCCCAGGAGGGTGTCCTTGAAGACCAGGGTGAGGATGGCGGCGGAGGCCCCCATGCCCACGAGGAGTTTGAAGGGGCTCTTCTCGATGAGGATGGCGATAAAGACGATGAGCCCGAAGCAATAGATCACGATCTTGGCGAGCTGGACGTAGCCCTTGATCGAGCGGGTCTTGGCGATCTCCAGCGTGCTGTAGATGTCGTGCAGGGCGTCGAAAAAGGAGGCCAGCACCATGGTCCAGACGACCACCATGTAGGCATAAGTCAGCTTTTCAATGATGAGGGTGATGGCGGGGCTGTAGTCGTAAAGCGCGAGCCCGATGGTGAATTGAATGACCAGGGCCGGGGCCAGGTGCGAGAGTTTGTGGAAAACCTTGCGCTCGACCAGGGCGTCGTCCCAGGTGGTCTTGGTGCGTTGTGTGGCGGCGGTGAGGGCCACGACGATGATTTTTTTGGCGATGTAATTGGCGGCCACGGCCAGGACGGCGATGACGAACAACGCCGAAACGACTTTGGCGAGCTGGGCGGTGCCGTCCGCTAGCCCGACGTGGCACAACCACTGCTCGTAGCGTTCGAGCCAGGCGCTGATTTGCACGGGGGATTCTTGCATCGGTATCTCCTCTGTTAACGAGTTATGGGCGTGGCCCGGTGGCGCTGCTGTCCGCTATCACACCCGAAACGGGCGGCGCTCACTCGCCGTACCACTGTCGGCTGCGGATGTTTTGCAGTTGCCAGGGGTTTTGCACATCGAGCTTTTCGGGGAAGAATTTGCCACGTCCTTCGAGGGGCGTCCAGTGGGTGTACTCGCCCACCAGGGGACCTAGGTAGGGGGTGGCAGCGGCGAGGCACAGGGCGAAGTCGATATCCTCGGGTTCGACCAGGCCGCGGCGGGGGTTTTGAATGGCCCAGATGATGGCGGCGATGGCGCCGGCCACGACCTGCATGGTGGTGGCGCTGGCGTACGGGACCTGGGCGCGGGCGGTCTCGATGCAAAGCTGCGAGCCGTACCAGTAGGCGTTGCGCTCGTGTCCGGCCAGCAGGACGCCGAGCTCGTCCATGCCCTCGGCGATGGTGGGGCCCAGCAGGCGAAAGACCGATTGGCGCTTCCAGCCCCGTCCCTCCAACTCTAGCGCCGACAACATGGCGTCGTCGCAGGGGTGGTAGACGAACATGACGGTGGGGCGATAGGTGAATTTGTCGTCCGGGCGAACCGAGAGGTAGTCGGCCAGGGCCAGGACCTCGTCGTGGGTGACCAGCATGCCCTGAAAGCCGCCGATGGAGGGTACCCAACTGAGGGCGAAGGTGCTGGCGCCGGGCCGCTGCAGGTAGATGGTGCCGGAGCCGGGCTGGTGTTCGCGCGCGCCCCGGGGCAGGCGTTTCTCGAAGGTGCCCACCGAGAGTTCGGCCGGCTGCATCAGCTCGTCGATGAAGCCGTCGATGGACCAGGTGTTGATGAACTCTCCTTGGCGCTTGGGGCGCTGGCTGGCCTGGGTGTCGCGCTCGGAGATTTGGATGGTGCAGATGCCGAGCTCCTGGGCGAGCGCCGCCCATTCGCCGCGGGTTTGGGGCACCGCGGTGTCGCCCAAGATTTCGTGGCGCAGGTCGAGCAGGGCGCGCTTGACGAAGTGGGAGACCATGCCGGGATTGGCGCCGTGGTCCACGACGGCGGTGGGGGCTTCGGGGCCGAGCTCTTGGGCGAGGGCCAGGGCTTCTTGGCGGATGACGTAGTTGGTGCGGGCGTCGAGCTCGAGCATGGGGTTGTCGAAGATGTCGGGCCAGGGCTCGATGGAGGTGTCGACGTACAGGGCCCCGGCTTCGGCGCAAAAGCGGATGAGGTCGAGGCTCGCGACGCCGACGGAGACGTTGATGAGCAGGTCGCCTGGGGCCACGTACTTGGCCAGCAGTTTGCGGTAGTTGCCCGGTGTCAGGTTGCAGTGGATGAACTGGGCGCCGCAGCGCTGGGCCACGCTGCGCCCGGATTCGTCGGCGGAGAGCACCGTGGTGCGGGGGTAGATGTTTTCGAGGTGGCGGCCGAGGACGGGGAGGAGGGCCTGGCCGATGCTGCCACAGCCGATCATGATGACGCGTCCGTCAAAAGGAGTGGTGATAACGGTGGCGGTGGGTGGGGGCGTGTTGGTCATGTTGGGGTCCTCCTGTTGGCGCGTGCGGCAACCGTTGCTTCTGCAAATTCGTTTTGGGTGTGACTTTACAACCGCAGATGAAAACGTTAGCATTCGCGCGCACTAAAACGTTGAATAAGGTGTTTTGCGGCGATGCTTCTTGCAGAGTGATATGAAACGAATTTCTTTTCGAACAATATATATACAGGCCAATATATGAGTTTAGCGAAAGTTAGCATTGTTGTACCCGTTTACAAGGTTGAAAAATATTTGCGACAGTGCTTGGACAGTTTGGTCGCGCAAACCTATCCCGATATTGAAGTCGTCGTTGTCAACGATGGCAGCCCCGATAAAAGCCACCTGATTCTGGCGGAGTACGAGGCGCAGCATCCGCATTTGTTTCGCGTGTTTACCACGCCAAATCGCGGGGTTGGGCACGCGCGAAATTTCGGTGCTCAGCAGTCCACCGGCGATTACATTCTCTTTGTCGACAGCGATGATTGGGTTGAACCCGAGATCTGCGAGCGCCTGGTGGAAAAGGCGCAGCGAGATGACAGCGACATTGTCCTTTGCGGTCGCTACGACTGTACGGAGGAAGCGGGCGGCAGGGTGAAGCGCAAGGCGGCCGTGGTGGTGCCGGTGAATCACGACTTTTGCCTCTGCGATTATCCGTTTGAATTGGCCAAAATCACCCCCTTTCCTTGGGACAAGCTCTTCAAACGCTCATTGGCGCTGGCGAACCCCTTCGATGAAAAGCTGCGCTTTGAAGACATGCTTTTTGTGTACACCCTGCTGCCGCAGGCGACGCGCATTGGGGTTGTTGAGGCGCCGCTATACAATTATCGGCGGAGCAATGTTCACGGGTTCCTCAACAATTTTTCGGCCGCGACTTTTGATGTCCTCACCGTCTGTCGCCAAATTGTTGCGTGGTATCAGGAGCACGGGCACTTTGATGCTTTTGCCGACGAACTCGAATACGTCTGCACACGCCACATCTTTTTTCGCTTTGCCTCGTTTTTTAAACTTCGCCAGCGCCGCACTGCGCTGGACGAAAAAATGCGGCTAATAACGGAAGCACACGACCTGCTGGACACGCTCTTTCCGCATTGGCGCAACAATCGGTATTTGCGTTATTCTGCCACTGCGGCCATGCGCGAAAAGGTGCCGCTCTACGCTTCGAAATCCCGCCTAAAACGGCACCTGCGCTGGTGGTCTGTGGCGCCGAAATCTGTCTTGACTGCCGCGAGAACTGCGCCCGCCAAAAAAGCCAAGAAGGCCCCTGCGAAGAAAAAAACCTCCCTAGCGAGCAGGTTGAAAAAAAGGCTGCGCGTCTTGACACGCTGGTACAAACCCGTCGGTAGTTTGCGCTACCTCGGTTATAGCGCGTCGCTGCCCATCGCCTCCGATGCCATTCTATTCGAGTCCAAGCACGGAGATGATTTGGCGGGCAATATTTTCCGCATGATTTTGGCCTTGCACAACGATGCGTCCCACACCCCGGTCTTTCAAAATTACCGCATTTTCTTGGCGGTGCGCCCGGGGCGTGTCGTGCGCATTTCTGCCTTATTGCAACGCTATGAATTAAACCGCGTGCAGTTGATATTGATGCGTTCCGAAGACTATTACCGCACCTTGGCCACGGCGGGAACTCTGGTAACCGACACCAGTTTTCCGCCTTGGTTTATCAAGCGTCCGAACCAAACGTACCTCAATACCTGGCACGGCACGCCGCTGAAACTGATGGGGCGCGTTGTGCCCAAGCGCGAATATGCATTGGGCAATGTGCAGCGCAACTTTGCGATGGCCGATTACTTGCTGTACCAACAGTCGTTTTCCCACGAGGTCTTTTTTAATGGGTACATGCTGAAGGGCCTGCACGACGGCAAGGTGTTGGTGTCCGGCTATCCGCGAAATAGCGCGTTTTTCGATGTCGACCGGCGCCAGCAGATTCGCGCGGAGTGCGGCATCTCGGAGGACACGCAACTTATCGTGTATATGCCCACGTGGCGGGGGCTGCTCACCAAAAAGGAAAATGCCAAGCAAGTTCGAACCTTGCAGGCCTTCTTCGATAGCATTGAGCTGGAGCTCTCCGAAACGCAGCGCATGTTTGTGAAGCTGCATCCATACGTGAAGGGGAGATTGCGATACGGTGAATACATCCGCATTCAACCCTTTCCCGACGAATACGAAACGTACGATTTTTTAAACGCGAGCGACGCACTGGTGACCGATTACTCCAGCATCATGTTCGATTATGCGGTCTCGCAGAAAAAAATCGTTTTGTTCACTTACGACAAAGAGGAGTACCTCGAGCAGCGCGGTATGTACCTGTCGCTAGATGAATTGGGGCTGCCCATGGCCGCAGATGTCCCGGAGCTCATCGATGCCCTCAATGCGCCGATGCGTCCCTACGATTCATTTCGCCAGCGGTTTTGTCCCCACGACAGCGCGGACACGGCGTCCCGCGTCTGCGAAACCATCTTGACGCACGGGGATGTGGGGCTGCCCACCGTCGAGAGCCAGGCCAATCACCATCCCAAGGCCCTGGTGCACTTGCTAGATCTGAACCGACAAAACACCACCACGCGGATTTTCGATGCGCTCAACGAACTGGCAGAGACGCTCTCCTGGCGTTTGTTTGTCTCGTTTAAGCCTATCGGTGCGCGCGCGCAGACCCAGCAGCTTTCCTTGCTGCGACCGGAGGTGGGCTACATCCCCTTGGACGGCGATACGTTGATGCTGCCGAATGAACGGCGTTTTTGGCGGCGCGTCCGAAACCGCATGTCTCATCGCGACGACGATGCGCTGTTGTCCTTTGCCGAACGCGAGCGACGGCGGCACTTTGGCGCGGCGAATTTCGATGCGGTGTTTGTTTTTGGAAGTCTCGATCGCCTTTTGCTCAAGGTGTTTCAGCGTTTTTCAGCGGCGCCGTTGTTCTTTTGTTTTTCATGTTTCAACTCCGAGCGCTTCGAAAAATCCAAAAGCTATCGCCGCCTGGTGTTGCAAAACATTGCGCTCTTGCACGGCGCGAAAGCGGTTTGGGCGCCGGACATCATGGCGGAGATCCCAGAGATGAAGCGCCTCGCGACATCGGTTCCGGTTCGTTTTTGCGATGTGCAAAATGTGGACATAAAAGAGATATTTAAAGGATTGGCTGAACCATGAAAGTTGGCGTGGTCACGTTTCACAGCGCGTTCAATTTTGGCGCGTCTCTCCAAACATGGGCCCTGCAGCAAACGCTTAAGGCCTGCGGTGTCTCACCCTGTTTGGTGCATTATCATCCGCCGGCGTTGGATCGCCTGTACGACCCCATCAAGGTTTCGGCGCCCCTCGCGCGGTTTGTGCAACGGATGAAATTGAAGCGGCAGCATCCAGAGCGCTTGGAGCGCTATCGGCGTTATCGTGAATTTATCGCCACGCACTTCAATCTCCTGGGGGATTTCTCAGATTACGAGCAGTTGACGCAGGCGCAATGGGACCTCGATGCCTGCATTGTGGGCAGTGATCAAGTGTGGAATGTCGCGCACACCAAGGGGTATGACCCGGCTTACTTTTTGGAATTTTTGCCCGATACGACCAAGCGAATCGCCTATGCGGCCAGCGTTGGACGCGACTTTATTTTCCCCAAATACCACGAGCCCATGCGCGAGGGACTGCGCCGCTTCTCTGCGGTTTCGGTGCGCGAAGAGAGCATTCGCGATACAGTGCGCCACTTGTACGACGGCGATGTGGCGGTTACGCTTGATCCCACACTTCTGCTCGAGCGCCACCAATACGATGCGTTGCTGAAGCAGCCATGCACGCGCCCAGAACCCTATATTTTGGTGTACATGATGGAGAACAACAAGGCGCTGATAAGGTTGACCAACCGCATTTCCCGTTCGGTGGGGCTGCCGGTGATCCAGCGCCGGCCGTCGAAAATGTTTCAGCATGAGATTGAAAACTTTTTCACGGCGACCCCAGGCGAATTTCTCAGCCTTCTCGAAGGCGCCACCTACGTCATTACCAACTCATTTCACGGCACGGTGTTTGCGATCATTTACGAGAAGCCATTCTTCTCAATGTTGCACTCCAACACCGGCAGCCGCACTGCCAACCTGCTCACCACGCTGGGACTCGAAAAACACCTGCTCACCACCCCAGATGATTTTCGCGGCTTCGATCGGTTTCGCCTCGAAGATCCCGCAGCCACACAGCGCCGCATCCAGGAGCTCCGAGCGGATTCTATGCGCTTTCTCACGACCGCCTTGGGCTTGCCACCGACCGTTGCGCCGCACCACGACGCCACGCATTCCATTGCCCGTTAGGCCCTGCACATGAACACCACGCCCCAACTTGTCGCCCTGATGTTGTTAGATGCTCACGGCCCCTTGTCCTTGGCCCACAGCACCCGCTACATGGCCGGGAAGCCCCAGTTCGCTTGGTCCCTGCAGGCGGCCCTCGGGGCGGGCATCTTCGATGAGGTCCACGTGATGACCGGCGATGTCCACGCGGCACAAATGGCCCGCGAGATGTCGCCCGCGGTGCGCATTGCGTTGCCGGCCAGCGATGGCGATGCGGCTTCAATTGATGCCGTGCAGGCGGCGCAGCGGTTTTGCGCCCAAACAACCCCAGATGCCCTCTGTCTTATTTCGCCGGCGGCGCCCCTCGTAACACCGGTGGATTTGACGGCGGCTTGGCAGCGCTTTCGCGAGACCGGTGCCGACGTATTGAACGCGGCAGTGAACTGGACGCGCGCGGCTTGGCCCCAGGGCGCCTCTCCTTCACAGCCTTGCGCCTCGCCTTTCGCCCCGCCGCAAACCGGTGCGGGCCTGTGGTTGGAGAGCGGCGCGTTTTGCTTTGCCAAGCCCGGTGTCCTGGCTTCCGGTACGCCGCCCGGCGCATCGCCCGAAGCCGCTCGAATCGAGGTGCATGCCCTGGACGCGTTGGCGCTCCTCGACACGGCGCACCCGGCGCATTGGCAGGCCGTCGAGCACCTGTTGCGGCACCGCGCGATCGCTGACAAGGACCTGGCGCTGCGAAACAGCCTGCGGGACATCCGCGCGCTGGTGGTGGACGTCGACGGCACCCTCACCGACGGTGGCATGTACTACGACGCCGACGGAGAGGCCCTCAAGAAGTTCAACACCAAGGATGCGCAGGGCATGAAGATGCTCGAAAAGCAGGGCACCATCATCGGCATCATCACGGCCGAAGACACGCCGCGGGTGCACAGCCGCATGAAAAAACTGCAATTCGACAACTACCACTTCGGCATCAAAGACAAACTCCCGCTGCTCCAATCCTTGTGCCAGCGCTGGGGCATCGAGATGTCGCAGGTGGCCTATGTCGGCGATGACTTGGGCGACCAAGCGTGCATCCAGGCCGCGGGCTTTAGCGCGTGTCCGGCGGATGCCGAGGCGTGTGTGCGGCCCTACGCCACTTACATCACGCGGCGCCGAGCGGGGGAGGGCGCGGTGCGCGAGGTGTGCGATCTCATTTTGGCGGCGCAGACCCAACCCGACACCCCATCCAACACGCCCCAAGGGCGCTCCTGAAAAGCGATTGACATTCCCGTAGGCGGCGCGGAATCTTCGGACCCATGCGAAAGCGAACCATCGTCCGCATCATCGGTGTGCTGAACATCGGCCTGGGCGCAGCCATGCTCCTGTGCGCCCTGATGGCACATCTGTACCGCGAAGAGGACCTCTTTGCCCTGTTGGCGGCGGGCGTGGTTACCCTGCTCGTCGGCAGCGTGGCCGCGGTGCTCCCGGGTCGCATCGAACGCCCCATCGCCATCACCCACCGGGGGGCCTTTGCCATCGTCGCATTGGGGTGGCTCTCGGCCTGTCTGCTGGGCGCGCTGCCCTATTATTTTTACGCCCACCTGCCTTGGGTGTGGCACGCCGACGCCCCGGCCCGGATCGCCGATGCCCAAGTGCCCGCCGAACTTGTGTCGCCTGCGGATTGCCAGCAACGCACCGGATTGGGCGCCGCGTTTTGCGCCTACACCAACAGCGCCTTTGAGTCGGCCTCGGGCTTCACCACCACCGGGGCCACCATCCTCGAAGCCGGTCTGTGGCACGACCCCGCGAGCCGCAAGGGCGGACTGCCCCACGCCCTGTTGTTCTGGCGCGCGCTGACGCAGTTTTTAGGCGGCATGGGCATTATCTTGCTGGGGGTGACCATCTTGCCCCTGCTCGGCGTGGGGGGCATGCAGCTCTTCAAGGCCGAGGTGCCCGGTCCCGTGAAGGACAAAATGGCCCCGCGGGTGGCGGACACCGCGGTGATTTTGTGGGCGATGTACGCGATCTTCACGGCGGTGCAAATCGCCTTGCTCTGGGTGGCGGGGGTGCGCCCTTACTTGGCGGTGAGCCACGCCTTAACCACCATGGCCACCGGTGGCTTCAGCCCGCTGGCCCATTCGATGGCGGCCCTGCACAGCCCCGTCATCGAGTGGATTACCATCGCTTTCATGTTCCTGGGCGGCGCGCGCTTCAGCTTGCACTACAAGCTCTGGCACCAGCGCACCCTGGCCCACTGGCGCGACAGCGAATTTCGCTTTTACACGGGCATCATCTTGATCATGGGCGTTCTGCTCGCCGCGGTGCTCTTTGCGCGGCAGGGCTTTTCGGTTCACGACAGCGTGCGCGGCGGGCTCTTCCAGGTCGTCTCGATTCTCACCACCACGGGCTACGCTTCCTCGGACTTCGCCGCATGGGCACCGGGGGCGCAGCTCTTGCTCTTCGTGCTCTTCTTCATCGGCGGTTGCGCGGGGTCTACCAGCGGCGGCATCAAGGTCGTTCGCATTTACCTGATGTTGCGCCTGGCCGGACGCGAACTGCGGCGCCTGCTGCATCCCCACGCCGTGATCCAGACGCGCCTCTCGGGTAGCGTTGTCCCCACGGATGTCACCAGCGCTGTGGCGGGATTCGTGCTGCTCTACTTGGCCATTTACTTCGTCTCGGTGTTGCTCTTCGCCCTGGCCGACTGCGATTTCACCACGTCGATTACGGCGGTGGGGGCCACGCTGGGCAACGTGGGACCGGGGCTGGGCAAGGTGGGACCGCTGGCCAATTACCACGGCTTTGCGGCGGGCCTCAAATGGCACATGATCCTGCTGATGATCGCCGGGCGCCTCGAGCTGTACTCGCTCGTCATCCTGCTGCTGCCCGAATACTGGAAAAAATAATCACTCTGAACGCCTAAAAGCCCAGCAAAAAACAATCAAAAACAATCACTCTGAACGCCTAAAAGCCCAGCAAAATTAGCCTGTTGCCAGTCGTTTCGAATGAACTGAATCGTTTTGAATGTCGAATCACTCTGAGTCATAGGGGAAGTCATAGGGGAACATAGGGGAATCATATGGGAATGGCCAGGCCCACCTGGAAGAGGGTGAGCACCGTCAGGGGGAGGTCGCCGAAGGGCGGGGCGATGTGGCTGGTGGCGGTGAGGGAGAGGGGCAGGCGGCGCATCATGATGAGCAGGCCGACACGAGGCGCAAAGGCCCATTGCCAGAGTTCGCGGGTGCGTTGGATGCGCAGTCCCGGCGGGGCGAATTGGTCGCTGTGGCGCTGGCTGTAGAGGGCAAAGGTGCCCAGGCCGAACCAGGGCAGTAGGGTGGAGCGTCCGGGGAGGTCGACATCGAGGGCGGCGCCGAGGGCGTGCATGTCTTGGCGGCGTTGCTGCGGACTGGTGACGGTCATCTCAGCCAGGCGCGCGGTGCCCGTCGTTTCGCTGCGAAAGCGCTGCCAGGTGTGGGATGCGTTCACCGAGAGGCGCGGGTGGACGCGGATGCGCAGCGCGGTGCTCAGCCCGCCGAAACTAAAGGCCGGGGTGTAATGGTGGGCGTTGGCGCCGGGGACGCCCAGGGACCACGCCGGGATGACGTGGTGACGCTGTGTCCATCCGTTGGCCGCCGCCGGGGCGACGCAAAACAGGAGACATAGGCACGCGGGCCACCACCAGGGGAGGCGGAGCGCGGGACGGGTTTGGGGGTGGAGGCGCGTCACGTGGATGCCGTTGTCCAGGGAATTACCGTCCCAGGGGCGAGGGGAAGTGGGGGATGTGGCCCAAGAGCCACAGCGCGGCAACCAATCCCAGGAGCAGTATGAGCAACAGGATGACCTTGCCGGCGTTGCTCTTTTTCTCGGTGGCGCTGGCCAGGACGACCTTGGCACCGCGGGGCAGGTGCGCCGAGCGCGTTAAGCGGGTGCCCTGGCGCGTGCTGACGAGGCATTGGGCGTTTAATGCCCAGCCGTTGGCGTCCAGCAGAGGCGCCAAGTGGCGGCGGCGGATCTTCAGCCAGGCGATGAGCATCGAGGGGCCGGAGATGGCGAGCAAGAGGCCGAGGATTCCCAGGGGCATCCAGAAGCCCAATCCGAAGAAGGCCTGGGCCAGCACCCCAAAGGCTGCGGTGATACCACCCACCGCGACGCCCAGCGCTGCCACGACGCCGATGTCGAGCTTTTTGGCCGGTGCGGGTGCCGGGGCTGGGGCATCTGCCTGGGTGGCGGCTTCCGCGGATTCCACACCGCTGAGCAGGCGCTCGTCGGCCTTGGCGCTGCTCTCGCTGGCGCGCTTGGCCACTTGATCTTCGACGAAGCGAATCAGCTTGCGGTAAGGGGTCCAGAAGGCCTGCTTGACGCTGGTGGGGTTTTCGATGACGCGGGTGATGGTGGCGTCCCAGTCCTTGCCGTCGATGTCGATGAAGACGCCGTTGCGCCCGACGGAGAGCCCCTCGGCGTCGCCGTCGGTGAAGGCGGCCACGATGCTCATCTGCGCGCCGTCGGATTGGCGCGTGCAGTCGCAGTAGGCGAGCAGCAGGCCAGCGCGGTGGGCTTGGGCGGCGTGGCGTCCGTCGTCCTCGACGGGGAGGCACAGGAGGCATTCGCGGCGGTCCATGAAGAGGCGCCCGTTTTGAAAGGCCGCGGTCTTGGCGTCGACGTAGAACTCGCGCAGGGCCACGTAGTTGTTGACCAGGCGCGCGATGTCGCGGTGAAAGCGGACGAGTTTTTCGACCAGCTCGATGCGCTCGGCCTTGGGGGCTTCGGCTTCGTCTTTTGCGATGAGGTCGGCGAGTTTTTTCTCTTCGTCGGATTTGGCCAGGTCGGCGATGCGCGTGGGGTCGAGGCTGTCGATGGGGGCGGCTTCGCGCTGGGTGTGCCAGGCCTCGAACGGGGCGAAGGCGGCTTTGATGTCGTTCCAGTCCGTTTCGATGAGTTCGGTTTTTTCGCCCAGCAGGGGCGTTGCGACGGCGTCGGCAAAGGCGCGCATGGGGGCGGCCCAGGTGGGGTTGATGCCGCCGTTGAGGGGCAGGGGTTTGCCCGCCTCGGTTTTGGATAAGGGCATGCGGCGCAGGGCCTCGTCGCTGTCGGTGAGCTCGGTGCCCATGAGGGCGGCGTAGGACTCTTTTTCGACATGCAGGGCTTCTGCGGCGTTGGGGTCGAAGGCCGCCAGGCGGCACCGGATGAAGTAGTCGTCGATGCGGCCGCGCACCGCGGTGTAGGCGTCGAAGGCGGCCTGGGTGTCGGCTTTGAGTTTGGGGTGTTCGGCGTCTTGGCGCGTCTGCCACCAGTCGGCAAAATCGCGGGCGGCTTCGAAGAAGGCCCCGAGGGTGTCGGCGTCGATGCCGGGCTGTTCGCTGCGGTCCTCGGGGGCGTCGCCCAGCCCCACGATGTCGTCGATGGTCTGCTGGAGCGCCTCGTCGTCGGTGGCGTCGCGGGTGATGATGCCATCGCCGTTGAAGGGGCGGGCGTAGAAGGCGCGCAGGGCCTCCGAGGCGTCGTCTACGGAGATTTCGGTGGCATCGGCTTTGTCCAGGCTCGTCAAGATGTCGGCGGCGGTGTCGGCGATGTCGCGGGACGCTTCGCGCTCGGTGTCGATGGCGTCCAGGGACAGGGTTTCGCTGCCGTCCATTAAGGTGCTTGTGTCGCGCAAGTTGTCGAGGGTCCAGGCCACGGCCTCCAGGAGCTCGGGGGCGCGCACGCGGCCGTCGCCGTCGCTGTCGCAGAGGGACAACGAGCGCTTGTCGATGTTGAGCCCGGAGATGGGGCAGGCCAAGGCGGCCCAGAGTTTGAAGTCGAGGTGCGGTAGCTGTCGCAAATCGTCGACGGTTTGGATGTCGAATTGATCGGAGCCGCCAGCGCGGAAAAAACGGGTCTTTCTTTTGATGGGTGCGGTCATGTTGGTTCTCCAGCGTGGGTGGTTGCGTGCGTTTTGTGGGGCTTACTTTACGACAATTCGCTCGCTGGGGGAACGCCCGAACGTCTCGGGGTGGTACAGCTCTTCGGCGCGAACCGGCGGGACGACAAAGGTGCCCGGCGTGGTGGCCCGCGCGGTGAAGCTGTAATCATAGACCCCGGCGGGGAGCCAGTCGGTGAAGGCCTCGGCGAGATCGTCGCGCAGGTTTTGGTGGGCGAACCAGGGGCGGTACCACCAGGTGTGGAGCGCGTCGGTATCGGGTTCGTCGGGCAGCGCACCTTGGACCGCCAGCGCGGGGTTGAGGGCTTCGAGACCGGCGGGCAGCGGGGCATAAAGAGCCACGTGATGTCGGCGCATGGGGGCGACCATGGCGATGCGCACCGTCACCCGCGCGCCCAGTCGGATGTGCCACGCGCCCTGTTCATCTCGGCGGACGTCGCCTGGGTCATCGATGGCTTCGTAGGTGCGGGTGAGGACAAAGCCGTGGTCCAGGGCGCCGAGCTCGGATTGCTGTGGGGAAGCGGTGAGGCCGATGCGGTAGTACAGGCGGCCCTTTCCCTGGTGACCCACGGTGATGGGGGCGGTGTGGTTGCGCTTGCCCTTAAGGAGCTCCGCCATGGGGATGTGCGCGGTGGCGGGATCGGTGCTGCGCCCCGCAAAGGCGTGGGAGATCACGATGTCGCGGTCGCGCCAGGCGCGGGCCGTGAATTGTGGCGGGTCGGCCTCGAAGCGTTGGAAATAGGCGTGCAGCGCCATGATGACAAAGGCCTCCTCTTGTGTGTTGGGATGCCGGACCCGCTGTTGGTAGGCCGTCAGCTCGTGGGCCAGTTTGGGCACCAGGTCGCTCTCGGGCTGCAGGGCGATGAGGGCGGCGAGCCAAATGGCGTCGACGCGTCGCTCCGAGTGGAGCAACACGTGGGCCCCGTCTTCGTAAGCGGTGATGAAATGCGCCCCTGCCGCGGTTTCGGCCACCGCGTACTCGCCGTGCCGCAGGACGCGGGACACACAGTCGCTTCGGTTGCCAGCGTGGAGCACCGGCAGCAGCCAGCCCAGGGTTTCCATGCTGTGGTCGCCGTAGTCTTCGCTGCGGAGCAGTTGCGCTGCTTCGGTGGCGCGCAGGTCGCCGTTTTGCCACAGCACGTTGAGGGCAAATGCCTTGATGGCCGCGCGGCTCGCCGGCGAGTAGGACGCGGGGATGTGGGTGTCGATGCGGGCGATGTAGCCCAGCAGGGCGTCGCGGGTTCGCGGGGGCACGGCAAAGCCTTTTTGTTCCGCGGCGGTGAGGGCCTGGGCCACATAGACCGAGAGATAGGGCCAGTCGGCGCTTTGGGCGTCCCAAAAGCCAAAGCCGCCGTTGGCGTGTTGGCGCCGGACCAAGTTGTCGATGTCGGCTTGGATGCGCTGGGCCAGGGTTTCTGGATCGGGCATCTGCGGGGCGTCAAAGGCGCTCAGCACGTCTTTGAGCAGGGACAGGGCCCAGATGCGCGAGGCGAGGGCTTCGGTGTGATCGAGGGGGTGCCGTCCCAGGTGCCACACCGCGTCGGCGAGCACCGAGAGTTGGGTGCTGGCAACGCGGATGTCCAGGCCGCCGTAGTCTGGCCACACGTCGCTTGGGACGACGGTGGATTGGGCGACCGCACCGGTGTCGAGTACGCCGTAGGTGGCGTGGGACTCGGAGGTGGCCGGGGTGTAGATGGGGAGCTGAATTTGCGCGGCGTCGGCGCCGGTTTCGCTGGTGGCGACGAATTGTACGTGGGCGGTTCCCGGTTGCTGGGGCAGGGCGCTGAAGCGCACCTCCACCCGGTCGCCGGCGGGTACGAGAATGCCTTTTTGTCCGGTCTCCGGTAGCGGTGCGGCGCCTTTTTTGCCGCTGGGATCGGCAAAGGCGAGGTGCTGTGCCCGCAGGGCCAAGGAGACGGTTTGGTCGTCCTCGGTTTGGTTGTGCAGCACGACGGGTAAGTCGAAGGCGTCGCCCAGGCGCAAAAACCGCGGGGCCTGGGGCTTGATGGCCAAGGGTAGGCGCGCCGTGATGTTGGCTTCGCCGATGCCGGCCTTGTCGGCGTCCTTCACCGCGGTCACCATGATGCGGTAGCGAGTGAGGTTATCGGGGAGTTGCAGCGCGACGTTGGTTTGCCCGCGGGCATCGGTCTTTTCGAGGGGCGCGAACAGGGCCAGGGGCGTCAGGTCGCTGCGCAGTGCGATGGGGGATGTGGCGGCGGCGTCTTCTTTGGCGCTGCGTCGCGTGGCGCCGCTCTTCATGAGCATGGGCATGGCGGTGGGTGCGGCGAGATCCATGCTACCGCCCCAAGCGGCGTCGGGGGTTGGGTCGTTTTGCGGGGATGGTTGCAGCAGGTGATCGCGCTGGTGCTGATCCCACACCCGGTTGCTGCGGGCGACGTAAAATTGCTGCAGCGGATCGCGGAGTTCGTAGCGGGAGAGGGCGAGGATGGCTTCGTCGGCCACCACCACGGCGAGCTCGGCGTCGCGCACCGGTTTCCCCTGGGCGTCGGTGACGGTGAGGTGCAACGCGGTGGCGCCCTGGGGCGGCAGCACGGATGCGTCGGGGGCGATGGCGACGTGCAGCGCGCGCGTGTGCAGCGGTACCTTTACGTCGATGCGCCCGGTGGCGTGGGCAGGGCGGCGGGCATCGGCGGTGCCGTTGTCTTCGGCGTCGTCGAGCGGTGCGGTGCCCACCATGTCGATTTGCAGGGCAAAGCCCGGCATGTGCACGGCGCGGATGGGGATCTCCAATGTGTGGGTCGCGGCGTTCATTTGAAAGGAGATTGTCTCGAGGATGCCGCCCTTTTGTACGGTGGCCGTGGCGTGGGCCGGGAAGAAGGGCGCCTGCACCAGGAAGCGCGCGGTGTCGCCTACGTCGTTTTCGTCGCGTTCGGGGATGATTTGCACGCGGTCGCGCTCCAGGGTTGTGGCGGGTTCGCCTGCACCACCGCTGACCCAAATGCGCAGCTCGCTTTGGTTGGGGCGGCCGTGTGTGTCGCGCACGGTGGCCGTGAGGCGGTAGGTGCCGCTGTGTTCGGGCGCGAAGGTGCAGGTCTTGGCCGTGGCCCCGGCGTCGATGCGGCAGGTGGCGCTGTCTACGGGGGTCTCTTCGTAGCGGTGGTTGCGCCAGCGGCCTGTCAAGCGTTCCAAAGTCATTTCGATGGGCGCGCTGTGTTGCACGGCGCCGTCGATGTCGGTCACCACGCTGTCGATGACCAGCTCTTTTCCCTTTTCGATGAAGGTCTTGGCCGTGCGCAGGCCGACGTAAAACTGCGAGGGGTGCACGAGGATGTGCTGGGACGAGGCCCACTGCTGGCGGTTGATGTCGGTGATGGCGGCTTCGGCGGTGACCGCAACGGGGCGCGGCGGATGCAGGGCGGCGAAGTGCAACCGGAGCTGGTGCGCGCCCGTGCCATCGGTTTGTCCGCTGAATTGTTCGCGGGTTTCGGGGAAATCGCTGGGGCGCCACATGCGCCAGAAGGGATTGTATTCGCCGAAGTGGTGGTCGGGGTGCCCCGGTGGGCGGTAGTCGCCTTGTCGGGCGGTGACTTGCCATTGCACGTCGGCAGCGTGGAGGGCGCCGCCTTCGTAGTAGGTGGCCTGGGCCGTGACGTGGGCCTGTTCGCCCAGTCGATGGGGACCCTCGGAGATCTGCGTGGTCACCTCGAATTCGGGGCGGCGAAACTCCTGCACATTGAGGTAATGGGTGGCGTGCATCGCGGTGTCGTCGCGGCGCTTGGCGGTGAAGTGCAAGGTGGCGTTGCCCAGCGCCATGTCGGCGGGCAGGGCGACGGACAGGTGAAATCCGCCGGCGCGGCTTAGGGAGGCGGTGCCGGTTTTGATCTCGTTGCCCCGGGGATCGACGAGGCGCCAGTCCACGGTGTCGATGTGGTCGGGTAGGTGCGGCGCGTCGCTCTTCCAGCCGGCGTCTTCGCGCAGCCAGCCCTTGGCGTTGAGGGTCTCGCCGGGCTTGTAGGTGCCGCGGTCGTCGAAGATGTGCCACAGGCCGTATCGGTGATCGACGTCGGCAGTGCGGACGCTCACGTGGGGCAAGAAGGCGATGTCGCCGTCGCGCTGCGCCACCAGCAGGGCGGAGTGGGTGGCGGGCGATGACAGGGGGAGCCGCGCGAGTCCCGCTGCGTCGGAGGTGCCTTGGCCCAGGGACGTGTCGCCGTTGCGCAAGGAGAGGGTGACGCCGGAAAGGGGCGCGCCGTCAGCGAGAGCCGTGGCCCAGGCGAGCACGTGTTCGCCATCGGAGAAGGCCGAGAGGCCCAGGCGCGTGACCTGCACCCAAAAGGCGATGCCGGGGAGGGGCTTTTTCTCGTTGGGCTGTTTGGCTGGGGCCGCGTGGACGATGAATTGCCCGGTGCCTTGTTGCAGGTGCGGGCGCAGGTCGATGAGGGTGCGGGCGCGTTCACCAGCCGGGACATCGATGGAGACGGCGCGGCGCGTGAGGCGGCGTCCGGGGAGTTCGCTTGCCAGCGGGGGCGTTTTGTCGTAGCGGCGGCTGCGCCAGCGGGTGAAGGCGTTGAAGTCGTTTGCATCGACGGCGCGCACTTCGATGTTCAGTTGGCGGATACCCACGGAGTGCAGGGGAATGCGGCCGGCGTCTTCGGGTGCGAGCACCGCCCATTCATCGGCGGGTCCGACGAGGCGCGGCTCGGCATCCTCAGTGGTGAAGACGAGGGGCGCGGTGTCGCCTAGGGATTGCGCGAAAACATCGTCGAGGTCGGCGGGCAGCGAGACGGTGTAGCGCGTGTGGGCCTTGGTGTCGCCGCGGAGCGTTATCCAGCGGTCGTTCTGAGTGATGATTAGGCCGGGTACGGCGGGCGAAACCGAGATGCGCGCGGGGTCGAACTTGTCGCTGTCGATGGGGTTGTTGAAAGTGATTTGCCAAGCGGCGCCCACGGGACAGGCCTTGGGATCCCAGCCGCAGCGGGTCTCCGCTACCTTTAGCGGTGCGCGGGTGTGGAATTGAAATGTTTGCGCCTGGGTGGTCTTGCGGTCGCCCTCCGCCGAGGGAGCGCCGGGTTGCACCTGTACCGAGATGGCGGTGGCGGGGCGAAGGGGCGCTTCGGGTGCGAGTAGCAAAAAGCGTCCCGGCTTGGCCTGGCTTATCAGTGCCGTGATTTCGGGTTTGTGGCGGTAATCCTCGGGGTTGACCAGCGTCATGGCGATGGGTTTGGCCTTGGCGTTGTCGCCCTCTTGCAGGCGCACAAAGGGCAGGACTTCTTTGGGGTTTATCTGCTGGTTGAACTCGATGAACACCGGTGTGTGGATGTCGTGCGGGGCGCCTTCGGGCCAACGGCGCACAATGCTGAGGGGCGGGGTAGCGAAGGAAAAGCACAGTGCCTTTTGGAGGGTGTCGCCGTCGGCGCTGCGGGTGCCCTTGGGGATCTCGACGGTGTAGCGGGTGGCCATGGCAAAGCGTCCTTCAGGGCGAAACACGAGGGTTTGGGTGCCGAGCCATTGCCAGGTGCCACAAATGCTGGGTGAGATGGTGATGGGGATGTCCTGGGGGCTCGGGTCGGGCTGGCCCACGGGCACCATGGGCTTGGAAAAGGTGAGGCTCATGTGCGGCGCCAGCGCCACTTCGCCTTCGGGGGCGTGGCGCAGGACGGTGAGGGGGCCGGCGGTGGCGGTGGGGGGCGCGGTGTCCGGCGCTTGGCCGAGGGGTGGGGCGCTCGGCTGCTGTGCCTTGTCGGGCAAGGGGGTGGTGTCGCGGATGTGGGACTGTGGGATGGGCGCCGGTGTCGGCAAGGGCGCGACGCGCGACAAGAGGGCGGTGCGTTCGCTGTGGGTGAGGGCGGCGCCGCTGGCGAGGGTGGCGCGCGGGGCGGCGTCCGGGGTGTCTGGGGCGGCATGCAGTGAGATTTGCAGGCCCCGTACTTCGGGGTGGGCGATGAAATTTACGCTGGAGGACTGCAGGGTTGTGTCGTCGGCTTTGGGGATGGCGCGGGGGGCATCGGGGGTTCCACCGCATTGAATAAGGGTCGTCGCAATGGCGATGAGGAGCAGGTGTTTGGGCATGAATTTCATAATGGCCTCTATATTAGGTGTCGACGCAGCGCGCTGCGCGGGTTGTTGGTGATGATACGAACGATGAGAACAAAGGATCTAAATATAAACGATGCGCCGAATATAAACACGGGCGTGTTGGGCGTGGGGTTCGCCGGGCGGTGCCGCGCGATCAATCGGCGGCTTTGAAGTTGTAGATGGGCTGGGCGATCGTTTGGATGTCGACGGTGTCCCGGATGGCGTCGACAATCATTTGCGTGGGCTTGTAGGCCAGGGCGCATTCGTCGAGGGTGGCCTTGCTGACGGTGGTGCTGTAGATGCCCGCCATGGAGGATTTGTACTGGTCCATGCGGAGCTTTCGCCGGGCTTCGGTGCGGCTCATGAGGCGTCCGGCGCCGTGCGGTGCAGATTCGTTCCAGTCCTTGTTGCCCTTACCGATGGCGATGATGCTGCCGTCGCGCATGTTCAGCGGGATGAGCACTTTTTCGCCGCGCTTGGCGGAGATGGCGCCCTTGCGCAAAATCATGGTGTCGAGGTCGATGTAGTTGTGCACCGTCGTAAATCGTTCGGCCGGTTCAAGTGCCAGCGCGTCGAGGATGTCGTCGACAATGGCGTTGCGGTTGTGGCGGGCAAAGTCTTGGGCGATGCGCATGTCGTGCAGGTAGTCGTCGCGTGCCGGGCCTTCCAGCGGGGCTAGGGCGCGTTCTTTTTGGTTGACCTTGATCACCTGATTTTTGCGGGTGGCCTTGGCGCGGCGCTTCTTGACTAAGGACTCGTAGGCTTTGTTTTGGTAGTGGGACGCCACTTGGTGGCCCAGGTGTCGGCTGCCTGAGTGCACCACGAGATAAAGGTGGCCGTCGCTGTCGCGGTTGAGTTCGATGAAGTGGTTGCCGCCGCCCAGGGTGCCGATGCTGTGGCGGGCGCGAGAGAGGTCGACGCTGTTTTTGCAGCGCAGTTGATCGATGAGGATGTCGCGCGCATAGCGGTGGGGTGTTTTGCGGATGCGAAACCCTGCGGGGATGGCGGTGTGGATCAGCGCGTCGAGTTTGGGAAGAGGGATGTCGGTGTTGTGCAGGCGCACGGTCTCCATGCCGCAGCCGATGTCCACGCCCACCAGATTGGGCACGACGGCATCGCGGATGGTCATCGTGGTGCCGATGGGGCATCCGGCGCCAGCGTGGGTGTCTGGCATGATGCGGATGGTGCTGCCTGCAACAAAGGGTTGGTTGCAGAGCTCGCGGATTTGCGTCGCAGCGGAGTCGTCGATGCTGTGGATAAAGACTCTGGCGGTGTTGTGGGTGCCTTTGATTGTCAACATGGACTCAGTATGCCGCAAAACGCGCAAAGACCAAATCCTTCCCGATGTAGCGCATTTTCGTTGCTGCTCGTTGCTGTTTTTTCAGAGTGGTTTGGTACGGGCGTTGCTGTTTTTTCAGAGTGGTTTGGTACGGGTTTGGTGAGGAGTTGATGGTGCGGTGAAAATGGCTCGAAAAAGGGCGTTTGGGGGCCGCAAAAATGTGACGGCAGGTAAGAAGACGGCAATTGAAACAGCATTTTTTGCACAAGAGGCGGCAAAAAGGTGCTGCGGATACACCGGGGCCTTTCGGGCAAGAAATCCGCTGTAAAAGCGCATGAACGAGTTGCTGTTGTGGCCGTTGTGAGTGCGTCTAGGCCGCGATGTCGGCAACGGGCCGCAGCACCGGAGGTCGCAATGACCCCGCGGGAAACGCCACCAGCCAGTGTCCCTGCAAATAACGACGAGAGGCCGAGCGGTAGGCCGTTAGAAACGCCCGGTGCGCCACGCGAAACTGTACGCGCGCTTCCTCGCTCGCCCCGTGACACAGCGGTCTGGGCGTGTTGGGCTTGGGATTGCTCGGCCGGTCAAAATGACTCAGACGAG
>Ga0265293_10001918_pt1 | contig 43747 bp, 39 predicted proteins | sample Munlanlewell138R_FD_192505 | JGI IMG/M metagenome (GOLD analysis project Ga0265293, IMG submission 192505) | Leachate microbial communities from a municipal landfill in Southern Ontario, Canada - Leachate well 138R | ecosystem: Engineered > Solid waste > Landfill > Unclassified | place: Canada...
GCATAGCTTTGGAACTCAACTCTGGAGAGCCGGTATGCCAATCGATGCCTTCACCACTGATATCGATGGTGATGATCGTGACGGTAGCAACCCATGTATAGGCGCTGATGAGTATCAAGCTATCATTGATTACGACTTAGCTGCAATCGCTATTGATGGACCAGAAATTGCAACTGCAGGTGAAGTAGCGGAGTTTGAAATCACAATTCTAAACAATGGACGTATCTGGCAGAGTGAATACACTGTTAAACTGATGAAAGAGGATGGAACTGAGCTTGCTTCAATCGAAGCGACCGAGGCTATCTTCGAAGATCAAGAGGTTAAACATATCATTGAATGGATTCCAACAGAAGAGGATATGTTTGATGTGTACGGTTTAGTCGTCTTAGAGGGTGACCAGCTTACTTACAACGACGCTACAGAGATGCATAGTATCTTTATTATGCCACTTACCCACTTAGATGCCCCAGTAGCTACATTAACTGTCGATGAAGATCAAGATTACGGTACTCTAACATGGACTGCTGTACCAGGCGCTAAGAGCTATATCGTATATGGTGCTTTATCAATAGACGGTCCTTGGCAACAGCTTAAAGTAACCGATAAATTACATGTATCAAACCCACTTGTGTCTGCTTATGGTCGTATGGCCTTCTTCAAAGTAGTTGCCTCAAGTGAGCCTAAGACAATACTTTTAGAGACACCTCGTATCCAAAGAGATGCCGAGATTCAAAAGAGTAACAGATAATTAAACCTATTTCTCGCTCCTCTTAACGGAGGAGCGAGAAACTCTATACTGCTAGTAGTCAGCGGGCATAAAAAATCTCCCATAAAGCAACTATTGCTACATTTTTTTATCTACATAATTAGTGTGACAAATGACTTTGAAAGGTAGTTTTACTATTAGCATCAAGGTTTTAGCAAATAAAGCTTGACTATGTAAGCTTGTGATTAATTATAGACTCAAGTAGAAATGTGGAAACGAAGCTACCTGCTTCTACCTTCCGGATCATATGATATTCGAGAGGGTTCTTGGTAAAAGGCGGAATGCTATGAATGTATTCTGAAGCCGACATCATTTTAGCGGGTGGACTTTGTTCACCCGTTTTTATTTGCCAAAAAAATGTATGGAGGTGTCACATAGCTATTCGTATTAGAAGAGGTAAGGCGAGGTTGAAAATTGAAGTACCTAAGGAAAGAATTAATGAGGAGATCACTGCCAGTCGCGTTCGACTTATCGATGCTGATGGTAAGCAGGTAGGTGTAGTTGATCTTTCGAGAGCACTTCAGATTGCTGAGGATGCTGGTCTTGATTTGGTTGAAATTGCTCCAAATGCTGAGCCACCAGTTTGTAAAATTATGCGCTTCGATAAATATTATTACAACAAAGAGAAGAGTGTTAGAGAAGCGAAAAAGAGACAGCACACAGTACAAGTTAAGGAATTAAAGTTCGGTCCAAACACAGAAGAGCACGACTATGAATTCAAGAAGCGTAATGCGATCAGATTTTTGAAGCAACACAACAAGGTGAAGTTCACTATTCGTTTCAAGGGACGTCAAATTGCGCACAAAGATTTAGGTTATTCAGTGCTTGAGCGTTTAGTAAACGATTTAGAAGCTTATGCAGAAGTTGATATGAGGCCGACAGAAGAGGGTAGAAACATTTCGATGATAATGGTCCCTCGTAAGGATATTGACAGCATTGTTGCTGATTCGCAGTCAGAGGACATACCAGAAACACAAGATAAAGAATAAAAGTTATTGATATCAAGGAGGAATAAATGCCGAAGATGAAAACAAGAAAAGGGGCTGCCAAGAGATTTAAACTAACAGCTACCGGCAAAGTGAAGCGACAACATGCTTTTTTAGGACATTTGTTAACAAAAAAGACTCGTAAGAACAAAAGACAACTCAGACAAGCTGGCTATGTAGACAGCGTTGATGAGCCACGCGTCAAAAAGATGCTTGCTTACTGAATTTAGGAAATTTTAGAGGAGAAAAACTATGTCACGCGTAACAAATAAACCCGCATCAAAGCAGAGAAGAAAAAAATATTTAAAGGAAGCCAAAGGCTATTTTGGTCAAAGAGGTACCGTATACAGTTCAGCGCGTAACGCCGTTGAGAAAGGCTGGCTTTACGCCTATCGCGACAGAAAGAACCGTAAGAGAGAGTTCAGGAAGCTGTGGATCATCCGTATCAACGCTGCTGCAAGATTACAGGGATTATCATACAGTATGTTTATAAACGGTTTGACTAAAGCTAACGTTGAGATTGATCGTAAGGCACTTGCTTATTTGGCGATGAATGATCCTGCTGCATTTACAAAACTCTGTGAAGTAGCGAAAGAAAGCTTAAATTAAGAGGGGTTCGTGGATAAAGACTTAACCGAACTATTGGCGAAGCTAAAGCAAGATATCAGTGCTGCAGATACTGAGTACGAGCTGAATAATGTGAAGTCACAAGCGCTCGGCAAGAAGAGCGTGGTGACTAATATGATGAAACGGCTCGGCTCACTTTCGCCTGAGGAGCGGCCTGAATTCGGGAAGAAGATAAATGAGCTAAAAAAAGAGTTGGAAAACCTGATCTCTATACGTGCAGAAGAAATAGCTGAAAATAAGTATCGCACTGCGCTTATCCAAGAAAAGGTTGACCTGACACTACCCGGGTACGTTCCTGAAATAGGGGGATTACACCCGTTAACACAGGTATGGCGTGAAATAGAAGACATCTTTATGAGCCTTGGTTTTGATGTGGTTGAAGGGTATGATATTGAAGATGAGTTTCATAACTTCACCGCTTTGAATACCCCTGAAGGGCACCCCGCCAGGAATGAGATGGATACCTTCTATTTAAAAACAGATAGCTCAAAATATGATGCTAATAGATTGCTCCTGAGAAGCCAAACCTCAACTGTACAGGTTAGGACTATGGAGGGAAATAAGCCTCCCATTCGGATCATCTCAATAGGTAGATGTTATAGAAACGACAAGCCTGATGCATCACATTCGCCCTTTTTTCATCAAGTGGAAGCTCTATGTGTTGATAAAGGGGTTACTTTTGCCGATTTACGGGATATGCTGAATAGCTTCGCGAAGAAGATGTTCGGTTCACAAGTTAAGTCACGCTTCAGACCTCACTTTTTCCCATTTACAGAACCGAGTGCTGAGTTCGATCTCGTTTGTTTCAACTGTTACGGTAAAGGCTGTAATGTATGCAAGCAGAGTGGTTGGATAGAGATAGGTGGTTCTGGAATGGTAGACCCGAATGTTTTCGATACATTAGGGATAGATAGTGAGAAGTATACTGGTTACGCATTTGGTTTGGGTATCGACCGAATTGCGTTGTTGAAATACCGGTTACCTGATATTAGACTATTGTTTGAAAATGATTATCGCCTGCTGAAACAGTTTGGATGAGGGCAGGACGTGTTAAGTACTAACGATAAAAAAGGGATGTTATGATCTTTTCCTATAAATGGCTTCAAGAATATTATGACTCACAGCTTACACCTGATGAGTTGGCGAAACTTATCACGTTTGGTGGTATCGAGGTTGAGGGTATTCGTTCTTATCCTGAAAATCTATCCCAGATTAAAGTTGTGAAAATAGTCTCGTTGGCAGAACACCCTCAAGCTGATAAGCTTAACGTGTGCCAAATCGATGACGGAGATGCCATTAGAGAGGTAGTATGTGGTGCCCCTAACTGTAGAGTGGGTATGCTAACAGCTTACGCTCCTATAGGCGCAGTAGTCGGTGAGAGTGTTATTGAACAACGTGATTTACGAGGTATAAATTCTGATGGTATGCTCTGTTCCGAAAAGGAGCTGGGCTTGAAAGATGACGGTCCCCGTGGGATAGTCGATATCCCTGATGATGTACCCTTAGGGACAAGTTTGACCGATTATTTGGGGATTGAAGATATCGTCTTTGAGGTTGAAATTACACCGAACCGGCCTGACTTGCTTGGAATCATTGGCATAGCCAGAGATGTTGCCGCTTTGTCGGGAGAAAAGATAGAGTTACCTAAACATTTTCCAACTGACGGGCTGGAATACTCAGCGGGTCAAATCGAGAAAAGAGAAGAGAAAAAAACATTACCGTTTGAACTTAAAAATGAAGCTCCCGAGCTTTGCCCACGATATATAGCAAGAGTGATCACGGGTGTTAAGGTAAAAGAGTCACCCGAATGGCTTAAGGAATGTCTATTAACTGTAGGTATAACACCGATAAACAATATCGTGGACATTACAAACTACGTGATGATGGAGTTTGGGCATCCCCTTCACGCCTTTGACTATGACCTTTTAGCCGGTAATCAGATAAGAATTAGAAGAGCTAAGGAAAATGAAGAACTGCCGGCTTTAGACCATAAAAAACATAAGCTTACTGAGAATGATTTACTCATTGCTGATCGGGATAATGGGGTTGCCATAGCCGGTGTAATCGGTTCAGAACACTCGGCAATCTCAGAGAGAACAGCCAACATTGTCTTAGAAGCGGCTAATTTCTACCATTTATCGGTGAGGAAGAGCGCTCAAAGACTAAAAATCAATACCGATTCCGCATACCGATTCGAAAGAAATCTTTCTGATGAGACTGTAGCAGTCGTCTGTGAACGAGCTACCGCATTAATTTTAGAGCTGGCCGGAGGGGAGATAAGTGAGACTGCTGAATCGTTCCCAAAACCAAACGTAGAGTCAGAGGTAAGCTTACGAATTTCTAAGACTAACACTCTCTTGACGACCGACTTAACCGCAGATGAGATAATTGAATATCTGTCTAAAATCGGGATCAGGGTTTTAGAGCAAAAAGAAGACGTATTAACCTTTAAGATACCTTTCTACCGTAAAGATATAACTCGTGAGATAGACTTAATTGAAGAGGTGATTAGACTTTACGGGTATAACAATATAGAGTCTGGCGAAGAGAGAATATCGCTGATGGATCGTGCAGCTTTGGATATAAAGCGGCGTGTGGCCGACTATTTAGTATTTAACGGCTTTTACGAGGCGATTAACTCTTCATTCACTGAGATAGGTGTGATTAAAGCTTTGAACTTAGAAGAGGGAGATAATAGACTTAATTGCTGGGAATTGATAAATCCGCTCGGAGTTAGTTTCTCTTTGATGAGGTCTACATTACTGCCCGGACTGTTTAAAAATACTCTATTTAACTTAAATAATGGACAAGAGGATATAAAGCTCTTTGAAATGGGGAAAGTTTTTCTGAAAGAGGGCGAAACCCCCTTAGAGAAAAGATATTTATCGGCGGTTATTACTGGGGATAAAACGACTCAACACTGGAAATATAAGACTGAGAAAGAGAACGTATTTACCACTAAAGGTTATGTTGAAGGGATTTTGAGACGTGTAGTAGGTGGAGAAGTAACTTTTTCAGAGATAGAGTTGCCTTACTACCAGAATGGTCTTTCTTTAGAAGTGTTTTTCAATGGTAGTTCAGTTGGCTATTTAGGTAAGGTAGACCCATTTATAGCTAAGCGTTTTGACATAGAAGTTCCGTTATTTGCTTTTGAGCTTGAGATTGATAAAGCTATCAAAGCTAAGCCTGATGGAAGTTTAAGATACCAAGAGATAAATAAATATCCAATAATTGACCGAGATATTTCGTTTATTGTCGACAAAAAACATCCTTACTCAGATATAGTTAAAGAGATTTATGAAGTGGACAGTGAACATATAAGAGCTTGTAGCTTAATAGATGAGTTTACCGGTAAAGGTATTCCTGAAAATCATAGGAGCCTTACCTTTAATATGAACATCGGTGCGAATGACCGTACGCTTACCGATGAGTTTGTTAGCGCTCTTGTTGCAAGAGTAATTGAAACCTTAAAGAAAAAGTTTGAAATCGAAATGAGGTAGCAAAATGGAAGAAATCGGAACCGTTCAGCTTACTGAAAAAGTGCAACAACTGATAGATAATTTTCGTTCCCTGAGGAATGATCATAATCAAATGACTGTTGAAAGAGATAGCTTAGTCCAGTTAAGAGATAATAATACAGCTACTATTTACGAGCTCAAAAGTAAAGTGGCAGACCTGGAAGAGCAACTTTTAAAAACATTGGAGTCTCTTGAACAGAGTCAGAAAAAATGCAATGAATATGAGCAAAAGATAGCTAACTTTGAGAATATAACGAAGACAGCTTCTACTAAGTTAGATGATATTCTCTCTCAAATTAACGCTTTGGAATAAACCCTTCAAGATAAGGGGGATAAGTGATTTCCATCGAGATAGAAATACTCGGTAAAAAATACCGCTTTAAGTCTGATGAACCAAAAAAGCTTAAAGAGTATGCCGATAATTTAAACGATCTGCTCAAAGAGGTCACTGAAGAATATAATCTCATAGATGGACGAGATATTCTCTCGTTAGCAGGTATGAGGTTGACAGAAAAAGTGCTTCTGATTAGTAAAGAAAATGAGGAGCTAAGACAAAAGATTGCAGAGCTTTCCGACATATTGTCGAACTTCTTGGCAGAAGCGTCTGATTGATTAAGTGTTTGAAGCCTGCGGTATTCGTGAATTATGTTGTAATTGAGCCAATCAATTAACAGGGAGTCAATCCACCTGTGGCTTACAAGCCCTTTCGAAATTAGGGAAGTAAAAAGCAGATCCGGTAGACGCCCATCTTGAAACATGGTTCAAGATGTACAAAATAAACACGGTATCGCGGGTTTTATCTAAGATATAATAAGGGGTTACTAAATGACAGTGTTATATATATTACTCGGAGCCGTGGCAGGCTTCATTGTCGCTCTGGCTGTGCTGTATGCACTAAAACAAAAGGCGAACAGAATAGTCGCCGATGCCAAAGTAGAGGCTGACCGTATAGTTGAAGAGAAAAGACAAGAAGCCGCTTTAGAGAAAAAAACCGCTATCATCGAAGCACAAGATGAGCTTTACAGAACTAAACGTGCACACGATGAAGAAATTAAAGAAAGAAAAAAAGAGATCAGAATACTCGAGAAGAAGTTCAATGAAAGACTCTCCGTTCTCGATAAACGCTTCGAAGGTCTTGATAAAAAAGAAAATAAGCTCAACGAAATGGAAGGGAAAAATAAAATTAGAGAGGCAGAACTCGAACTGAAAAAACAGCAAATTAACGAACTCGTTATCCAACAAGAAGAAAAACTGTGTAGTATAGCCCAGCTTACCAAAGACGAGGCACTTGAGATCTTGAAAGGTCAATTGGTTGATGACGCGAAAAAACATGCCGCTCTCGAAGCTAAACAAAGCTTAGAACAAATAAAAATGGATAGTAGTAAGTTAGCCGCTGATTATCTATCTACAGCTATCCAAAGAATGTCAGTAGATTACGTAACGGAAACTACAGTCTCTGTCGTTACTATCCCAAGTGAAGAGATGAAAGGGCGAATAATAGGTAGAGAAGGACGTAATATCAGAACGTTTGAGAAAGCGTCAGGGGTAGACTTGATTATTGACGATACCCCGGAAGCAGTCGTCCTCTCTTGTTTCGATCCGGTACGCAGAGAAGTCGGTAGACTTTCACTCGAAAGGCTCATTGTCGACGGCAGAATTCATCCTGGCCGAATTGAAGATGTTATTGAAAAGACTACAAAAGAGATGGAAAAACATCTTGTAGAGCTCGGTGAAAAAGCTTGTTTAGAGCTGAATATTAAGAATGTATCGCAAAATATAATTAAGCTCATAGGGAGACTGAATTACCGTACCAGTTACGGACAAAACGTCTTGCAGCATAGTAAAGAGGCAGCTTGGGTTTGTGGTATGCTTGCTGCTGAACTTGGCTTAGACCAAGAGCTGGCCAGAAGAATTGGATTTTTACACGATATAGGTAAAGCTGTTGACCACGAGTTTGACGGCTCGCACGCCTACTTGGGTGCCAGTATAGCCCGTAAAAACGGAGAAAGTCAAATCGTGGCTAATGCTATCGAAGCTCACCACGAAGAGGTGCCCGCCGAATCTGTTTACGCTCCATTGGCACAAGCTGCCGACGCAATATCTGGAGCAAGACCTGGGGCAAGACGAGAAGTACTTGAATCCTATATGAAACGGCTTGAAAAACTTGAAGAGATAGCAAACTCTTTAGAAGGGGTTAACAAATGTTATGCTATTCAAGCAGGGCGTGAACTTAGAATAATCGTTGATCCAAGTACTATTGATGATAGTAAGTCTGTGTTTATTGCAAGTGATGTTGCTAAACGCATAGAAAAAGAAATGCAGTACCCAGGGCAGATTAAAGTTACCGTGATCAGAGAAACAAGACATCAAGAAGTAGCTAAATAATGAACATTCTATTTATCGCAGATGTATTCGGTAATCCCGGAAGACAGATCGTAAAAAGAAGAGTGCCTCAACTCAGAGAAGAGCTCAAAATAGATGTCTGTATTGCTAATTGTGAAAACTCTGCTGCCGGGAAAGGGGTTACAGAAAAGACAGCTGATGATCTGTTTAATGCCGGAGTAGACGTACTTACAAGTGGTAATCACCTCTGGGATAAAAAAGAGGTCTACGATTACTTAGCTATCGAAAAACGGATCACAAAGCCCCTTAACTACCCGCCTAAAGCTCTGGGTAATCCATACTTTGTGAAAACACTTCCTTCGGGCAAAAAAATGGCGATAGTAACACTCATCGGCCAAGCTTTTATGAGTGCCGCAATGTCCCCTTTCTTAGTGCTCGATGAGATGTTACCAGAGCTTAAAAAAGAAGCGGATTTTGTATTCGTTGACTTTCATGCTGAGGCTACCGCCGAAAAAAGAGCATTTGGATACTATTTCGACGGTAGAGTGCAAGCCGTAGTTGGAACACATACCCATATTCAAACTGCAGACGAAGAGATTTTACCTAAAGGTACAGCCTATATAACTGATGCAGGTATGACAGGGCCACACGATTCCGTTATCGGGATCAAAAAGGAAATAATCTTTGAGAAAATGATAACCGGTATGCCCTGTAGATACGATGTTGCCGATGGTGGGAAACAGTTTAACGGGGTGTTTATAGAGGTTGATGAAAATACTGGCAAAGCAGTACAAATCAAAAGAATAAAGGAACTTATCACGTAACAAAAATTAACTAAAAAAGGCGGCAATATGGTAAAAGATTTGATAGCAAAACCGATCTCAGAAAAGATCTATAAGCAAATCGTGACCTGCATTGAAGAGAATCAAGCAGTACTTAAATTAAAGATGATGATCGTTGGAGAGGATCCAGCCTCAACATTTTATGTTAATAATATCAAAAATAACTGCCGAAAGTTAGGTATCGAAGTTGATACCGAAACCCTCCCTGTCGATGTGAGTCAAGATGAGCTACTGAATCATATCAATGAAGCTAACCAAGACCCGTCTGTGACCGGTATTATGGTCCAAAAACCTTTGCCTAAACATATCTGCTCAAACTCCGTTGCCGCAGCTATAGACCCTTATAAAGATGTCGATGGGTTTAACCCTAAAAATCTTGGCGAATTGATGATAGAAATTAAGTCGCTAAGACCAAGTACAGCACAAGCAGTACGCGAATTTATAAGATACTACGAAATAGAGTTAGCTGGAAAACATACAGTGCTCTGCGGAAGAAGTAATATTGTTGGAAAACCCCTTGCCAGTATGCTCATCGGAAAAAGAGAGCCGGGAAATGCTACATTGACCGTATGTCATAGTAAAACTGGAGATATTTCAAGATTTACCAAGCAAGCCGATATTCTCATCACCGCTTTAGGGCAGCCGAGATTTATAACTGCCGATATGATAAAGGAAGGGGTAATTATTATCGACGTCGGAACTAATGAAGTAGAAGAAAATGGAAAGAGGAAATACGTTGGTGATGTTGATTTTGAAGGGTGCTATGAAAAAGCGAAAGCTATAACACCAGTTCCCGGGGGTGTGGGAAGTGTGACAACTGCAACGCTCTTAAGAAATATAATGAAAGCGTATAAGATGCAAAACGGGTTGTTTGACGAGATATAAAAAATCAGATAGAGTTTTAGCTAAAAAGCGATAGTATTCTGTGAAAGCTCTTGTTTTATAGGGTGAAAGGAGCGTCTGTGATGCTCTGTAATACCATACCGTTCAAGGGCTTTCAGGTGCTCTTTCGTTGGGTACCCTTTGTTCTTCTTCCAGTTGAAATAAGGGAAGTCCTCGTGGAGCTCCGTCATTATACGGTCACGAGTCACCTTTGCCAAAATAGAAGCAGCTGCAATCGAAGCAGATAAAGCATCCCCTTTAACTATAGGCTCAGCTGGACAGTTGAGTTTTGATGGTAACTTGTTACCATCGACAAGAGCTATTCCGAACTCTGTTTTTAATTGATTCAACGCACTCCTCATCCCTTGTAAAGTCGCCCCCAAAATATTCAAAGAATCGATCTCTTCTACCCCTAAGATGACTATACTGTATTCTACCGCATTGTTTTTTATGAGCTCGAAAATAGCCTCTCGCTTTTTTTCAGTTAGTTGCTTAGAATCGTTTAAGAAAGTGATAGGGGTTTGGTGGTCCAAAATGCAGGCAGCGACTACCAACGGTCCTGCTATGGGACCACGTCCTGCCTCATCTACACCTGCAACTAAACCATATTTCTTTACGTAATTAGCGTCAAACTGGTAGAGAGGCTCCACTTATTTACCCTTTTAACAGCTTCTCTGTTAATTCTAAAGCGTTAACAAAGCTTACCTCAGACGCGATCCCTTTATCCGCTATATCGAATGCCGTACCGTGATCGACAGAAGTACGAATGAAAGGTAACCCCAAGGTTACGTTTACCCCAGTTTCGCCGGCGAGCATTTTGAACGGGATTAGCCCCTGGTCGTGATATGCGGCAATCACCTGTTTATACTTTTTAGCCCTATACTTAAAAAAAGAGTCGGCTGGGAAAGGACCTTCAATGGTAATATTTTCCATCCTTAGGATTTCTATCGCTTGCTCAAATATTCTCTCCTCATTGCCAAAAAGCCCATCTTCTCCACAGTGTGGGTTTAATCCCAATAGAGCAATCCGCCCTTTGGGATTCTTTCTATGAGCATATTTGGCGATTAGACGTAGCTTGTCGACGACGAGATCAAGAGTAAGCTGTTTGTTTACTTCGCAGAGTGGAGTATGTGTGGTTAACAGAGCGATATCGATCACAGGGGAGTGGAAGCTCATTATGTAGTTATCCACGTTAAATTCATGGGCAAAGAGCTCAGTATGACCAATGAATCGGGAGTCTATATGTTGTAAGTTTATCTTTGAAACAGGTCCTGTTAGAATAGCTGGGATTCTGAAAAGCTTGATGTCAGAGATAACACGTTGCAGTATCTGATAGGCAATCTCTCCGGATCTTATAGAAGGAATACCAGGTAAAACATCCTCATCTTCGATTTGAATATGGTAGATTAGTCCCCCTTCGGTTATTTCAGAGACCTCTTTAATGTGTCGTACTGGAACATTCAAGAACTCAGTTAGCAAAGTACCGTAAACGATATATGCTATGTGTTTATCTAACTGATAATTGTTTAACCCTTTAGATACTACTTCTGGGCCAATGCCAGCTTGATCTCCTGTCGTAATAGCTATTGCTTTCATAACTATACTTTCTTATCTGAAGAGCCAGGGGTGGTTATAGGTATTCCTTGCTGGCAGAGTGGGCAGTCTTCAGGCTTATAGGCTGTGACATTGATACTCAACAGAGCTTCAGTCTGAATTCCAAAATCAATTTTGCCGCCAGTGCGGTCTACGAGCAATCCTATTGCTAAAATTTCGACACCTTTACTTTGCAACAGCTCAATGACTTCAAACACAGAACCGCCAGTAGTTACAATATCTTCAATGATTATAGCCTTCATTCCAGGTTCTACACGGAAGCCGCTACGGATTGTCATCTCTCCATCTTTGCGCTGGGTAAAGATGAAATCGGTGTTGAGTTGTTTTGCTACTTCATAACCGAGAGCAATTCCGCCCATGGCAAGGCCTACTACAATGTCTGGTCTGAGATTGGAAAGTCTTTTAGCTAAGATAGTGCATAGAGCTTCTACTTTACGCGGGCTTTGGATAACTTTAATCTTTTCGATATATCGGTCACTATGTAATCCTGAAGTGAGCTTGAAGTGTCCGTTTAAAAGGGCACCACTCTCTTCGAGTATACCTGTAATATATTCTGCTTCAAAGTTTTGGTTTTCATCCACATTGTCTGCAATGCTTTGGAGCAACTCTTCAGCTTGAGCAAAGTCTTTCTCTCGGGTTATAAGTTTAATGCCACGCACTACGCTGCTTAATATTTCACCTGAATATTCGTCGGCTAAAAAGGCTTCAATACCGTTGTCTTGAAGAAAATCCTTAGCCATAGTAGCTTCTATAGAGTCACTATAAGTTTTAACGACTTTGAATTTGTCCATCACCGCACCCCTTTATTCTGTATTTTTTAAGATTTTTGATGCTTATATCTACGTCTAATTAGTAAAGCAAAAGCGATTTGTCAAACTATATTTGTGCAGGGGAATAGTTATACCTCTAAAGAGCTGTTAAATGTACTGTAAAGCTTTGACCTAAACGCTCCTATAAAGATCTAAATATTAGAGAGTTTCTTTAGATATTTATGAGTTTTTATTGACACACTGTGTCACATTAATTTTTAGCTTAAAGTATTGAAGTATCATTATGGAGTGGTGTAATGGAAAAAGTATATCGACTCAAAGAACACCCCATTCTAAAGGTAAAAGAACAAGAAGAAGTTCTTTTCTATTGGAATAAGAGCCCGATGAAAGCAAAAAAAGGGGAAGTAATTGCCTCAGCTTTAATCGCTAATGGAGTGAAGGTTTTTGGTCACCATCACGGAGATGGCTCGCCACAGGGTATGTTCTGCGCTAATGGCCAATGTGCCAAATGTACCGTAATAGCTAACGGTGTGCCTGTTAAATCCTGCATGGTTTTAGTTCAGGAGAATATGATTGTAGAGAGCGCAGAAGGTTTGCCTGAAGTACCTGTAGTAGAAGAAGGGGTAGTGGTCAATCCTGTCGAAGAGTATAAGACAGATGTATTGATAATAGGTGGAGGACCTGCCGGTCTTTCAGCTGCGATCCAGATTGCAGAGCAGAACTATAACGTAATTCTAATCGACGATAAAAATATGCTCGGCGGAAAGCTTGTTCTGCAAACACATAAGTTTTTTGGTTCCGTTGAGGACTCTTATGCTGGAACGCGTGGTATTGAAATTGGAGAGCTTTTAACTGAAAAAGTAATGGAGCATAAAAACTGTGATGTTTGGCTCAACTCAACTGCTGTATTTGTCTTTAAGGACAAAAAAGTTGGTATAGTTAAAGATAATGGTTACCGAATAGTCGAGCCTAAAGCTATTCTAAACGCTGCCGGAGCGAGAGAGAAGTTTCTACGCTTCCCAGGAAATAGCCTCCCCGGAATATACGGAGCAGGTGCATTCCAAACGCTTGTAAATAGAGACTTAATAAAACCCTCAGAGCGACTTTTTATAGTAGGCGGTGGCAATGTTGGTCTGATAGCGGGTTATCACGCTCTACAGGCCGGAATCGACGTAATTGGCCTGGTGGAAGCCTTGCCTCAGTGTGGCGGATATAAAGTGCATAGTGATAAGCTTAGACGACTCGGTGTACCTATCCACACTTCACACACCGTGGTATCGGCACAAGGTGATGAGTTTATAGAGTCGGTCACCATCTGCCAAGTAGACTCAAAGTTCCAGCGGATAAAAGGTACAGAGAAGACATTTGCTTGCGATACGCTTCTAATAGCGGTTGGGCTTGAGTCACTCAACGAGTTTACTCAGGAGGCTGAAGTAGCTGGGATACCGGTGTATGCAGCTGGTGACTCTGATGAAATTGCAGAAGCTTCTTCTGCAATGTTTAACGGTAAAATCACAGGGCTCAAGATTGCTAAAGACTTAGGTGCAGAGATAGATGATATTCCTCAAGAGTGGTATCAGAAAGCTGAAGTGCTTAAAAAACATCCGGGTGAAGTGCACCAACAAAAGTTTTCAGACGTTGAAGAGGGTGTGATGCCAGTGATCCACTGCTTACAAGAGATACCTTGTAATCCGTGCAGTACTGTATGCCCGCTACAATCGATTCAACTAAAAGATGATCCTTTGATGGGACTGCCTCAATTTGTGAACAAATGTATTGGCTGTAATAAGTGTCTCTTGATTTGCCCTGGTTTGGCTATTACGTTGGTTGATTACAGAAAAGATAAGGAGAATCCGACAGTTACTTTGCCCTATGAGATAGGAAATTATCCGGTCAAGAAGGGTGATAAAGTGAAATGTGTTAATATAGACGGAGACTTTTTAGCTGAGCTTGAAGTAATCGATGTAGTAGCTAACGCGAGTGTTAAAACAGAATTAGTAAAGGTATTGGCACCGAGAGAGATCGCAAAAAGAGTGGTTTCTTTTAGAGTTCAAGATGAGTCTATTACACAGCCGCTTGCCGAGCCGATAATTACTGAGTTTGCTTCAGACGATTCATTAGTCTGCTTATGTGAAAGAGTTACAGTTGGTGAAGTACGAGCTCTGATCCGCGAAGGGGTAACCGACATCAATCAGATCAAAGCTATTACACGATTAGGAATGGGCCCTTGTGGTAGCAAGACTTGTGATACTCTACTGAAGCAGGTCTTTAGAGAAGAGGGATTTGGTATTCAGGATGTGGTAGAAAACACAAAGCGTCCTGTATTCGTGGAGGTTCCACTTAAATATTTTGTTAACGCTGATGAGGGAGAGTAAAGAGAGATATGAAAAACTACGATGTAATCATAATTGGTGCAGGTTCTGTCGGCGTTCCCACTGCTCTCGCTCTTGCTGAAAGTAAGGTTAAAGCTTTGGTGATAGACTCGTTAGCCTCTTCAGGTCAGGGTAATAATAAAAAAGCGATTGGTGGATTAAGAGCTACCCACTCCGACATTGGTAAGATAAAGCTTGGGCTTCGAAGCATAGAAATTATATCCAATTGGAAAGAAAACTATGGTGATGAATTGCAGTGGATATCTAACGGCTACAGCTTTCCTGCGTATACAGATGAGGATGAGAAAAAACTTAAAGATATAATGAAGATTCAACACTCGTATGGGTTAAACATAAAATGGATTAGTCCTGAAGAATATGCTGAATTAGTGCCCGGAATAGCGATGACTGGCTTAAGAGGATCAACTTATTCACCAGAAGATGGTTCTGCTTCACCTCTTTTGACAATTACCGCACTCCACAGGCGTGCAGAAGAATTAGGTGCTGAATTTAGATTTAACGAAACGGTAACCTCAATTAAAGCCATTGGGGACAATGAGTTCAAAGTAATTACTGATAAAGGGGAGTATCAAGCTGAATATTTGATCAATGCAGCAGGTAATCACGCCAGTGAAATAGGGAAGATGCTAAATCTTGACCTTCCTGTAAGACCAGATAATCACGAAGCAGGTATTACCGAACCGGTAAAACGCTTTTTCGGCCCAATGGTGGTAGATATTAGGTCGACAGACGATTCAGAGAACTTCTACTTCTATCAGAATTACGAAGGGCAAGTCATATTCTGTTTGACTCCAAAACCACCTATTTGGGGTATTGATAACGATTCGACATCTGTCTTTCTTCCGCAGATTACCAAACGGATGCTAACACTCTATCCAAGGCTATCAAACTTGAAAGTGAGAAGGACTTGGCGTGGACAGTATCCAATGACTCAGGACGGTTCTCCAATATTAGGGTTGACTGAAAAGTATCAAAATTATATAAATGCTATAGGTTTCTGTGGTCAAGGATATATGCTTGGACCTGGTGTAGGTGAGCTACTGGCTCGTCTTGTCACTAAGAGTCTGAGCAAAGAAGACGAAGAAATACTTTCTGGTTTTTCACTCTACCGCGACTTTAGTTCAACAGAGGCCTTGAAATAGGAATGAAAAGATTAAGATATCATTTTGAAAGGAGAGATATTATGTTTAGAAAACTAACTCTTGCACTCTTGATTGCTACAGTATGCTTCTCTTTGTTTGCAGAAGCTCAGAAAGTAGCTGTCATAGATTTTGAAGCACAAGACAAAAATACAAGAACTATTGCCAACCAAATGATGAACACAAAGAGGGGCGATTTTGTTGCCATTATATCGAATAATGACAATTTAGAGCTCTTCGACTTAGAGCAAACGCAGAAAGCTTATGGTGAATTAGGTCTATCCAGCGTTAGAAATATGACGAGTAGCCAGGTAAACGAGCTTGGTACAAAGTTAGGTGTAGACGTTGTTATTTGGGGAACGGTGTCAGATTTAAGTGCTACAGAAATCAAGATTATGGCTAACCTTTTAAGTCTTAAAACTAAAAGTATTAGCCAATACTCATTCAATCTTCGCAAAAAGAGCTCAGATAGACAAGCAGGTCTTAAGGTAGAGCTTATAGATAAAATCGAAGAGATAGCGGGTGGCGAGATTGCCCGATTATTCAAAATAGGTGAACAGCACTTAGCAGCTCAGAATTACTTAGGTGCTGAAGATATGTTCAAAAAGGTTATTGAAATAGATAATCAAAACTTAGACGCCTACTTTAACTTAGGGTATATCCGTTTCATACAAAACGACTTTGAAACATCTGAAGAGTACTACCAGCAAGGGTTAAATATTGATCCAGACGATGAAAGAATACTGAACAATATCGCAGAAGCACAGCGTAGATCTGATAAAAATCTGGAAGCTATCGAAAACTTAGAACGACTTGCTGAGCTTAAACACGATGAACTTATTTGGTTCCGTATAGGTAATATCTACAATGAGATTGAGTATTTGGAAGAGGCCGTCGATGCTTATAAAAAAGCAATAGAGTTTAACTCGGAGTTTGATCGCGCTTACTATCAATTAGGAGTTATTTTATTCGATAACGGTTTGGAAGAAGAGTCGCTTTTTTACTTGGAAAAAGCTTCTGAAATGTTTCCTGAGGATGAAGTTATAAATAGAAAGTTAACTTCAGCTTACCTTAAAACAGGAAACCTTGACAATGCGATTGAGAAATACAAAGCTCAGATTGAGAAAAGCCCGGACAACACTAATGCTTACTATAGTCTGGCAGGTGCGTATCGAACACAAGATAAAAACAGGGATGCCTTAGAAACGCTGCTCAAACTGGTAAATATCGATTCTGATAACCCAACAGTCCATATCAGGCTTGCTGATATCTACATCGCATTAGATAGGCTTAACGATGCTGAGAAAAGCGCTCAAAAAGCTAACTCACTCGACTCAAATTTACCGGAGCCATATATGCTCAACGCTCAGATAGCTCAGATCAGAGGGTATGCTAAGTACGAACAATTTATTGATCTCGAAGAAAAAGCGAAAGAAGCTTACGGAAGTGAAGCTAATAGACTGATTGCCGAAAGAGACCAAACCAAAAATGAGGCTAACAAGCTCTTTCTTTCAGCAGATAAAAATCTCGATACAGCTATCTCAAAAACAAACGACCAGGGGCTAATCAGAGACTTAAGAGGCCGTAAGCAAATGCTGATGCAACTGATAGACCAAACGAAGAAATCTTTCTTTGATTAACATTAAGAGCTAAGCTCTTCAAATAAATCAAATGGTCTTTAGCGCTTAGAGATACGATTGGTGAAAAACGTTGCAATTATAACCGCTGGGGGGGTAGGAACCCGCTTTTCGGCGAACAAAAAGAAACAGTTTGTCGAAGTTAACGGGAGGGCTCTGATCTGCTGGACGGTTGATAAGTTTGTTGCCCATCCACTCGTTTCTAATATAATTGTAACTACTCCTGAGGATAGTATAGAGCAAACAAGGGAGCTGCTTTTAGAGCAGTCTCGTACGAAAAGCATTTCGATTGTTACTGGAGGGCCGACTCGCCAAGACTCAGTCCTTAACGGGATTCACGCTTTAGATGACGATACAGACCTCGTCCTTATCCACGACGGGGTCAGACCTATTATCAGTTTAGAAGAAATCTCTCTTCTTATTGAATTAGGGAGAAAGTATAAAGGGGTTATACCAGCACATAAGATAAAGAATACTGTCAAAGAGGTCGTTAACGGTAAAGTAGTAAGAACTGTGGATAGAGAGAGACTATACGAGGTTTATACACCTCAAGTATTTGATTATAAAACTATTAAAGAGTGTCACTTAAAAGCTAAAGAGGATGAGGTTTACTTCACAGACGATGCCGCCCTTTTTGAGAATTACGGCTACGATGTCTTTGTAGCAGAAACTTCTCCTTATAACATAAAATTGACGGAACAAGTAGACTTAGATTTGATAAGCCTACTTATTAACAGCAACCAGTAACCCACTAAGAGGAAGGAGTTTATGAAGTTTTTATTCCGAATTGTAGCAAGATTGATTAAGAGAGTTGACCAGATTAGAATACCGATCCCAATTTTCGGATTGGGTTGTGGTGTACTCGGTCTTAGCGTTGCAAGAGTTACCCCAAAAATGGGTAAATATGCAGCACGTTTATTGAAAAATTTAGAGTATAGAGGGTATGACTCCACAGGTGCTTTGTTCCAAGATGACAAGCAAAACACAGTACTATTAAAAGATGTAGGTGCTCCAAGTACCCTTATAGAGACTTTAGGGATTAACAAGCAAGCAGGAAAACTGTTTTGCGGACAAGTTCGTTGGGCCTCATACGGTGTAGTAACCAAGGTTAACGCTCAACCACACGAAGTTAGATGTAAAACTTATCTTTATGGAGCGCACAATGGTAATATAACAAACACAAGAAAGCTTGAGTCATTTTTAAAGAATCAGGGGCATAAACTTGTGTCTGACACTGATGGCGAAATGCTAATTCATATGGTAGAGCATTATTTTGACATAGAATTACATAAATATTCAAGTGACCAAAGGGGTGATTTAGAAGTTCGCCGCACATCTATGAGAAAAGCAATTATTACTGCTACCAAGGATGTTGTTGGCTCTTATGCAGCAGTTATAGTAGATCCAGTCACAGAATACACCTATGGCATTAAAGCGGGCAGCAGCCTCTATTTCGGAGTAGGTGTTTTAGAGGAAGACAACCCCTTTTCTTTGGTATCATCTGATTTAACCGCAGTTTTACGATTCACTAAAAATGTAGTTGATTTGAAAGAGGGCTCGTTCATCGAGTTTAACTCAGACTCATATAAAGTATTTGCTTACAAAGACTTAGTTTTCAAAAAATTGAACAGGCCAGATCTGCATTATGCAAAGGGTGAACAGATTGATGTGAGACCTGTACGTTCCAGACTAAGAGTTGAGGACACCGAACTTTTACCTCAATTTAAGTATTTTATGGAGCAAGAAATCCACAATGAAGTGGAGACAGTTGGTAGGCTTGTTAAGATAATCAACGGTGGCTCCAACACCGGCAAGCGTATGATTGATTTCCTCAAAGAGAGGGGCTATTATGATGATTTTTCAGAGTTAGCCGAAAAGGTTACAACTGAAGAGGATTATGAGAAGCAACAGGCTCTTTTCAATGAGTTTATCGAGCGTGAACGTACTGAAGAATTCAAGAAAGACGTAGAGCTTCACTACCCTTCAATTTATGGAGAGCTGGTTAAAAAGGGATTTGAAAACAAGTATTTCTTCTCAAGTGAGAAAAACTTGTTTATTGACCTGATTGATAAGGGTTTTGACAAGAAGAGAAGTTTAGTTGGCAAGGCACTCGATTCAATAGCCGAGCTGGACGACTACAAACAGTTTGAAGAGAAAATAATCGGTTTTGCCAACCTTATAGGTGAAACTTTAGCCAACAGCCGTAACGTGTATGCTCTTGCCTGTGGAACCTCTTTTAACGCTTCAAAAATTGCAGCAATGTTCTTCAACGAAATAGCTGGAGTAGAGATAATACCTGTACTTCCGGGTGAGTTTAGAGGGCAATACAGTAGATGCTTGCAGAATAAAGACGTCGTGATTGGCGTCTCTCAGAGTGGAGAAACAAAAGACTTAATCGATATTTTTAACGATATTGAAGAGATGAATATCGATATCAAGACTATAGTTTTAGTTAATAACGTCAACTCAACTCTCGGCCAAGAAAAAAGCGATATTTCGATTCCAATATATTGCGGACAAGAGATTGCCGTCCCTGCAACAAAGAGCTATATGAATCAGATAGTGTTGTTCTATTACTTAGCCGTCAGAACCGCAGAGATGAAGAAAAAGCTGATTGCCGAAGGGAAGTTAGTTGATGGACGAACAGACTTGTCAGAAAAACAATTTGCTAAGTACCACAAGAATATATCAGACATACCTATGCTGATAAAAGAGACGATTGAGACAACTAAAGATCAGGTCGATTACGTCGCCAGCAAGATATATATGGAGCCTTCAATGCATATCTTAGCTACCAAGATTGTAGGTGTTGCCAAAGAGGGTGCTCTCAAGATCAGAGAGACGGTTCTCAACCACACCGAGGGTCAAGAAGCTTCCGAGTTTAAGCACGGGCCAAACACCATTTTAGGTAAGAATACAGTGCTCGGTCTGAAGAACATCAAAGCGATGCTGAAGTATATCAACAAAGCAACAGATGAGGTGGAAAGACTTGGCTTAGAGCGCGATCTCTCTTACGAAGATAGGCGAGAAGTAGCTCACGCATTGATGAGTTATGTCTTTGATAAGACCTTCCCATTCCATTTAACAAAGGAAGGGACTCAACTGTTCAAAGACGTCACAAAAGAGTTCAACGTAATGGATTCTTTATACAGAAATTACCCATTGGTGTATATTACGGGACCGGACAAGAGGGACGTTAACCTGACCGTATCCCAAATCAATACACACAAAATAAGGGGTGCGGACACTTTCGTTATAGCTGAAGAGAACGACAGCTTGATGCAGCACGCAGAGACTAACCCTTATGCAGACGCCTCTTATTATGGACACGGTTATATTATGTTGCCTAAGACTGGTGATACGATGCTGACAACTTTCTCAGCTTCAGTAGTTCTGCAGCTTTTAGCACTCAATATGAGTATTCGCAAAATGAGATATCTTGATCGTGTGGGTATGGTAGATCACGGTGTTCATCCGGACGTACCAAAGAACGCATCAAAATCGGTAACAGTAGATTAATGAGAATTGGGTTTGGCTACGACGTACATAGATTAGTACCTAATCGGAAGCTAATCTTAGGGGGGGTAGTAATCCCTTTCGAACTTGGGCTTGCAGGACATTCGGATGCGGATGTCCTCACCCATTCTATTATTGACGCTCTTTTGGGAGCACTTGCTTTAGGGGATATTGGAAAGCTATTTCCTGACAGTGATCCGAAGTATAAAGATGTAGACAGCAGGCTACTTTTAAGAGAGGTGAATGAGCTTATTGTAGAGAAGGGGTACCGAGTGGGGAACATAGACAGCACAATATGTCTACAAAGGCCTAAGATAGCCCCTTATATTGATGATATGCGAGCCAATCTTGCCTCTGACTTAAAGATTGACTTATCTGCTATTTCAGTTAAAGCTACTACTGAAGAAGGGCTTGGCATCAGCGGCTCAGAATCAGGGGTAGTATGTTACGCGACAGTATTATTAAAGGAATTTTAGCGACTAAATAAAGAATATATATGGATAAAAAGGTATTATTGATGATTCTCGACGGTTGGGGGCTAAGCTCAAACGTCACAGGGAACGCAGTGAAAGCTGCAAACACACCAAACTTAGACAAGCTGTTGGCAACTTATCCAAACAGTACACTGATTGCATCAGGTGAAGATGTAGGTCTTCCTGCAGGTGTAATGGGCAACTCGGAGGTAGGTCATATCAATATAGGTGCGGGTAGGGTCGTTTACCAGCTCAATACTTTCATTGATAAAATGATCAGAGAGGGTGAGTTTTATGACAATGAAGCTCTTAACAATGGAGTCACTCACGCGGCAGAGAACAACAGCAACCTTCATTTATTTATACTACTTTCGGACGGCAATGTCCACAGCAACCTAATCCACTTAGAGGGAATGTTAGAGCTTTGTCGCAGACGTAGCTTTGACAGAGTGTTTTTACACGCTTTTATGGATGGGCGGGATACACTTCCGCAGTCGGGAATAGACTTTATGCGCTATTATTTAGCGAAGGTGGAGGAGTATGAGCTCGGTAAAGTAGCAACAGTTTCCGGGCGCTACTATTCTATGGATCGCGACAACCGATGGGATAGAGTTCAAAAAGCTTATGAAGCAATTGTTAATGGTGAAGGAGAGCCTATTACAGATCCTATAGAGGGTATAGAAAGAAGTTATTCGGAAGGAATAACTGATGAATTTATCATCCCAAAAGTCGTGTTTGAAAATGGTCGACCTATCGCTAAAGTTAAAGACAACGATGCGATTGTTTTTCTTAATTACCGAGCCGACAGAACGAGGCAGTTAACCAGAGCGTTTATATCTCCAGATTTCAACCTCTTTGCAACAAAGCCGCTTAATTATCTAAAGTTTGTTTCAATGAGCGAGTATGACAGCTCTTTTGAGCCATATTTAGAGGTAGCTTTTAGGGCTGAAGAGCAAAAACAGATCCTCGGAGAAGTAGTAGCTGATAGTGGACTTAAGCAACTTAGAATAGCTGAGACTGAAAAGTACGCTCACGTAACATTCTTTTTCAACTCAGGTCGAGAGGAGCCTTTTATGAAAGAGGAGCGGATATTAGTCCCTTCACCGAAAGTTGCCTCTTACGACTTACAACCTGAGATGAGTGCGGTTGAAATAAAAAAGAATCTGATAGAGGCTATAATCAAGGGGGAGCATTCTTTAATAGTGACCAACTTTGCCAATTGCGATATGGTGGGTCATACTGGTGATTTCGAAGCGACGGTTAAGGCAGTAGAGACGGTAGATCGATGTATTGGCGAGATTTATCCGATAGCAAAGCAGGGTGGTTACGATGTAATAATCACGGCAGATCATGGCAACGCAGAAAAAATGGTTGACGAAGATAGCAATATATTTACAGCTCATACTACGAACCCAGTTCCGGTAATAATTATTCGCCAAAACAAGGTGGATTACGGAGTTAAAAGCGGTAAACTCGCTGATTTAGCGCCAACAATTTTGGATTTATTAGGGATTCCGATCCCGTCAGAGATGACTGGAGGAACTCTACTTAACGAGGAATAAGTTATGCCTATTATTGAAAAGCCAGATTATTCACAGAAAAGAGCGATACCAAACACGATTAAGCTCGTGCTGCTTATAGCAGTAATTTTTGGAATTTATATGCGTTCTTGCTACAACAAGAAACGGGATATTTATTACGTAGTCTCCGATATCGAATTAGCAGAGCAAACTCTGTCGAGCGTCGATGTACTTTTTGTAGTTCAAAACACCACTAAATTTGCACGTGAAGAGACTTTCTTGATCAAGATATACACAGATCGAGGTGACGAGATTGCCAGCAAAATAGTAGCCTTAAATATTGACCCCTCTTCTAAGAAAAAATATAGAAAGATTATTGACAGCTGGGAGCGGGGCTTGTATGAGGGGGAGCAGTTGAGTCACGCCACAGTTGAGATTTTTAAGGCAAAAGTATTTTAGTTGATTATATTATAGCTATAATCTTGATTGAAGACTGACTCTAACCAAAAGATTATACTGGAGGTAGGAAAATGAAACACATACAGATCTTCATCATAATGGCTATATTGCTGACGGGGCAGCTCCTATTCGGACAGGCTTGGGAGGGCTACACTGTATCTAACTCAGGTCTGGCAAGTAATATAATCAATGATGTAGTAGTCGACGAGTCTAACAGAGCTTGGATAGCAACAGATAAAGGTTTAGCCAAGTTTGACGGTAATAATTGGAATTCATATACAACGACTAACTCCGGTTTGCCGAGTGATAAGGTTCATTGCGTGAGCATCTCAAAGACTGGGCATATTTTAATGGGCACGAATAGTGGTCTTGCTATTTATGATGGATATGGACAGGGGCAGGACAATGAAGGCAAATGGCGGGGTTGGACTATATATAATATGAACAACTCTCCGCTTCCCAGGAACGTAGTAAGTTCGATAGTAGTAGATCATTTCGGTGTCAATTGGATCGGCACTTTAGGGGGTGGGGGATTAGTTAGATTTAACGGTACTGAGTGGAAAGTATTCACAACCAACAACTCAGACCTTCCCAACAACTACATACAATCTTTAGCGATCACGGCAAACAACAGGTTATGGATTGGCACAAATTACGGCTTAAGTGAGTATGATGGCATAAATTGGCGCAACTTTAACACTTCTAATTCAGACATTCCGAGCAACTCAATTAAAGCGGTAGCCGTGGATGAAAACAACACAGTTTATGTAGGCACTACCAACTCAGGGTTAGCCATCTATTCTTTAGACTCAGTTTGGATGGTTTACAATAAGTACAACTCTCCGCTTCCTGAAGATAACATTAGCAGTATATCGGTAGTGAATAAAAATCTCTATTGGATTGGGACGGAGAGCAATGGTCTTATAATGTCTAACAATGGTAATTGGCGCTACTATAGTTCAATCGATTCGGATCTCATTAGTAATAAGATTAAGAATATCAGTATAGATAGCAAGCAATGGAAGTGGATTGCCACTGAAAACGGTCTCTCTTTATACAAGGAAGTATCGGTAACGGGGGTCAAAATACTTCCAGAATTCCTTATCATTCCCAATGAGAGTACTCATCAATTAACAGCCTTAATAACCCCATATAATGCAACTAATATGAAGGTGAGTTGGGGTGTCACTGATGCTAACATCTTGTCGGTTACGGAGACGGGTTTTATTTTGGCTACTAAGCCGGGAAGAGCGGTGGTGAGTGTTATCACAGAGGATAGCGGATATAGAGCCGTGTGTGAAGTAGAGGTGACAGGTAAAGTTAACCAGCCTCTTTTTAACCCTGAAGAGGGGGAGTATAAAGACCGCGTAACCGTTATCATTACAACGGAAACTGAGGAAGCGGAAATTTATTATACCACTGACGGGAAAGAGCCAACTAAAGAGTCGCTCCTCTATTCAGAGCCTATAGAGATTGCAGAATCTACTACACTGAAGGCTATAGCTTTTCGTGAACATTGGGAGGAGAGTGAGGTTACTACAGCTGAATATTATATAGTCACCTCCGTGTCAGACGATACACTTGATTCCCCTGAAGTACGTATTACAGCTCAAGTCTACCCGAACCCTTTAACAAAAAGTAGTGTCAGAAGTGGCGAAGTCATCTCTTTTGACATTTTTGTGCCGAAAGTAGGGGAATTATCTTTAGATATTTATGACATCAAAGGGAGAAAAATAAAGACTTTTGATGTGAAAGGGGTAGCCTCTGGTAATCACATTATTCAGCTTGATGCTTCTGAAAGGTATCTGTCTAATGGCATCTATCTTTATAAAGTACACGTCGGTAACGAAGTGGGAAGCGGAAGGTTCACAATTATACGCTAAGTTGCTTAGCGGTAAATAACTCTATGCTGACGGGTTGATAAAGGGGGTAGTGTTTACCTATAGGTGGGCTTTGTGGAGCTCCAAGATTTGGGACTCTAAATTCTCTATCACCCCGTCGGTATTAGTAAGGTCTGCAACCTCTTCATATAGCGGCAATCTTCTTCTCCAAAGCTCGTACAGTTCAGTAGTAGATAGCTGGTCAACTTTTGGTCTTATGCTTTGAGTTTGTTGGGGTAAGGACAAGCGTCTTTGAATTGTATGCCATTCGGTGTTGAGCCAAACGGTTATATGAGCTCTATTTTTTAACAGTACTCGATTTTCAGCTCTTTCTATTATCCCGCCACCTGTGGCTATGACGCCATATTCATTGAGCTGGGTGAGGAGTTCAGTTTCATAATCTCGGAACGTTTTCTCACCTGATATTTTAAAAATGTCGGTGATAGATCTCTTTGTTTTTTGTTCTATAAGTGTGTCAAAATCAAAAAAGGGGAGGGAGAGTCTCTCGGCTAATAGTTTACCGAGGTAGCTTTTCCCAGCCCCCATAAATCCGATCAGATATATTTTCATCTCACGATTAAATAATCTGAAGTTTTATTCTTCAATCTCCTCAGTCTCTTCTTCTTCTTCTTCGACTACGTCTGTCTCTTCAGATTCTGTTTCTGGAACGGTTTCAGTTTGTTGCTCTTCGATTTCTTCTGTTTCAGTCTCTGAAGTCTCTTCAGTTTGAGGAGTTGTTTCAACTGTATCAGTAGTTTCTGGTTGTGTCTCAGTTTGTGTGATTTCTTCTTCCAACTCTTCCTCTATTTCTTCAACAGGTTCTTCTTGTCGAGGCTCGTGAGTTTTAGTGAATTTTTGCAGCTCTTCACGTTCTCTGGAGAAGAAGTAAGCTTTTATACTTAGGATGAGTCGTCTGTTTTCCATATCGAGTTCAATAACTTTCATAGGTACTTCATCCCCTACGGAGAAGGCCAGCTCAGGTTTTTCTAAGCGTGGGATAGCGAGGTGTGAGATTGGTATAAACCCTTCGATTGGTGTTCCTTCGACGTCAAGTTCAACGAGTACACCTTTCGATATTAGTTTAGAGATGACACCGATGATCTCTGTATTGATGGGTAGTTTATGATCTAATCCTTCCCAAGGATCTCCTGATATTTGCTTAACACCTAACGCAATACGGTGCAGGTGTTTATCGATAGAGAGGATCATCACTTCAACCTCTTGTCCTTTTTTGAAGACCTCTTTAGGGTGGTAGATACGTTTTGTCCAAGAGATATCTGAAATGTGGATTAGTCCATCAATATCGTTTTCTATTTCAACGAATGCACCGAACGGAGTCATATTTTTGATCTTACCTTTGATGATAGTACCGACGGGGTATTTTTCATCTAAAAGCAGCCAAGGGTTAGCCTCCATCTGTTTCATTCCGAGTGATATTTTACGCTCTTCTTTAGATACGGAGAGAACGATAGCGCTAATCTTGTCATCAACCTTCAAGATCTGTTTTGGGTGTGTAATTTTTCTTGTCCAAGACATCTCAGAGACGTGTACAAGCCCTTCAACGCCAGGCTCTATTTCGACGAATGCACCGTAATTGGTGATGTTGACCACCTTCCCTTCGATTTGTGAGCCCTCTTCATATTTACGTTCAATATTTTCCCAAGGGTGAGGAACGAGCTGTTTAAGGCCGAGTGAAATCTTTGATTCTTCAGGTTCGTAGTTAATAACCTTTACTTTTACCTTATCTCCGATATTAAGCATCTCTGACGGGTGACTGATGTGTCCCCAGGACATATCGGTAATATGCAGTAAACCGTCCATGCCACCTAAGTCAATGAAGGCACCATATTCTGTAATGTTTTTTACTTCACCTTCAAGTTCTGCATCGATTTCAATTTTTTCGAGTAGGCTTGCAATTTTCTCTTGTTGTTCTTCTTCCAGCACTTTTTTTCTGGAGACGATAATATTTTTCTTTTCTTCGTCGATATTAATAATCTTGAAGTCCAGCTCTTTTCCGATGAACTGATCAAGATTTGGAATAGGTTTAATTGAGATATGTGAGCCGGGCAAGAATGCGTTCAATTCTCCTTTAATTTCGACAATCATTCCACCTTTTACGCGCTGTTTGATTACGCCGAGCACGGTTTCGTTATTCTTAAAGATCTCTTGTAATTCAGCTTGTGCCAATCGGAAGTCAGCGATTCTTTTTGAGAGTGATACTTTCCCTTCGCTATTTTCTACTTTATTAATGAAAACTTTAATAGTAGCGTTAAGTTGGATCGTTTCAGGGTTAGGGAACTCGGAGATAGGGATAGAGCCTTCTGATTTATATCCGATATCAATCATTACTTCTTTTTCATTGAAATCCACGATAATGCCTTCGATTATCTCGCCAGACTGATAGTCACGTAGAGTCTCTTCGTATTGTTCGATTTGTTTTTGGAACTCTTCGGCAGCCTGAATTTCTTCTGGTGTCATAGTAGGCTCTTTAATGCTTGAAGACTCTTTTTTAACCTCTTTTTTAGGCGGTTCTGTAGGTTCGTTAACCTCTTGGGTCACCTCTTTTTCTTCACTTACCGGCTCTTCGATATGTGCATTCTCATTCTGTTCGAGCTCAGGTTTTTGAGTATCTGTTTGCTCGTTGTTTAAGGTGCGGTTATCATCATTGTTTTCAGTTTGATTATTGAAATGCATTCATTCCTCCTTGTATCCAGGGATATCTTTAATTTTCGATATTAACTTCTCTTCATCCCTAAAACATTTCATTATCTTGTTATAGACCTCGACAATTATCCAATCTGGAGTAGAGGCTCCAGCTGTCAAGCCTATGTTTGATTTTTCTTCTAAAATTTTACAGTCCAACTCCTCAGCCTCCTCAATATGAAGCGTTTCTACTATGTTATTACAGATATTGAAAAGCATCTGCGTGTTCGAACTGTTCTTGCCCCCTATGACGATCATTAGGTCACTCTCTTTAGCCAAATTATACGACGAGGATTGTCTTACCGAAGTAGCGGCGCATATAGTATTGAATACTCGCAGCTCTTTAACCGACGGTATAAGTTTGCCAATGAGCTTCTGAAACCCTTCAATACTCTTAGTCGTCTGGCTTATAACCGCTAATTTAGAAAATCGCTTATCAGGCAATCTATCTTCATCAGAGAGGATATAAGACTCTCCGGCAATATATGATTTAAGAGCAATCACTTCAGGGTGGTCCTTATTCCCATAGATGATAACAGGGTACCCCTCTTTACTCAGCTGTTTTGCATGTTGCATACAGTTATCCACATAGGGACAAGTAGCGTCAATGACAGAGGGCGATGTCTCTTCTAACCGCTTTCTAAGTTCTTTTGTGATACCGTGTGAGCGAATGATTACAGGTTTATCTGTTGGCAGATCATCCTCTTCGACGGGTGAGATACCTTTTCTTCTAAGGTGTTCTACCATCTGTGGATTATGTATAATAGGTCCTAAAGTTACAATCTCAGGGTGGTCTGACGAAGCTTCTTCTGCTAAATTTATCGCTCTTTTAACGCCGAAGCAGAAACCGGCATTTTTAGCTAATCTTACTGTTTTTTTCATAAGGCAATTGATTTATCTTGTTTAGTATTTCTTTAGAGATCAAACGGTACGTATCTTTTTCTTTAGGTAGCTCCATATAGTGGGTGGTATCTATTCTTTCACCGATATATATTTTGACCTTTCTCTTTTTGATCGGACCTATTTTAAAAAGGTAACTGTATTTTATGTATACGGGTTGTACAGGCATTCCAGTCTCACGAACCACTATCCCTATACCAGGCTTAGCGGTAAACGACTTACGTCCCCCTTCGGGGAAGATTAGGATGGATCTGTTGTCTGCCAAAACTGCCGTTACCTGATCAATAGTAGCTCTATCAATAGAACCTCTTCGGACTGGAATACTATTGAAATAGCGAATCATATTACCAAACAGCGGTACTTCAAAAAGCTCAGTCTTGGCCAAAAAACTTATCTCTGTGGGTAGTACTGAGCCAATGAATGGCGGATCGAAATAGGATAGATGGTTTGCAGCGATGATACAAGGTGTCCAGTCTGCCAACCTCTCCTTGTTTTCAACCTTATAGCGGAATCCATATTTCATTAAGCAACGTATAGTGGAAGTTGCAATTCGATATGATAATCTCATCTCTTATCCTCAATTATTCTATACAGGTAGTTCACTTGTTCTTCAACCGACATATCGTTCGTATCCACTTCATAAGCATCTACAGCTTTTTGGAGTGGAGCTATAGAGCGACTACTATCGTTTTTATCACGCCAAATCAAATCCTCTTCAATCTCTTCGAGTGAAACATTCGGATCGTTAAGCTCTTTCCAGCGGCGCTCCGCTCTGATACGGGTTGACCCGGTAAGGAAAAACTTGAAGTCAGCATTAGGGAAGATAACCGTACCTATGTCTCTACCGTCCATAATAATTCTACCATTCTTTCCAAACTCACGTTGTAGCTCTAACAGTTTTGAACGGACGGCAGGGTATGTAGCGATTATCGAAGAGAGTTTCGTTACTTCTGGGAGGCGAATTTTGTCGGAAACATTAACGCCGTTAAGAAAAATATTCTGAACTTCTTTGATAAGTCTGAATTCAATATTAATAGAGTTCAGAAGTTCGTTCAAGTTCTCTTCATTTTGGTAGTCGATATTCTCTTCCAAAATAGCCAGAGCCACTGCCCGAAACATAGCCCCTGTATCTATGTAAGTATAGTTTAACAGTTTTGCCAACCCTTTCGCGGTTGTGCTTTTGCCGGACGCAGCCGGGCCGTCAATTGCGATGATATAATTACCCATAACCTCTACACTAATAAATATTTTCCTAAGATTCAAGCTCCTCACTTTTAAGTCAATATATTTCAACTAAATATACGCTGAAATTACGCAGGATACCTAAAAAGATTAGCTATACAGATATCTTGCGAGCAAAAAGAAGTTGACAAAAAAAGTTGAGATGTCAGTTAAAGGCCAATTGATGTAGGAGGTTCTATCAGAACATTATTTAAGAGTGTACCGTAGTGATAGAGACAGTTTTTATCTGTATAAACAGTTTTAAGCCAGTCAACTATGGAGTTAGAATTAACCACGATAAAGAAAAGTAAGTAAGGAGTAGTTTATGAAACAGAATGCATTGAAGTTTTTTGTGATCATGCTTTTGCTCGGAATGGTAGTATTCCTCTCAGCGAATAGTGTTTTCACAGCTAAGTCATTTGACAGTCACAAAGTAAGAGATGGTGAAAGAGGAATCCCATATCCACCAGAATTCTTACAAGCAGAGAGGGTTAACAATGAGTACGCTCATTTAACATGGGGAGAACCTGTTGAATGGGTAGAAACTTTGTTAAGACAACACGATAATAACCCTGTTGATAGTTATTACCAGCTTAATTTTGCTGGTTACGGTTCAGTATTTGATATCTCTAACATTAGAGGTACCTACCTCGAAAGAGTTGAGTTTAGACACTCCTCTTGGGGCTTAAACGGAGTTTGGCCATACAAAATTCACGTAATTGATTGGGAAACAGGTGTTTTTTTAAAGGAGTATGGACCTTTTAACACAACCGTGAACGACAACTGGGAGAGAAATATTTCCTTAGAGTCACTTCCAACAGATACCGATTTCATAGGTATATTTATGCAGCCTCTTGGAAATGAGGCAGATGATGCATATCCCTGTTTAGATATGGATGCGGCATTAAACGGTTTCTCAGCTATCGTAAACCTCGGCGATCTGTCAGATGGTGTTGTGGCAGGAGGTGACTTCCTAATAGACCTTTATGTTTTAGCCCCGCCACAAAGTGGCGAAGCGCTTGCTAAAAAAGTAGAGTTTGATATATCGAAAATTGGCTTTACAGAGAACGCAAACTTCGAGTTGAGAAGTGGAAAAGCTACTGTTGCAAGTAATAGTAATGTTGCAGTTCAGACTACTGAAGTAAGAAGTTCACGTGCACTCATCTCATACAACTTATACAGATATGCTGAAGAGGATAAAGATAATCCCGAGTTATGGACAGATCTACAAAAAGTAGAAGACTTAGAAGTACTTGAATATGAAGACAACGATTGGGATGAATTAGTAGACGGTTTCTATGGCTTTGCTATTACAGCTAACTACGATACAGATGGAACTTCAAATCCAACACACTCAAATATCCTCTTCAAAGGTGAACTCTCATTAGTTACCATCGAAGTAACTACCAACTCAGGTGATGAGCCAACTGGCACAGTAGTCACACTGAAGGGAGCTGCCAATTACTCCAAAACAACTTCATCAACTGGAATGGCCATCATTCCTGATGTAATGCCAGGAATCTATGAGATCTCTGCATCACTCGACGGCTTTGAGTATTATAAAGAAGAAAATGTAGAAATTGATGGTGCGGTATTCGAGAAAAGTATCGAACTCGTAGAGCTCTTACTCCCAGTAGACGATCTTAAATTTGAAGTAGTCGACCAAAACAACGTAGTCCTCTCTTGGCAGGAACCAGGATCAATTAAAGGTGTACCACAATGGTTCCATTGGAGTGGAGAATATACTGGTAACGGTGTTGGAACAGGTGGTGCTGCTAAGTTTAAAATTGCTTCACGCTTTACAAGTGAACAGCTTAGAGATCTCGACGTGATTGGTCTTGAAGTTAAAAAAATGGTTTTTGCTCCTAATGTACCGAACGCTACTTATATACTCAAAATTTGGGAAGGTGGCGGAGACAACCCTCTTGATCCAGGAACTGAAGTTTTATCCCAAAAAGTTGTGAATTTTGAGGCCGGTGCCCTGAATGAAGTTGAGCTTGATCATCCCGTTACAATCAAAGATGGTATTGAGTTGTGGCTTGGTGTTGATATCGATACCCAAACAGGACACCCAGCAGGTTGTGATGATGGACCTGCTTACAACAAGTTTGGTAACCTTATGTTCTTTGACAATAAGTGGCAAACTCTTATAGAAATTGCAGGCACCTTGAACTATAACTGGATGCTACGTGGTTATGCAGGTCACCCCGAAAGAGGTATGATTGCTTTAGGCGACGAACGTGCAGTTCTGAATTATACAGTTAAACGTAACGGCGTAGTAATCGCTGACGAGGTTACTGAGACGACTTATACCGACGTAGAAGTTCCTAACGGCGCTTACATTTATACAGTAATTGCGAACTATACAGCTGGCGAATCTACTCCAGTACATACCTCAAGAATTACCATTAACGCAACTAACGTTGAAACTATCACCATCCCTGGTGTGACAAGACTGAATGGTAACTATCCAAACCCATTCAACCCAGAAACCTCAATCAGCTTCGAACTTAAATCAGAAGAGAGCGTCCTGATCGAGATTTACAATATGAGAGGCCAAAAAGTTAGAACACTTGTTAACAACAGACTCTCAGCAGGTTCACACTCACTTGAATGGAACGGAAAGGATGATAACAGCCAAGAAGTTGGCAGTGGAATCTATTTCTACAAAATGGTAGCAGGTGACTACTCATCGACCAAGAAGATGATTATGATGAAGTAATTCAAGCTACTTGAATGATAATGGAGGGGTACTTTTCGGTACCCCTTTTTTTGTTTTTATCTCTTTAAAGGGTCGAACTGAAAAAGAAAAATTGACAGCTAACACGATCTATCTTGTTTTAGCTATGAGTAATTTCTTTTAATGAGGTGAGGTGTAGAATGAATTTAATATCGATGGTTTTAAAGGGTGGATGGTTGATGCTCGTTCTTTTTGTGATCTCGATTATTTCTGTCGCGATCATTATAGAGCGGGTGATTAAGATTAGAAAGGCGACGGTACCTAACGATGGTCTTCTCAAATCGGTACAGGGTTTATTAAAGGAGAACAAGTTAGAAGAGGCCAAAAATATCTGTGAAGGCGCTCCCGAGAGCCCTTTGGCTACTGTGTTAGCAAAGGGAATAGAGGCTTTTCCGGTTGGTATTGACGAGGCGGAGAAGGTGATGGCTTCGACCGCTAAGGGCGAACTACACAAGTTAGAAAAGAACTTAGGAACTTTAGCCTCTTTCGCAGCTATAGCCCCTCTGATAGGTTTTTTAGGCACAGTTACCGGGATGGTAAAAGTGTTTATGAATATAGGTCAGATGGGTGGTGGCGTCGATATAAGTTATTTAGCTGACGGTATTTGGGAAGCGCTATTAACTACAGTTGGCGGTTTAGTAGTAGGTATCATCACAACACTTTTCTACAACTATTTAGTCGGCAAGTTAGAAGTTTACGCTCGTGAACTCGAGGAGAATGCGAATCAATTTTTATTAGATGTCAGGAGAGACAACAATGGAGCTTGAATTAACCAAGAAGAGGATGACGTCGGTAGCTCTAATTTCTTTTGCTGACGTAATGTTTCTTCTACTCATTTTTTTATTAATCTCATCGAGCTTTATAACTCATTCCGGGATCAAGGTTAATCTCCCATCGAGTAGCACGCAGCAGAACGAGTTTAATAAAAATATCAGTGTTACTATTACCCGTGAAGAGGTAATCTACGTCAACGACTTAGTAGTAACGTGGGAGACTCTTCCAACGGTATTAAACCAGACTCTGATAGACGATCCAGAGCAGGTCGTCGTTGTCAGAGCGGACGAAGATATTCCACTTAAAAAGGTGGTGAAACTATTAGATGTTGCGAAGCTATCGGGCACGAATAGATTTTTTATCGCGACTGAGATCATCACCACGGAGGATATGCAATGACTGATAGTAAAAGGGCCTATATCATCTCAATCGGGTTTCACGCCCTATTAGTTGTTATTGCGTTCTTTACCTATTACGAGACTTTACCCGAGCAGCTATTTAAGCAGGTTGAAATCTTAGAGTTTAGGATGGAGAATTTGCCGAAGAGCACTATTTCGGAGAGTAGTCCGGTTCGTCATATCGGAGATCCGGGGGTTAGCGACTTTAATTTAGGCACGAAGGCTAATCAAGCCCCTTCTAAGGTCAAACTGCCTACACAGCTTACTGAGATCGATGAGCCTTTAGATAGAATTGATTCGCCGATCGATCCAAAGGTAGCGACGACCCCGCTGAAGCTTGATGAGCGGGTGGGGAACACTACTAAGAATTTAGAGGGTAGTATTGCTCAAGATGCTCAAAATCTCAAAGCTGACCAGATAAAAGATAGGCCTGTCTCTCTCACAGGGGACGACTATTTAGACCATCTTTCCTCTCTGATAGGGGGGAGAAGTGACAACCCTGCCGCTTATTATTTGGAGGGGGAGATACTGCAAAGAACTATTGCCAAAGAGGTGGTGCCTGAATACCCTGAAGGGCTACAGAAGAATGGGACAGTTACAATCCAATTTAACGTTCATTCAGACGGCACAATTTCCGATTTGATAGTCACCAAGAAGGACGACCCACTTTTAGAAGAGCTGAGCTTGAATTCACTTAAAGAGTGGCGTTTTAACGCCATTCCGCAAGACCTCACCCAGCGAGGCAAAATCACCTTTATCTATCAGATTAGATGATGAATATGTTTGCTCAGAGTGTGCCAGTAAGAAATGAAGTGTTACGGTTGAGCTGTCGAGGCAAGCGGCTAACTTTTGAACACCCGGTAGTTATGGGGATCATCAATGCGACTCCGGACTCTTTTTCAGACGGCGGTCAGTTTTTTGAACTCCAAGATGCTCTGTCACACGCTTTTAAGATGATAGAATCGGGTGCCCAGATTATTGACATAGGTGGAGAAACTACCAAACCAAACTCAGACCCTACCCCTGAAGCGGAGGAGCTTAGACGGGTCATCCCTCTGATAGAAAAAATTAGAGAACGCGAGAGTTCTGTAATCATCTCAATAGATACAAATAAATCGAAAGTGGCAGCCAAAGCTTTAGAACAGGGTGCCGATATAATTAACGATATTAGTAGCCTCCGGTTCGACGAAGGGATGGTAGATCTACTTTTAGACTATCCTGATGTGCCGATTATCTTAATGCATATGCAGGGAACTCCCCGTACAATGCAAGCCAATCCGCAGTATGACGACGTAGTATCAGAGATAAAAACCTTTTTCAGCGAGCGTATTTCTTATTGTTTATCAAAAGGGATAGCTCAAGACCGAATAGTACTCGATCCAGGTATCGGTTTCGGTAAAAACATAGAACACAATTTAGAGATACTCCGTCGACTCGACGAGTTTCATACATTTGGCGTTCCCATACTTTTAGGGGCTTCGAGGAAGCGCTTCATAAACAGGATATACCCATCAGAGCCGCAGGGGCGTATTGTCGGCTCGTTAGCGATAACCGCTCTTGCTTATTACAATAAAATTCAGATAGTTAGAGTTCACGACGTGTTGGAGCACGTCCAACTTCTTAAAACTTTTAATGCTATTTACGATCAGGGGAGAGAGTAAGTATAATGGAATTTTTACTCCCAAATTTCACCGATATTATTGATATATTAATTGTTTGGGCTATCATTTACCGTTTAATCCTTCTTGCTAAGCGGGAGGGTGGTTATCAAATTTTAATTGGGCTTAGCGTGCTTCTATTTCTTTTCATCATCGCCTCGTTTTTACAGTTAGAGATGATTCTGTCGGTAATCAGCACGCTTAAAGACCACTGGCTATTAGTGGTAATTATTCTGTTCCAGCCCGAGATTAGAAATATCTTAGCTAAGATGAGTCACACCAATATCTTCGCCCCCTTCCAAAAGACCCCGGTGAAATCAATCTATGCCCCTTTGACAAACGCTATCGATACGATGAGTTTCCTCAAACGGGGATCGTTAATAGTCATTGAAAATAAGATTAAGTTAAATAAGTTTATCGAAACCGGTGAAAAAATAGACGCAATCCTCTCAAGCCGCCTTTTGAACGTTTTATTCGACAAAAATAGCTCTCTGCACGACGGTGCTATGATCATTCGAAACGACCGAATAATCGCTGCAAAAGTAGTGCTACCCCTCTCACAAAACTTAGAGTATAAACGTCATTTTGGCACAAGGCATTTGGCAGCGGTCGGAATTTCAGAAGAGAGTGACGCTTTAGCGATAGTGGTTTCCGAAGAGACCGGCAAGATCGCAGTAGCGTTAAAAGGGGAGCTGCAAGTAGACGTTAATTTAGAGAGACTTTCACAGATAATCTCTGACTCAACTAAGTGAGGTGAATTATGACTAACAGACCGATAAACAGAGTGTTACACATAGCAGTTACAGGTAGTATAGGTAGCGGAAAATCAACACTAATGGCTAAACTTTCTGAAATGGGGTACAAGACAGTCTCCGCTGACGAAGTAGGGCATAAGCTACTTTTCGACAATGAGGTCAAAGACGAACTTGTAAAGACGTTTGGCGAAGGTATTTTAACAGAAGAGTCTATAGACCGTAAGAAGTTAGGAGGGATAGTTTTCCCCGACCCAAAAGCGCTAAATAAGCTCAATTCCATACTCCATCCAAAAATCATCGAAGAACTGAAGAGCGAGATTGTCAATTACGAAAACGAGTTAGTCTTCTTTGAAGTCCCACTCCTGTTTGAAGCCGGTATTGAAAAGCTGTTCGACCTTAGTGTTAACGTGTTCGCCACACTATCGACGCGGGCAAAACGATTGAAAGAGAGAAGCGGCTTCACCGATGAAGAGATTGAAAAGCGCTTCGCCAGTCAGCTTAGCGACGAGTTTAAACGTGAAAAAGCCGATCTAACTATAGACAATAGCGGTAGTCAACAGGAGCTGAAATTACAGTTAGATCTACTACTTCAGCTGATAAAAAAGGGTCTTTTAGTAAAATAATCGGTGCTGTTAAACATAATCGTTAGTTAATAAAATACCATCTCACCCCTGCATTCCAGTGCAGACCGGGAATAACAGAGCCATAACTATGCTCTTTCTGGAGCAGGTTTTTCACATCTGCTTGGATGTCGAAAAGAGGGGTAATGCTTATTCTGACGTATCCGTCGAGGTTACTCGTCTCGCCAACTCCACTCATAGGTGTGGTGTATTGCGAGGTATAGTAGTGTGTTAGCCCGACAGTAATTCCGTTATCATACGGGAAGTCTTTGCGCCATTCAATATTATTACGGAGAATCCATTTTGGCAGGTAGTCGAGCGTTTCGGCCATTCCATAACGTGCATCACTCTTCAAAGACCACTTCAATCCAAAAATCTTTTTCGACGTGTATAGACCGAGTTTAATGTAAGGCTCTTCTACGCTTTGCTTGTTTAGAGTGTTTAGGTCACTTCCTATGTTATCGTTCTGCTCAATCTCTCTTATACCGTAACTCAAAGAGACTTCACCAGGTGTTGTAAAGTAGTTGATAAAGCCATAGTAGTCGCTCTTCACTAACTGGTGGAAGTAGTCATCTTCAGGGTAGGTGTAAAATTGGACGGAGTCATCTTTTAGTTTAGAAAGTAGCACTCCGGGACCGAAAGAAAGCTGTTGAAACGGCTGCAGAGAAAGCTCACCGGAGAGGTGGTAACTACAGTTTAGACCGTTAAATGCAACTGCGTGTAGGTTGACTACATCCCCTCTGAATTCATACTCACCTTTATAAACATCATCTTTGTCTTTAGCCAGATAGGGGCTACTGAAGCTTTTTGGCGTCTCTTCTATTATTAGATGTTCCCACGAGAGGGTCATTTTATGTTTTTTCCAGCTAATTGGGCGCTCAAGCATAAGCTGCAAAATCTTTCTTTCCGGCTTTTCATTTCTCTTGTCTTTACCTAACACAACTTTTTCAAGGCGGAATCCTGCGTTAACAATCGGGTTTTGCCAAGTAAAAGCGTGATCGACTATCTTCTCAGTGTAAACCTCATACAGGTCAGGATCGATTGAATTGCGGAGTTTGATCAGCGGGATATCCTGTGTAACCGTCATCGATTGCCAGTTAAAAAGCTGCTTTCGATACGGATATTTTACGTTTAAGAAAAAGTTGCTACTCTTTTCGTATCCACCCATCCAAAATCCATCTTGCATTAAGACCGACGAGTATACTTGTAAATCCTTCACCCCAAAACTATTGTTTTTAGCGACGGTGAAGTGTCCGTAGTCCATTTTCATAAACCCTATACCGAGGTTAGCCTCGGCAAAGGTGATCGGGAAAACATACTCTCTATTGTCGAAAGACCATCTGTTGGGGTAAACCTCGTAATCATAAAAAGGGTAATAGTTTTGAAAGAGATGGAACGGCGTGCTTTGTACCGGTATTACAGAAAATCCATTTTTAGTAGTATAGGGCAAAATCTGCTGGGATGCGATTAGATGATAGTTCTCACTCTGATAGATTAGCTCATTTTTCGTAAGAGTATGATTAAATGGTTCTTGTTTTCCGTTTATTAGCTCGTCAAGCGAGTCACGTATGGCTACGAGGTCGAACTCATACTCTCCACCTTTCTTCTCTGTTTTAATTATTTCAGCTACCCCTTCTGGCGAAAAATCGACGTCAACAGTCAAAGAACCAAAAATAGCTCTCCTGTTTTGTATGGCGGGGCTAAATGTCCAATCTTTAATTGTTTCTACAGCTAAACTGTCTAACTCCGGGATAGAATTTTTGATCTCTGTGCGAGCTATTTCACCCGTCGGCATTAAAAACACTTCTATGCTCACAACCCCTTCAATCTCGTCTGGATCTACATCTTGCGGGAGAATGGGAGGTGTTCTTTTCATAACCTTAGCAGGTATGATTTTTGTGGTGTCAGGCAGTTCGGTTTTAATTTCAATCTTCAAGGTGTCAATCTCCTCAGTCTCAGAGGCGGTTAGCCAAACACCGAACGATAGCGAGAAGAGGATTATGAGTAATACAAGAATCTGTTTATTTAAAGCCATTTATGCTCCTTATACCAGAGATAAGTCGCTTTTAATTTGTCGCTCAACTCTTCCTCGGTATCAAAATTAAGGAGCTGTTTTGCTTTGCTACTATCGCAAATCCAATAATCGCCAACAATCTCCTTCGCCTTTTGAAGATTTATTAAAGCGGGACGTCCACAGAATAACCCCTTGAGCTCGCCGAAAAGTGCGATAGGGTAGACTAAAAATTCGGGCACACGGATCCGCACCGTCTTTTTGTCAGTAGCTTTTTCCAAAGCGTCGATAAACTCATCCCAGCTGTAGCTTTTTTCTGATGAAGCAAAAAATATCTCTTCGTAAGCCTCTTCGTTTCCGATAGTTTTGATGATTAAATCAACTAAGTCGTTGATATAAATAAGGCTTACGTATTTATCTTTGAAGCCGACTAAAAGCGCTAACTTATGTTTAACTAACTTAAAATACTGCAGAAAATCTCGATCTCCAGCGCCAAACACAGAGGCTGGGCGAATAATAGTCCAGTTTTTAGAGCAATTCGCCATTATCTCTCGTTCTGCCAATAGTTTACTCTTTCCATAATAGGTGATCGGGGTGCATTCGTCGACCTCTAATTTACCCCTCTTACCTTTGCACATCCCGGCTGCAGCTTGACTACTGATAAAAATAACCTGCTTGATCGAGTCAATATGGTTAACTACCTGCAATATTTTGGCAGTCATCTCCACATTTTTACGATCGAACTCACCCCAGTCTTTACCTCTGGTAATCCCAGCGTTATGAATAAGGATCTCTTGACCTGAGAGAACCCTTTCGATATCTTTAGAGTCCCAGTAATTTACCACTGTAGGCTCAAAATTATCCGGTAAAAGGGTAGTTCTCGCCCCCGAACGAACAAGACCTCGAACGTCATACCCCTTTTCTAAACAGCCCTTTAGCAGATTGCTCCCTAAAAAGCCGTTAACGCCAGTTATCGCTACTTTCAACATACCTTCCCTTAATATAAAATGTCACCACACCAAAGACCACTCTGCTAATCTTTTGTCAAGAAGTGAACGCAGATATGCTTTGACAACTACCCTTATCTTAGCAGAAGGTGACTCGAAGATTAAGCAGGATATTTGAGAGGGATATGGAAAAAAGGATGCAGTATTCAAAAAGAAAGTTTACTCGATTCTCAACGGAAAAGAAAATTCGAGTCGTTACCTCGTTTTTAGAGCAAATTGTTGATAATTGGAACGAACTTGAAGTTAGAAAGAGACTCTTGAGCAACCTTTCTGAGGTTATTGGCTACCTGGAAAAAGAGGAGCACACCGATCTTAAACACCTCTTTGAGAACAAAGAAGAGCTAAGTGAGAGTATGAATTTAGTTAAGTTTGTTGAATTCGCTAAACCCTTTATGGACAAGCATAGCCGAGGGGTAAGAGATACAGATATCCTTCCACGCACCGACACAAAACTAAGTTCGGATATGCAAAGTAAAATACCCCTTTACGCACTCTTCGAGAATATTAGATCTACTTTTAATATCGGCTCAATGATTAGAACGAGTGAGTGTTTCGGATTAGAAAAGCTCTATTTCTGCGGATATACCCCCACGCCAGATAACCCAAAAGTTAAGAAAACAGCGCTCAATACAGAGCTCTTAATCGAATGGGAACAAGAAATAGATTCGATAAAATTGATCGAAAAACTTAAAGCTGAAAACCCTGACCTGTCAATAGTTGCGCTGGAGACGGGAGAGCAGGCAGAGTCGATTTATGAGGCTCATATAACTGACCCTGCCATTATCATAGTCGGTAACGAAGCGACCGGTATTTCGCAAGATACCCTTTCAATCGCCGATAAAATCGTCAAAATACCACTCGCTGGAGTTAAAGAATCGTTTAACGTCGGAGTCGCCTTCGGGATCGCCTGCTATGAAATATCAAGACAATGGAATATACGTAAAAAGGAGAATGGAAATGATTAGTCGAAAAGAGGCTGAAGAAATCTTATTTGAACACTTGAAATCAGAAAACTTGAGAAGACATTCGCTCGCTACTGCAGCCGTTATGGAAAAATTGGCCGAAAGATTTGATAAACCTACTGAAGAATGGTTCATCGCTGGACTGCTTCACGATATCGACTTCGAACAAACAGCCGATGATCCCGATAAACACGGAGTTATAGCGATGCAACTACTCGAAAATGTCGATATAAACGATGAAATGAAAGGAGCTATTCTTGCTCATTCTGGTAATGCCCCACTTAACACGCTTATGGACAAAGCACTTTGGTCTGCCGATGCGGTAAATGGACTAATCATCGCCGCCGCTTTGATGCGTCCCGACAAATCTATCAAAAACATTGAGCTGAAATCGTTGAAGAAAAAATATAAGAATAGAGCGTTTGCCGCCGGCGCTAACCGAGAACAAATTGCTAAATGTTGTGACTTCGGAATTGAGTTAGACGACTTTTTACAGCTCTCAATTGAGGCTTTGGCAAGCTATGAAACAGAACTCGGCTTCGGAAATAAGTAAAACGTTGAGACGCAACTATATAGTAAGGGGTAAGTAACGAGGAGCCCCGTAGCCGGCCCATAGCCGCCTACGGGATTACCCCTTATATTCCCCTTAGCAAGGGTATAGTTATTTGATGTTTTAGGGTGTCGGGCTTGCTCGACTCGGCAGAGCTTTTTCGATGTGGTTTCAAAGGTATGTTAGGAATCTGAATTGTAGTGCTCATTATCCTTTTTCTCTTTGAAGTTGTTGGTTAGCCTATAATCATTATGTGTTAACCTTTACCTGTTAGATAATCCTACCAATTAAATCCTTGGTTATCTCTTTTTTGCCTGCGTAATTGGCGAGATCCGCGTGAGACTTATTAAAACGGGCAGAGCAAGCCGCCGCCCCTACAAGTCGCTTCAACATTTATCGTTAGGTGTAAATCTTTTCCCGTTAGTTCACCGCTTTTGCAATCCTTAATTTTTCTTTTTTATCTGCGTGATCAGCGAGATCCGCGTGAGACTTTTTGAAACGGGCGGAGCAAGCCGCCGCCCCTACAAGTCATTTTAACATTTATCGTTAGGTGCTAACCGTTATGGTTGAATTATTCAGTTTTTTTGTAGGGGAGAGGGTTCTACCCCTCCAGTTTTCTCTTCAATTGGGTAATCTACCTGTATTCGCTATGCGTAAACCTATGCCTGCTGAACTATCCCACCAACCTATTAGACAAACGTGTTTGATTCCCGGTAATTGTATGAATATCAATGGTTTATTGGCTTATTCCGTAGGGGGTGGCGGCTTACTCCACCAGCCAGAGCTTTTATGTTATGATTTCACAGATATATTAGGAACCTGAATTGTAGTCTTCATCATCTCCTTTTTCTTTGCTTATCAATCTACCTATAGGTGCTAAGTGCTATATACAATGGATAAATAGCCGCCCATTTGTAGGGGAGTTGGTTCTACCGCTCCCGTTTTACCTCACAACTTCAAAACTCCACAACTTCACAACTCCGAGAAACCTTCTTGCTTTTCCCCTCTGTTTCTTTGCTTATTAGGTTAACCATAGGCGTCGAACGTAACAGTTTATTGTCCAGATGGTCACTCATCCCATCCTTAAATGTCTTTTTTTGGTTTTGGAACATAAATTGCATTGTATATTAAGCAGGGGATATAAGATAAGGGGTTTTGACGTCATTTAATACGTTTGACCCTTACTGAAGATTAGTCAAAAGTTTAACATTGCCCGACTGCAGCCGAGAAAACGTCATTTTATCGGGACTAATATGGGGGGTAAATAGGTATGAGACAAAAGGGGTTTGAGGTGAAATGTGGGTTTGGGCTTTGGTGGTGCGGGTTTGGAGGGATTATGTTAGTAAACACTAATGTAATTTGGTTTGAGACAAAATGTCCATTAATAGGTAAAAACGGCTAAAATGGTGTTGTAGGTGTCAAAAGTGGTGGCAATTGGATATTTTCCTTGTATTTACTTGCTGAGTGGTATCTTAGCGATGTAATTAGGTTTGAGACAGAATTTAACTTGACAGATTTAGATAAAAACGGCTGTATTTTATTGATTTGACAATGAGTTAAGCAATTTCGGTTTTTCAAGGTAAAGTGTCATAGTCGCAAGAAAATGTGTGATAAAGTTTTACTGTGCAATATGTTAGCGATGTAATTAGGTTTGAGACAGATTTTTTTATGTTATTTTTCGAGGGGTAATTGTTGCCTGTGCCGGGCTTTAGGTGGCGTTTAAGGTGGTTACAGATAAACAGTAATTAAGATAAGCGAATTGGTGAGATATATAGCAAAGAGAGATATATAGCAAAGAGCGATATATAACAAAAGAGGGAAATACAGCAAAATAGGGGTAAATAGTAAAAGGTAAGATATAGGTATATTAGTAGTGCTTATATAATGTATAGCAGGTTGTTATTTTTGTTGGAGTTCTTTTCTTTGGAATCGGCATAGTTCTTTTAGTGTTTGGAGTAGTTCTTTGTTTAGTTTATTATTTTCGGCCTGCAGTTTAGCGATTTCGTCCTTTAAGGCGGCTATCTGTTCGTCATCTTTGTCATCGTTATCGACAAACATAGAGCCTTTTCCGGTTAAGAGCCAA